>PPYF01066438.1_pt1 | contig 17135 bp, 10 predicted proteins | sample 1559871 | NCBI WGS metagenome assembly PPYF01 (sample SAMN08240021, study PRJNA423297) | Human gut metagenome, whole genome shotgun sequencing project.
GGACTCGAACCCGGGACCTATTCATTACGAATGAATTGCTCTACCAACTGAGCCATTTCGGCAACTGTTTTTTCTGCAAGCGCGGGGTGCTTTTCTGAAAAAGCGTTGCAAATATATATCTTTCTTTTGAAACGAAGAAACTAAAAGCGGATAATTTTTCAGTTATCCGCTTTTGTTATGTCAATTGATGTCGGATTTATTGGTAGACTTCTTCATGTATTTAAGAATGTAAGTATTCATATTTATTAATAAAATGAGTAAAATATTTCTTTTCGATTTTTATTCTTGCTTTTTTATTGCTTTCGTCAATTATTTATGGTTTTTTATTGCATTTATGTTAATTGATATTTGTATCTTTGCAGCCGAATCAGAACATATATTTTAGTAGATTATGTGTGGAACAGTAGGCTGCATTGAGAAACGAGATGCTTACTCTGCCTTCATAAAAAGCCCGAAACGGTGGGAACATCGGGGCTATGGCAGTGCAGGCATTGCATTGATTGACATAGGAAGAAGGTTAAGTATTACACAAAACTACGCATTCCGCTCAAAAACACTTCAACAACAGGGATTTATCTTCAGCCGTAGTCCCAATACCGTCTTTTTGATTCTATTATTTGAAGATTTCCGTATTTCCCATTACTTAGACTTATTTTTGTTTTTTATCGTACCTGGACAGCAGAAAACATTCGTTTGTCCGAAACCGTTGATAAAATCAAGATGTACCGGTAAGCGGGAAAAGTGCGGAGGACAATGGTAAACAATAGAGATGTTTTTGGAAAAGAGTAATGAGAGTTTTTTAGTATAAAATAATGAGGTTAAAGGAGAGAGAATGGAACCGTTAAAGCATGAATGTGGCGTGGCAATGATACGATTGCTTAAACCGTTGGAGTATTACCGGGAGAAGTATGGAACTTGGATGTATGGCTTGAACAAGTTATATCTGCTGATGGAGAAGCAGCATAACCGGGGACAGGAAGGTGCGGGACTGGCGTGCGTGAAGTTGGAAGCCAACCCCGGTGAAGAATATATGTTTCGCGAAAGGGCCTTGGGGTCGGGAGCGATAACAGAGATATTTGGCAATGTGCAGGGCAATTTCAAGGATTTGACTCCCGAACAATTGAATGACGCCGAATATGCCAAGAAATACTTGCCTTTTGCGGGGGAAGTGTATATGGGGCATCTGCGTTATTCCACCACCGGGAAGAGTGGGATTTCGTATGTGCATCCTTTCCTGCGCCGCAACAACTGGCGTGCCAAGAACCTGGCGTTGTGCGGTAATTTCAACATGACCAATGTGGATGAAATCTTTGCACGCATCACTGCCGACGGACAGCATCCGCGCAAGTATGCCGACACTTATATCATGCTCGAACAAGTGGGACACCGCCTCGACCGTGAAGTGGAGCGTCTCTATGTGCAGTGTGAGGCCGAAGGATTGAAAGGCATGGACATTACTCATGCCATTGAGGAGCGTATTGATTTAGCCAATGTGCTTAAGACATCGAGCAAGGAGTGGGACGGAGGTTACGTCATCTGCGGAATGACAGGAAGCGGAGAATCCTTTGCTGTACGCGATCCATGGGGCATTCGTCCTGCATTTTGGTACATGGATGAAGAAATCATGGTGCTGGCTTCAGAGCGTCCGGTCATTCAGACAGCACTCAATGTGCCTGTCGAAAGCATCAACGAGTTGCAGCCGGGGCAGGCTATCCTGCTGAATAAAGCCGGAAAGATGCGTCTGGCGCAAATCAACCGGGCAAAGGAAAAGAAGGCATGCTCTTTTGAGCGTATCTATTTCAGCCGGGGCAGTGATATGGATATTTATAAGGAAAGGAAACTGCTGGGTGAGAAGTTGGTGAGCCCTATCCTGAAAGCGATAGATTATGATGTGGAGCACACCGTGTTCTCCTTCATTCCGAACACAGCGGAGGTGGCGTTTTATGGTATGCTCGAAGGGTTCGACAATTATCTTAATGAACTGAAGGTAAGAAAGATAGAGGAATTGGGGCATAATCCTAGTCATGAGGAATTGGAGAAAATCCTTTCTTGGCGCATCCGCAGCGAGAAAGTGGCGATAAAGGATATCAAGTTGCGTACATTCATTGCCGAAGGTAACAGCCGTAATGACTTGGCAGCTCATGTGTACGACATTACATACGGAAGTCTGGTACCTCACGTGGACAATCTGGTGATTATAGACGACAGCATTGTGCGCGGAACAACGCTGAAACAGAGTATCATCAGTATTCTTGATCGTCTGAATCCCAAGAAGATTGTGATTGTATCTTCCTCTCCGCAGGTGCGTTATCCCGATTACTATGGTATCGATATGGCGAGCATGGATCAGTTTATCGCATTCAAGGCTGCCATCGAACTCTTGAAGGAGCGCGATATGAAAGATGTCATCGCGCGTGCTTACCATAAGTCGAAGAATCAGACGGGGTTGCCCAAAGAGCAGATGGTGAATTATGTGAAAGAAATTTACGCACCGTTCACTAATGAGGAGATTGCTGCCAAGATGGTGGAATTGCTCACTCCGAAGGGAACACGGGCAAAGGTGGAGATTGTTTATCAGACCTTGGATGGATTGCACGAAGCCTGTCCGTCGCACACCGGAGACTGGTACTTCAGTGGAGATTATCCCACACCGGGCGGTGTAAAGCTGGTAAATCAGGCATTTATAGACTATATAGAAAAGATATATCAATTCTAAGAGAACAAAATTCAAGATAGATTAAATGAGAAATGTAACATTGATTCTTGACGACGGGAGCCGTTTCTCGGGCAAGTCGTTCGGTTATGAGAAACCGGTAGCGGGTGAAGTGGTGTTTAATACCGCTATGATCGGTTATCCAGAGAGCTTGACAGATCCTTCATACGCGGGACAGTTGATGACCTTGACTTATCCGTTGGTGGGTAATTATGGTGTTCCTCCTTTCACTATCAGACCCAACGGACTTGCCGCTTTTATGGAGAGCGAATGCATACATGCCGAAGCCATTATTGTAAGTGACTACAGTGAGGAGTACAGCCATTGGAATGCAAAAGAAAGCCTTGCCGACTGGTTGAAGCGCGAGCAAGTGCCCGGCATTACCGGCATCGATACCCGCGAACTGACCAAGGTGCTTCGCGAACACGGGGTGATGATGGGAAAAATCGTGTTCGACGATGACCCCGACAACCAGCCCGAAGCCCGTTACGAAGGCATTAATTATGTGGATAAGGTTTCGTGCAAAGAAGTGATTCGTTACAATGAGGGAGCGGACAAAAAGAAAGTGGTTTTGGTGGATTGCGGTGTGAAAACCAATATTATCCGATGTCTGCTGAAGCGTGGCGTGGAGGTGATTCGCGTGCCTTGGAATTATGATTTCACAGGAATGGAATACGATGGATTGTTTATTTCAAACGGACCGGGCGATCCGGATACGTGTGATGAGGCTGTACAGAATATTCGTAAGGCGATGGCTCTGAGCGACAAGCCCATCTTCGGTATCTGTATGGGGAATCAGTTGCTTTCCAAAGCGGGAGGTGCCACCATCTATAAACTGAAGTATGGACACCGTAGCCATAACCAACCGGTACGCATGGTAGGAACGGAGCGTTGCTTCATCACCAGTCAGAATCATGGTTATGCAGTCGATAATAATACGTTGGGAAATGACTGGGAACCGCTGTTTATCAATATGAATGATGGTTCGAATGAAGGTATCAGACATAAATTCAAGCCTTGGTTTTCGGCACAGTTCCATCCCGAAGCTGCGTCAGGACCTACAGATACCGAATTTCTGTTTGATGAATTCGTGAAGCTATTATAAAACCGGTTGCCGTCATCGGGCACCCGATAAAAAAGAACATATATGAAAGACGAAATAAAGAAAGTATTATTATTAGGTTCCGGCGCCTTGAAGATTGGTGAAGCCGGAGAATTCGATTATTCAGGTTCGCAGGCTCTGAAAGCGTTGAAGGAGGAAGGTATCGAAACCATTCTGATAAATCCCAATATCGCGACGGTGCAGACCAGCGAGGGGGTGGCCGACCGGATTTATTTCCTTCCTGTCACTCCTTACTTTGTAGAAAAGGTGATTGAAAAGGAACGTCCCGACGGTGTGCTCCTTTCTTTTGGTGGGCAGACCGCCTTGAATTGCGGTGTGGCTCTTTATAAAGCCGGTGTCTTTGAAAAATATAGCACGCGCGTGTTGGGTACTCCGGTGCAAGCCATCATGGATACCGAAGACCGAGAACTCTTCGTAAAGAAGTTGGATGAGATAGATGTCAAGACCATCAAAAGTGAGGCAGTGGAAACGATTGAAGATGCCCGCCGTGCCGCCAAGGAACTGGGTTATCCGGTGATTATCCGCGCTGCATATGCCTTGGGAGGCTTGGGTTCAGGTTTCTGCGATAATGAAGAAGAACTGAATGTCCTGGCCGAAAAAGCCTTCTCTTTCTCGCCGCAAGTGCTGGTGGAAAAGAGTCTGAAAGGCTGGAAGGAAGTGGAGTATGAAGTGGTCCGTGACCGTTATGATAACTGCATCACCGTTTGTAATATGGAGAACTTTGACCCGTTGGGCATTCATACCGGAGAGTCCATCGTCATTGCTCCTTCGCAGACTCTTACCAATGCGGAGTATCATAAACTTCGCGAGTTGGCTATCCGCATCATCCGTCACATCGGTATCGTGGGAGAATGCAATGTGCAATATGCGTTCGACCCCGAATCGGAGGACTACCGTGTCATAGAGGTTAATGCCCGTCTTTCGCGCTCGTCTGCATTGGCTTCCAAGGCTACAGGTTATCCGCTTGCTTTTGTTGCCGCCAAACTTGGTTTGGGTTACGGTCTGTTTGATTTGAAGAATTCCGTGACAAAGACCACCAGCGCATTCTTCGAACCGGCCTTGGACTATGTGGTATGTAAAATACCACGCTGGGATTTGGGCAAGTTCCACGGTGTAGACCGTGAATTAGGCTCGTCCATGAAATCGGTGGGAGAAGTAATGGCAATCGGACGTACCTTTGAAGAAGCTATTCAGAAAGGATTGCGCATGATCGGTCAGGGTATGCACGGCTTTGTAGAGAATAAAGAACTGGTAATAGCCGATGTGGACAAGGCTTTGCGCGAGCCGACCGACAAGCGCATCTTCGTCATCAGCAAAGCCATGCGTGCGGGTTATACCGTAGACCAAATCCATGAGCTGACCAAGATAGATAAATGGTTTCTGCAAAAATTGCAGAACATAATGAATACCTCCAAGGAATTGCATGAATGGGGAAACAACCATAAGCAGATGGCTGATATGCCTGTTGATTTGCTTCGTAAAGCAAAGGTGCAGGGCTTCACTGATTTCCAGATTGCTCGTGCCATCGGGTTTGATGGCGACATGGAAGTGGGCAGCCTGTATGTCCGAACTCACCGCAAGCAGGCGGGTATCCTTCCGGTGGTGAAGCAAATTGACACGCTGGCTGCCGAATATCCGGCACAGACCAATTACCTGTATCTTACTTATAGCGGTGTTGCCAATGACGTGAAATATCTGGGCGACCATAAATCAATTGTCGTACTCGGTTCGGGAGCTTATCGCATCGGTTCATCGGTGGAGTTCGACTGGTGTGGCGTACAGGCATTACAGACTATCCGTAAGGAAGGCTACCGCAGCGTGATGATTAATTACAATCCCGAAACGGTATCTACCGACTATGATATGTGTGACCGCCTCTACTTTGATGAGCTGACTTTCGAGCGTGTGATGGATATTCTCGAACTGGAAAACCCGCATGGAGTCATCGTTTCCACCGGTGGTCAGATACCGAATAATCTTGCTCTCCGCCTGGACGGACAAGGAGTCAACATCCTCGGAACAAGTGCCAAGAGCATTGACAATGCCGAAGACCGTGATAAATTCTCGGCCATGCTTGACCGTATCGGAGTAGACCAGCCCGAATGGAGTGCATTGACTTCCATGGAAGACATTAATGCCTTTATTGACAAAGTGGGCTTCCCGGTATTGGTTCGCCCTTCGTATGTGCTGAGTGGAGCCGCCATGAATGTATGTTCTAATCAGGAAGAGTTGGAACGTTTCCTGAAACTGGCTGCCAATGTATCGAAAAAGCATCCGGTAGTGGTGAGCCAGTTCATCGAGCACGCCAAGGAAGTGGTGGCAAAGGATAACGATATCAAGGTAATCGAATGTAATCTCCGCGCTTCGCGAAGCTTCCCCTTTGTGAGCAAAGTGCTGAAGATAAACTTTATCGAGCTGGCAACGAAAGTCATGCTCGGCCTTCCGGTAGAGAAGCCTAACAAAAATCTTTTTGAATTGGATTATGTCGGAATTAAAGCGAGTCAGTTCTCATTCAACCGTTTGCAAAAAGCCGACCCGGTGCTGGGTGTGGATATGGCCTCTACCGGTGAGGTGGGCTGTATCGGTTCTGATACCTCGTGTGCTGTCCTGAAAGCCATGCTTTCCGTTGGATATCGCATTCCCGAAAAGGGCGTGTTACTGTCCACCGGTAATGCCAAGCAGAAAGCCGATACCTTGAATGCTGCCCGTATGTTGCAGAAGAAAGGGTATAAACTTTATGCCACCGGTGGCTCTTCCAAGTTCCTGACCGAGAACGGTGTGGAGAATACCCGCGTGTACTGGCCCAGCGAAGAAGGACAGCCTCAAGCACTGGATATGCTTCATAAGAAGGAGATAGATATGGTGGTCAACATTCCCAAGAACCTGACTGCCGGCGAACTGGACAACGGCTATAAAATCCGTCGTGCTGCCATCGACTTGAATATTCCTTTGATAACCAATGCTCGTTTGGCAAGTGCGTTTATCAATGCATTCTGCACCATGACCATAGACGACATTGCCATCAAGAGTTGGGAAGAATACAAGTAATCAGTTTTTCGTCCATTATTTATCCATCGTAGCGTTAGGTAATTATACCTACCGCTGCGGTGGATATTTAGTAAGATTGAATTTAACGGTAAATATTCCGATGATTCTTTCTTTTGTTCATGGAAAGTGTTTATATTTGACCCATAAGTAATTATAAACTTATTTGGTATGTTGGGGCAAGAGAAAACAAGGGAATTATTGGAGCAGGAGCTTGAGAGGTTACGAAACGAAAATCATCGGCTCAAAGAGGAACTGACCTCTTTGAAAGAAAAAGAAACGAATCAGAGTTTTAAGGAGAAGTATGCAGTGAGGATTCTGGAGTCTTTGCCGGATATGCTCACAGTGTTTAATCATGAAGGGACAGGTATAGGGGTGGTGTCCAGTGAAGAAACCAATCATGTGGGAGTTCCCAATAGTGCTTTTGCCGGTATGCATATGCGCGACATGATACCCGAGGAGGCATATCACAATGTTTATAATAATCTTCAGAAAGTGATTGCGACGGGCAAAGGTTCTACAGCCCATCACGAACTGGATGTTAATGGTGCACATCATTATTACGAAAACCGTATCTTTCCTTTGGATGAAGAGTATGTGTTAATCATGTGTCGTGACATCAGCGAGCGGGTGGTTACACAAAAGAATCTGGAAGTGTTTAAGCGCGTGCTTGATAAGGTGAGTGACAGCATTCTGGCTGCTTCTACCGATGGTACTTTGGTGTATGCCAATAAGCAATTCATTGAAGAATATGGTGTGAAAGGCGAACTGGGTGTACAGAAAGTCTATGATTTGCCGGTTTCTCTTCATACAAAAGAGATATTTGAAAAACGAGTGCAGGAAATACGTGATAACGGGGGCAACATGGGATATCATGCCCGGTATACCCGGGTGGGGGAAGTAAAAGAACGTGTGCATCAGGTGTCCACTTTCATAATGGAAGATGGGCAGGAAGAGATTGTATGGTTCTTCACTCAGGACATTACGGATGTAATTAAGAATAGGGATGAATTGCGCGAACTGAATTATCTGCTGGATGCCATCTTGAATAATATTCCGGTATATATGTTTGTAAAAGACCCGGAAGATGATTTCAGATATTTGTATTGGAACAAGGCACTCGCCAATCATTCCAAAATTCCGGCATCGCGTGCATTGGGACGTACCGATTTCGAGATATTTCCGGAAAGGTCGGATGCGGAGAAATTTCATCAGGATGACTTGGAACTGATGCGTACCGGAGAGCGGCTGGAGATGCAGGAAACCTATGTGACCGCTGCCGGTGAGACGCGCATTGTTCAGACTCTGAAGACGCATATTCCGCTTGTAGGGCGTGTGCCTCTTATTATAGGCATTTCGTGGGATATTACTAATGTGCAGAATATAGAACAGGAGTTGATTCAGGCACGTATCAAGGCAGAGCAGTCCGACCGTCTGAAGAGTGCTTTTCTGGCTAATATGAGTCATGAAATACGCACTCCCCTGAATGCCATTGTAGGTTTCTCAAGATTGATGACTACTACCGACAATCGGGAGGACGAGAAGCTTTATTCCGAAATCATCAATCAGAATTCAGACGTATTGTTGCAGCTGATTAATGACATTCTTGATTTGTCTAAAATAGAGGCAGGGACATTTGAATACATCAAGCAGCCTATGGATTTAGGTGAGATGTGCCATAATGTTTATGAAATCCATAAAGGTCGTGTGCAGGAAGGGGTGACACTGACTTTGGATAATGAGAATGACAGCTTGATGATTAACGAGGATAAGAATCGCATATTGCAACTCATTACCAATTTGATAACCAATGCGATTAAGTTTACTTATGAAGGTGAAATTCATTTTGGTTTCAAGTTGAAGAAGGATTATATAGATTTCTATGTGAAGGATACCGGCATAGGTATCTCTGAAGAAAAATTATCTCATATCTTCGGTCGTTTCGTCAAGTTGAATTCTTTTGTTCAAGGAACCGGACTGGGACTTGCTATTTGTCAGATGATTGTAGAAAAGATGGGGGGCGCTATCACGGTGGAATCTGAACTTCATGAAGGTTCTACGTTCCGCTTTACTATTCCGTATGATATGTATAACAAGCAGGAGAAGTTTAAAAAAAATGCGGAAAGAGAACAGCACTTGAAAGTGGCCATTAAGTCATTGCAATTGCGCACCCTGTTAGTGGCGGAAGATGTGGATAGTAATTTTTTACTCATGAACACTGTTCTTGGCAAGAAGTATAAGCTGATACGTGCCCGGGATGGTCGTGAGGCTGTCGATATGTATAAGGAGAATCATCCCGATTTGATATTTATGGATATAAAGATGCCCTATATGGATGGCTTGGAAGCTACTCGTCTGATTCGCGGTTATTCGAAGGATATTCCTATTATTGCGTTGACAGCTTTTGCCTTCGAGTCGGACAGGGAAAGGGCAATAGAGGCGGGATGCAACGATTATTTAACTAAGCCCGTATCACAGGAAGCTATAGAGAAGATATTGGATAAGTATTCATTGTAAGCCTTTTCGAAAGAGGAACTAGAACCCTCCACAAAATAAAAAAGCTATATCACACTCTGTTTTGAGTATTGATATAGCTTTTTTTAATTACTGCTGGGGGCAGTGAAGTCTCTTAGAACTTACAAACGTTCAGTTTCTTGTCAACCAATAATCCGTCAATCATCTTCAGATTGAAGTTTACTCTTTGTTTAGCTTTTAATTTCAAGATAAACAAGTCATTGGTTCCTTCGAGTGAAGGTTTGTTGCCGATATTGACAAAAGTTGGATACAATGCTTTTGTGCCATTGGTGTGAAGGCGGTCATAAGTAAAGTTTTCCATCTCTTTCATGCTAACCGGTTGTACACCGACAAATTCAAACTTCTGCTGGTCATAAGGCAAAGCGAAGCTCAGTGCATTGACAGATTTAAGGTCTATACCTTTCACTATCACTTCAATGACTTCATCCTTGTTATAACTACGTTTGGCAGTGCTCATTTCGATTCTTCCGCTTACTTTTTCAGTTTCATTGCTTTCGTCTACACCATCTTCCAACTGAGTGGCTACTACCGAGATATCATAAGCGTCAATCAAATCATTCTTGTTGATATCACCATTGCTGATGTAACCTTCAAAGTCGCCGTCGCCTTTGCGCAAACCGGTGTAGTTGGTATAAGAAGTCAAGTCGTTGTTGTCAATCTTACCGTCATTGTTGATGTCGCCTGGCAAGTAACTTTCAGTTCCGGGAACTTTGAATACATACAGTTCACGACCGGAGCCATAATTGCCAACACCTTCTGTTACAGAAAGTTTGATGTAACGTGCAGTCGGACGTTCTGTGAATGTGAATACTTTCACCTCATCCTTGCGGTTCCATTCAAATGCACCGGCTTCAGTCCAGTGTTCTTTGTCCATACTATATGAAACGGTTCCTTTCAACAATGTTCCGTTGCCTCCGTCCTTACGGCTCAGATAGTGGAATTTATCCAATTGGTTGACACTTCTCAAGTCAATAATCATGTCGAACGGCAAAGCATTGGCTCTGTACTTGGTGTGCCACATATCACCCATTTCGGCAAAGTCGAAGAGACGATCGATTTCAAATCCTTCTTGTGATTTGGCTGTCACTTCACCCTTAATGCCTCGGATAGCAAATTCCAATGGGTTAGATTTTGTCTTGGCTGTAAAGCTTGCCCAGTCTGATTGACCGTCTTTGTTTACGGCACGAATCTTGAAGTCATAAGTTGTTTCGGCTTCCAATCCTTCAAATAGCAGTTCTGTATCTTTGATGGTGCTGTAAAGAATACCATTCAATTCTATTTCATAATAGTCTGCATTGGCTACCGGAGTCCATGTTGGTTTCAGCGTATAAGCTTCCGTATTTTCGGCGGTTACTTCGGCTTTCGGAGCTGTCAACGAGCCCGAAGTGACGCGGTAAGTATCGGCCGGTGCGTAACGGAATCCGCTGACTGTTACGTTAATCTGATTAGTGGTAACATCCATTGGAGCCAGCTTGATGAGAAGTTGAGGATTCTTAACGATGGTTACCTTTTCAAACTCACTTCCCGGAGTAGCAAATTTATTCAGGTTGGGAGCAGCATCGTAGAAGTATACGTTCTGTCCGTTTTGGAATTGTTCCAGAGATGCAACTTCGGTCAGCTTAATCTTGCTTTTTCCTGCTTTGGCAGAGATAGCTTTGGGCTTTTCGGTTACATTGATTCTGAACTCAGTGGCTTTTTCTTTCACGAAGCCGTCAAAGTTACCCTGAGTGCGGTGTACGGTGATGAGCACTTCGTTTTTGGGAGTAACGTTCGATTCAATGAAAGTGGTTACACCCTTACCGTCTTTATATGCTTCGGTGATACCGTCATCGTCATATTCCACGGTCATGGTGTGTTTATTGGGGTACATTTCATAAATGCGCAGACCCTTGTTGATTTCACTCACGTTATTGTTCGGGTTAGTCATCGGGATGATGGCTCCGTTCTTGACAAATACGGGGAGTTTCCACAGAGGAGCAGCGAAGTTATTGATAACGCGTCCGCCTTCATATTTCTCGCCGGTGAAGTAATCGATCCATTCGCCTTCGGGCAGATAGATACCGTTGCGGATATCATTGCCTTCGGCATCTGCTTTGGTATTTTGATAGATAGGTGCCACCAGGAAGTCGGTTCCATACATATATTGGTATTTGGTGGCGCTGCCCATCGTATAGTCGTTCGGGAATTCGAGGAACATGGCTCTGATGATAGGCATTCCGTCTACAGCTTCTTTGGCAAAGCTGTAAGCATATGGCATCAGCTCTGACTTCAGCTTCAGATACATACGGTTGATAGAGGTTGCCGGTTCACCCAAGGCATGAGGATACTTTTCGTTGCTGCCCCAGCCGTCCATATTGAGCTCCATCGGTGTCCATGTCTTCCACTGAAAATCGCGGATATTCACGGCCGGGTTCTTTCCGCCAAAGATTCCATCCATATCGGAAGTGATATTAGGTTGTCCCGAAAGGCCCGAACCGATATAAGTCGGGATATGGAAGCGGATGTATTCCCATTCGCCGCCGGTCTGGTCACCCGACCATACACCTGCATAGCGTTGAGTTCCTGCCCATCCGTCCAATGAGATGATAAACGGACGTGCGTTGTTGCCATAATAAGGCATGATTTTACCCACATCGGCCACACCGTTCAAGCCGAATGAATAGCCTGCGCCTACCCATGCAACATCTGTTTTCAGAACACGCACACCGGCGTCTCTTACTTCTTTCACGATATCACGCTGAAGCAATGCACTGATTCCTTCTTTGGGATGGAGGTCGGATTGTGTCCAAAGCCCGATTTCCACTCCGTTCTTGCGGGCATAGTCACCCAGTTCTTTCAGGTTTTGGATATTGCCGTCCAATGTTTCGGTTTGTCCATATCCGGCTCCGTAACCGTCATTAGGGAGCAACCAGCCCAAAGGCATATCATGGTTCTTATAACGGTCTATCACAGCACGTGCCGAGAATTGGTAATTGTTTTTTTCACCGTTCAAAGATTCCTTGATACCGCCATTGTCCTTTTGGCTTTCCTTATAACGTTTTCCATCTTCAAACAAGATTCCCTTTTCGTCTTCTTTCCAATAGTCGCGGTTGTATGCATTCAGGTGTCCCTGATAGAAGCCGAACTTGGGTAATAATACCGGATTACCGGTGAGTTGGTAGAAGTCGTTCAATAAAGCAACGGCACCGTCGCTCACCATGTAAAAGACATCCAGATAATCTGTTTCGTGAGATAGTTTTACTTTCCCTTTTTCTTCTGCACCAAAGTCGTATTTACCTTTCTTGAAGGTATGCCACATCACGCCGTATCCGTTGGTAGACCAATAGAAAGGAGTAGGAGAAGCTACGCCTCCATCTGTCCAGCTATTTTGGTTTTCGATAGCAATTGCTTTCCCTTTGTGTGAGAATCTTCCATTTTGCACACCACCTCCGTAGAAATATTCTTTCGGATTTTCTTTCAGGGTGATGGTTACTTTATCTTTCTCAAACGAAACGGGAGCAAGTTCTTCCACTACTACCTTGCCGGTTTTAAGGTTGGTGATTTTCAGTAACGAAGTGGCTTTGTCAATCTGTATGCTGATATGTCCGGTTGTGATACTGATTGTGCTTCCATTGTCGTCAATGTCCAACTTTGACAATGACATTCTGGGATTGTCTACCAATATCTGTGCTTCGGGTTTGGCTTCCGGATTTCGGATGATTCCACCGGTATTATCTTGAAAGACTCTGAAGATATTATCACCGTAAAAATCCAGTGTCATGCGTTGGTTGTTGGCAAACAAAACTTCGACAGCTGTCGGATTGAGTCTTTTGATGCCCACAATTTGAGGACTCGGAAGAGCAGTTTCACTTGCGACATACGTTCGTTGGGCAGCCTGCACGGGTGCACCTGCCAGAACAAGTGGAAATGCCAAGGCAAGTAGTGCCGCTTTTTTCCCTTTGTGGTGTTGGTTAGTGGTATTTTTCATAATAAACTATGATTAAATTAGAATATTGTTTTAATTTATTCGGTAAAGATAAAGCGTAATATTGATAAACAGGCAGCTTTTTAAGAAAAAATTAAGTATATCTTTTAAACTTTTGTATTCGGGGGGCGAAAAGGCTGCCTTTAAGGTAGGCGTGTCTGTAGATAAGGGTGGAGTACGTTTTTTTATGTTTGGTCATTTTTATATATAAACAAGAAGGTGTGTTAAAATTCCTCTATGATAACAACGTAACAGTTGCTTTGGAATTTTGACACACCTCTTTATTACTTTCCGAATGGCATTGCAGCTGTGTTTCGGGAGGTTTTCGGTTTTATCGTTTATTTAACTTCGATTACCTTTGTTGCTTTTTCCTTTTCTTCAGGAGTCCGTTTCGGTAATTCGATAGTCAGGACACCGTCATTCACTTTGGCGTCTATTTTATCCTTATCTACATCATCCGGCAGAATCAGGGTTTGTTGGAACTTAGAGTAAGAGAATTCGCGGCGCAGATAACGGCTTTCTTCCTTGCCTCCTTTGTCGCCTTCTGTAGATTCTGTTTTCTTTTCCATAGAGATGACCAAATCATTGTCCTCATTGATATGGATTTGGAAATCTTCTTTTTTCATTCCCGGAGCGGCAACTTCTACTTTATACTCTTTTTCTGTTTCGATAACATTAATGGCCGGTGCTGTCGGGTTGGCTTTTACCATCCAGTCATTGTTCAAGAAATCGTTAAAAATACTTGGCAACCAAGTTTGGTTGGCTCTTCTTACTGGCATCATAATCTTAATCTCCTTTTGGTTTATGGTTAAACATTTTAGTTACTTTTGAACTCCGGCGTCTTTCGATTCCGTCATTCACTACTCATAATGCAAACACCATACCTTTAGTTCGATTTCCCGTGTGCTATATTCCGCTCTTTTAAACCTATAAAACCTTTCTTAAAGGTCAGGGGTAAGACTTTAAGAGAGGATAGAACTATTTAAACGTTGACACCGACAGGCTGCTGCCAAAATGTAATTTTCAAGGACATATTGGCAGCTATTGGTCTTCTGTAAGTTTGAATCTCATACGGAAAATACCTTCTTTATAATCGTAACTGATGATTTTGAATATACCTATTTGCGAAGTGTTTTCCACATGCAGACCGATGCAGAGGCATTCATCATAGTCGCCCACGTGCACCACTCTCACGGTTTCGGAGGCATGGTCGGGCAGACGTTTTAGGTCAAACCGTCCCACGGCTTCCTCTTGTGTAATGAATTCCGTGGTGATTGGCAGATTTTTTTTTAAAGTCTCATTCACAATTTTTTCTATGCGGTTTATCTCCTCTTTGGTGGGGCAGGTAGGTAATGCGAAATCTAATTTGCTTTTCTTGCGTTCGATATGTGCCGACACTGCACGCTCGCAGCCAAAGAGGTTTACCATTGTTCTGTTTACGATATGCTCCGTGGTATGCATGGGGGCGATGGATGCATCCTGAAATTTGGGAGCTGCTTGGTTTATTTCCATAATAAATTTATTTTATTGTGTTTAGATTTTCAAAGATTATGTGCTTTTGCCGGATATTTTTGTCTATTGTTTTTGTTTAATCCTTCCATTGCTTTATTTCTTTCTTTAAGATGCTGTATACATTAAGGTTGACAAACTTCTTTGTATACATCAGTTCCCCGTCGCGTTCAGTTCCTTCCAGGTGGAAGCCGAGTCTTTGCGGGATGGCATTGCTGGGAGCATTTCCTTCGGCGCAACGGATTTGGATGCGGTTCATGCCTCGTTCTTCGACGGCAATCCGGCAGAGATGGCGCACACATTTGGTCATGATTCCCCGGTGCTGGTATTTGGGCAGAAGCCAGTAACCAATTTCTGTACGCAAGTTTGCTGCATCGGAATAATGAAAACCTATCAGTCCGCACACTTCTTGTTTCTCTTCAATGATATAAATGAAGTCCCGACGGGCACGCGGAACTCGGAGCACGGAGCTCAGAAATGCTTTTTCTTCTTCCGCAGTCAGAAATGTGACGAACGGGAGCCATTCCTGCAAGTACTCGCGGTGCAAATGAATGGCATTGTATATTTTTTGTGAATCACTTATGCGTACTTCCCGAATCGTTATGTTATCGGTAATATTGGTTTTCATGGTGAATCTGAATTTAGTTTGCCAAAGATAAATCATTTTTTTGTGAAGAGGAATAAACAAAGTGTTTTCTTTGGAGGAAGATATGAGTGACACGGATTTCACGCAGTGGGGAAGAGGAAATCATGAAATCCGTGTCTGAAAGGGAAAGACCGGCTGTTTTGAGTCTTTTTTCAATTTCTATAAGGTGGGTGTCTGAAATAGGAATACGAAAGACTTGCTGTCTTTCAAATCCTTGACGGCATTTCCGGCATATATTTCTCCGTGTGTCAAAGACAGTTTTTTTATCTTCGCTTTCGGACTGAAATCTATTTCTTTCAAGTCGAGCCAAAACAGATTGGGAGTCAATACATTGTCAAAATAGTACACCTTGTTCTTTTGGTCGCAAACCGAACGCCAACGTGTAGATGAGATGTGAGGCTTACCGGGAGTGGTGATGCCGAAGGGAACAGATACATTTCTCATCACACTCAGTACACTTGGAACGGCAATGCGTGCGTCGGGAGTCTGCGGGATGGCATGAATATAGAATGATGCACGCACAAAACGGTCACTTGAACGGTTTGTACCAGGTAGCATTTGCAAGCCTCCTATCTCTTTCCAATAGTCGTTGATGGCCAGTTGTGATGAATATTTGGGCGAGTTTGTCATAACCTGATATTCTTTTCCTTCGTGTATTTCCAACTTTCCGTCCAGATACTCCAGCACAGCCGTATTCCCTGTATTGTCGGTGATAGCCAGGTGTAAAGTGGAGGATGAGCCGTTGGGCATTTGAGGTGCGTCAATTCGGAATATCTCTTTTTTGAGTTCATCTACCGCCTCCCGCACAGTGGCGAAATTGTCGAGCACATATTGTGTCCAGATACTGATTCCCATTACCGGACGTTTGTCTCCGAGACGCTTGTACACTGATTCGGGAAGAAATAAAAGGCTGGCTACTAATCCCTTTTCATTCATTCCGTCACATGTGCCGATGTCATATCCTGTAGCGATGACACTGCCGTATTTCGAAGTCCATGTCACCGTCTCTCCCTTGTTATATCCTGCTCTTTGGATACCTCTCGGAAAGACGTACAGATTACTCATGATATCCTCTTTCCAGTCCATGGTACGTCCGGTGACAATCAGATTGTCGGGTCCGATGTATACAGCCCGGGTGCACGCTTCTATCCGCTGTATGTGAATGGATAGCATAATGGTTAATGCGATTAGCGCAATGTTTTTTGTTCTCATTTTTTTATATTAAAAGATTATTGTTTATTCATAAAACAGATATCGGGTGTGGCTTGTTTAGGAGGAGGCAGTAAAATAAGTAAATCATCGGATAATATAAAACCACCTGTAAAAACATGGGAGTGAGTATTGTGGCACTGTTCAGTCGCTTCTTTGGGGGCAGTCATTATTCTTGGGGATTTAACATATGAATCGAACACCTGTCTCCTGATGTTGTCTCCTCCGGTTTTCAACCCCTGCATGCGTTGTTGAGTTTCCTAAGCCGTTTCATTAGCCGGACCAAGCGTTTTCGTCCTTTCGATTATGCCTGTCTGTCCGTCGGATTACTACAGTCTCCGGCAGCGGACTGTATAGTCTGTTGCAGTGGACCGTACAGTCTGCTATAGTG
>PPYF01545154.1_pt1 | contig 17125 bp, 13 predicted proteins | sample 1559871 | NCBI WGS metagenome assembly PPYF01 (sample SAMN08240021, study PRJNA423297) | Human gut metagenome, whole genome shotgun sequencing project.
GCTTTAACAATTTCATTCTATCCATCTATAAATTCCTCCCCAGATTCAATGTTTCTTTGTTTATTATTTCTTTTGTTCTAATTAAAAATAAAGTGCAACAATATACTGATATAGCCAAGATTTGTAATCGTACATTGCCTCTTTGAAAAAAACAAATGTATCTACTCCAATCAGGAATAATATAATTTCAAAATCTACCAAATAAGTGCTGTATTTTTATCGTTTTCATATAATACCTCATACTTTTCAATCAACCAAACACTATTCCTGCAATTATGCTTTACGTTATTATATAGATAGCAATACCTATTTTTGTCAATATGGAATTGCATACTTCAAGAAGGATTGTAAGGTTGTGGTTACTGAATAAAACACTTCGCGAGTAAACTTGCATATATGGTCATATATTTGCAGGCTTTTAATAATTATTCTTTTCTATTGTCATAAACACTAAATACTTGAGCTATTAATGCAAGCAGCATAATAATAAACAGGCCTATGCTATTTCCATATAAAAATATAGTAAATGCCTGTATTGCAACAATTACCCAGTTAATTATTAATAAAATAAGTTCAAGATTCTTTTTCATTTTCATTTCCTTCCTAATTCACTATTTTCTAATATATCAGCATTTTTTGAAGAAAATTTTATAAATACACTATCCGGCATTTGAGTGATCTTAAAAACCAACATATAGATTATAATAAGCATCACCTTATATTTAACCGATATACTATCAACCTCAACCAATACAAAATCTTCACAAATCACTCCCAAAAGTGATATCAATGCACTTATAAGAATGTTGAAAGCAAAAAATACAATTGTCAGGTGCCTGTTCCAAAGATTTTCTGTCCAAAAGGACTTTATATACTTTCTAAAAATAAACAAAATTATAATTGAACCAATAACCAAAATATGGGATATAAATAAATTATCATACAATTCAAATATATACTCCAAAACAAACATATTGATTAATAATCCAACACCTCTGCCACCCAATACTCCGGATGCATTTACACTATATTCAACTTTTTTAGCCTTGCTAAAAAATGAAATATAATAAATAAAATAACAAACATCCAACTAATAGAATACTCATACTGCGTATCTCACTTTGATGCTCAAAATTGTATAATATTCCATAACAAAATAATCCTATTAACCAAATAGTAAAATGTATAATGTACTTTCTCATAATTATCTCCATATTCCCCTTGTTTTGTCCGGTAATTTTCAATTAGAAAATAATCTCTATTTTTTCATTGAATGATGGCGAATGATTACTATAAATACAGTAATCATTCCTCCTGCATAAATCTTCATAATCCAATCCGGTATAGGAAAATACATATTCCCCAAAATTATTATTACACAGATAACTAAAACTTGACATATTAAAGCCGACGCAATAACTATTTTTTCTTTCCTACTCATATTCATACATGTGTACCTACCTTCGTTTGTACGATTTTTTATGAAAAAAGTTGTAAAGTGGTGTTTATGAATTAAAACATCATATTATTCATACTTATATTTTATTATAAGAACAATATTGAAAACTATCATTTCAAAAGCCCATACGTTCAAAACAAAATATGAAAAAATACGTTCTATTAATGGCAATCCCAAAAACATTTGAGGATACAATAGCCTTACAGCTAATACAATAAAGAGTAAAATCACACCCATCAGCGCCCGCCCTGCTTTCAACATTACCTCAATTTTATCAAGAACTGTTAATTTATCAACTTTCCTATAATTCCATTCACTTTGAACAATTCCAATTAGCATTCCACCGAAAATGCTAAACGGATAATATGGATCCTCTCCACTTAAAATCAATACCGCTACAATAATCAAACTAATCACAGCTATGACAAAATGAACGATTTTCGATTCCATCCGCGTAGCCGAAAAAATAATGTGTATTCTCCAATCAAAAAATTAAGTGGAATCAGAATAGTAATAAGCCCAGATTTTTCAAAATTTAAATATTCCATATATTTGCCCTCTTTGCTTGCAATCTGTCCTGACTACAACTGTTGTTAATTTCTTTATATCCTATAATCCATATATCTTCAACCATAAATACATGAATGACACAAATTCGTACATGTTTGACATTCAATCAACATTTTTTGTTTATATAGAAACAGTACCACTTATTCTAAATTATTTTCAACACCTTAAGAATGAACGGTACTTTTTTTGTAACGAATGGTATTCAACAAATTTAGCAAGCTTATTTTTAAAATAAAAATAACATGACAAATACCATATTTCAATAATAACTCCGTGAACGAATGACATAAATTCGCACATAAATGATATTCCACGCATACTTTTTATCCATAATTAAGCATAATTCCTACATCAGCCATTAAATTCTCAAAACACAACCTAACTTAATCTTGTAAATTCAAAATTTATAATTTATAATCTTCATAGCTTAATTGTTTTGATAAGGGGATTATTTTTATGAATATTGCTATTTGTGATGATGAACAACAAGATATTGATATACTTTACAATTACTGCAAATCATGCAAATTACCATACAATATTTCTACTTTCCTGTCTGCCTCGGCCCTGCTTGAGGCTTTTAAATCCCAATTTTATGATTTAATTTTTCTTGATATAGAAATGGATAAGCCAAATGGTTTTGAAATTGGCTCTATTTTAGCAGGATATTCTCCTCGTCCCGTAATAGTTTTTACGACAAACGCACTGCAGTATGCAGTCCGAGGATATGGAATTGCTTTTCGATTTTTATGCAAACCGATAACGATTACAATGTTTCAAAGTGTTGTCAAGGAGGCTCTTGACGAGATTCTTCCGCAAAAGGCAGCGGTAACATGTGGTTCAACTCAGAAAATGATTTCTATAAACGATGTCATATATTTTGAGAGCCTGAACCGGCACATTATTTTTCATTTTGCAAATACATCCACATTGGAGATAAAGGATTCAATGGAAAATATGATTTCGGTTTTTTCATATCCTTCATTTGTACAGATTCACAGAAGCTATTGCATCAATTTGAATTATGTGGACAGCTTTACACCACTTGCTGTCACTATGACTGACGGCTGCAAAATTCCACTTTCTCGGAAAAAACAGACCATTTTCCAAGAGCGCTTTACCAATTTGATACGAGGTACCATCAAATGAATTTTCCAATTGAAGTATATACCATTATTATAGAATGCCTGCTTGTTTTCTACTTCTTTCATAAAGAGGTTAGACCTGTATACCCTTCCCGCAGATATATTATCCTATTTTGCATATCACTCTTTGCGGTCATAATGCTATCAACCCTATATACACCTATGTTTATACGGCTTGTCATTATCAGCTTATTTTTGTTTTTATGCTATACTTTCTGCTTCAAATGCAAAATATTCCAAATCACCTATACTATTATATTATTTTTTGTCACGTCGATGTTTTCCGATGTTATTGGTGCGTTTGTACTTTCCAGACTTGGAATTTCAATAAATGAACTTTTAGGAATAAGTGAAGGACGGCTTATCTACAATACCACAAGCAAGATTATTCATCTGTTTTTGCTGGTCATAATTATTTTATTTACCAATGCCCGATTTGATTCAAAGGCTCTACTGCATGCCATACCACTCATGCTCTGCAATCTGTCAAGCATATTTATTCTGTTTGCCCAGTACACTACCTTTATTGACAATGGTAAATACTCCACCTTTGTGATGACCACCATATGTATGCTTGTTATCAATATAGTGGTTTGTGGATATACGGAAATAGTAAAGAAATCTTATGAATTACAGAAAAATCAGCTCTGTATGCAGGAGCAGCTTGCCAAACAGGAGCTTTACTATCAGGATATCATTGCTCGTCAGGACGAATCCCGCGCACTTTGGCATGATATAAAAAAATACATGCTGGCAATGGAAAATCTGGTTTCTACGAAAACACGACCTGAAGCCGAAAGCCAGCTCTCTGCCTTAAAGAAAAAGTTTTCAAGCCTTGACCAAATGATTGATACCGGTAATTCCATTGTTGACGGTATCCTAAACTATGGCTCTAATAAAGCAGACAGTCTGGGAATCTCCATAAACTTTAATCTATGGCTGGATACTGACCTTAACATTTCGCCTGTTGACCTGTACATAATCATTGGAAACACTATGGATAACGCAATAGAAGCCTGCGATGCTTTTCCGGCTCATCAAAAACCATCCATCTCATGTACGCTGCGCCAGAAAAATCATGTGCTGCTTTATGAAATATCCAATCCAATTCCACCGGTTTCGGTAAAAAAAGCCGGAGATATCCACGGATATGGGCTTGAAAATGTCAAAGAATGCGTAAATAAAAATAGTGGTTTTATCTCTGTTAAAACCGAAAATGATATATTTTGTGTCTCTATAACACTAAACGTTTAATATGTCTTAAATCCGCGATATCACAAGCCTTCCATCCTGCACATCAACCCTGACCTTATTAGACTCTATCCCCGCTGCCTCAAGCATCTCATCAGTGAGTTTTATCCTGTGCGCCTTGTCCAATACCGTATATTCCATTGCAGGGTGTTTCTTCAATTTCTCCGTACTTACCTTTCCGTCAGATATAAGCACTGTGCGGTCTACACGACCTGCAAGTGCCATATCGTGTGTCACTATGATGATGGTTATACCAAGCTCTTTGTTCAGCTTATGAAACAGCTCATAGATTGTATCAGCAGTCCTTGTATCCACAGCTCCGGTCGGCTCATCCGCAAGCAGTATGTCCGGCTTATTTGCCAGTGCCACCGCTATCGCTGCGCGCTGCTGCTCTCCTCCCGATAGCTGAGCCGGAAGCTTATCCTTATGCTCCTGTAATCCCACTGCATTTAACAGTTTAAGGGCATAGCTTTTATTATTATCCTTGCGTTTTTTTATAATTTCTCCGTGTTTTAAATTATCGGTATTACCTGAATTTTCAAACATCATCACTGCCTCGACATTCTGCAGCACAGTCAGGTATGGGAACAGATTTTTGGCACTTTTCTGCCACACAAAGCCCACCTTGTCCCTGCGGTATCTCACCATTTCAGCTTCTGAATATGTGGAAATGTCTTTTCCGTCAATAGTGAGCACTCCAGCCGTTGGAGTTTCCAGTCCTCCTATCATATTTAAAAGGGTGGATTTTCCGCTGCCGGATTTTCCTATTACCGCAAGCATCTCCCCTGTTTCCACCGTCAGGTCAAGCCCCTCCAGTGCCATCACCTTTTTATCGTCTGTCTCATATATTTTTACCAGTCCATCGCAGTTTATCATCTGGTTTTCCCCCCTTTTAATTTAAATTACTATGCCGTCACTAAGCTCAAACACTTCATCCCCCAGCTCCATCAGGTTCGGATCGTGCGTGGTCATAACTATTGTGATGTCCTCATCGTCTATCAACTCACGGAACAATCGCATGACTTCAAATCCAGAAGCGGTATCGAGTGCTCCTGTCGGCTCATCCGCAAAGACCACCTTCGGGCGATGAACCACAGCGCGCGCTATCGCAACTCTCTGCTGCTCACCTCCCGATAGTTGTTCCGGCATATGATCCATGCGCTTTGAGAGTCCGACACGCTCCAGCAGCTCTGATACTCTGTCATGCGTATTCTCATTTATCACATCGTTTTTTGCATCTCCAATGTCATTATCCATATCAGTCAAATTCTCCCGTATCTGACGTTTATTTTTCGCAAGTCTAAGGGCAAATTCCACATTCTCATATGCCGTCATCGTGGGAATTAGTGCTATAGACTGGAATACAAATCCCATCTCATACCGCCTTAGCATTTCCCGGTCTTTCTCGGTCATCTGCTCGAGATTTTTATCCAGAAACTGCACACTTCCCTCTGTCGGCATATCAAGCGCACTAAGGATATTAAGAAGTGTGGTCTTTCCGGAGCCGGAACGCCCTTTTAAGATGGCAAGTGTTCCTTTTTTTATCTCCATGGATACTCCGTCAAGTGCGTGGACTGTTGTACCATCTCCCGCCTTGAAATATCTTTTTATATTTTGAGCAATTATCGCATTTTCCATATGTCACGACCTCTTTTTTTACATGCTAACTATCTTCTCCAAGCCTTAGTGCCTGTGCTATCTTCATACTCTTAAGCAGTCTGCTGATAACCACATAGCATACGGCTACAGCCACGAAAAGTACTCCTGCAAGCTCCAGCATATCAGATTGATAAATATATACATTTACTCCGATATTGTGTTTCTGCGGCAGATATATGATCGATATGAGCCTTACAAACATCGCTGTTGCAGTTATACCTAGGCCTGCTCCCGCAAGAAGCGGCAGAAATGATAAAAATATCTGCTCGTTTAAAAGCATTGCTTTTACCTCTCTCATTCTCATTCCCATTGCGCGGTATATACCAAACTGCAGCTCCCTCTGTTTTAGTGTCATAACCCAATACAGCAAAAATCCTACTGAGCACACTATCAGTGAAAGTATAAAACTTAATGTAAACATACCGTTTGTGATCTGCACTGTGGCTGAGTTTTTATTCTCGTCTATAAGCTGCTGCGCGGATGTTATATTCCTGTATATTTCACTCTGTACTTTTTCACTTTTAGTGTCTGTTAAATTGTCTGCTGTACTGTCTGAATTTTCACTGTTCTCACCGCCCAGATATCCCACAATATCATCCACCGTTTTTCCCTTTGACAGGTTCATCCACACACTGTACGGTGTCATGCCGAACTTTTCCACAACCGTAGCATAATTTGCAACGATCAGGTATTTCTCCTGCTCGGTCACATTTCCTTCTGCATCTGTCTCATAGGTGTAACGCTCGTAGCCCGGAAAACCTTTTACTATGGCACATACCTTTGCATTCTCGGATGCGTAGATCTGATCATCATCGACAGCCTCCGGTACATACCTTGAGTAATTTAAGCTGTCACCAACTTTAAGTCCCATATCTTTTGCCAGATTTGAGGAAATGATGACTCCGTCCGGCTCTTTTGCCAGCTCATTCAGGTAATTGAACCAGTGCGCGTCATTAATATCATCATTTTGGTCACTCTGCAATTTCGCAGTCTCACCGAATTCTTTTGTGTTTATCGCCATAAGATATGCATCCGAAATCGAACCACTGCCTGCGGAAATGTCTACCCGCTCGTCCTCAAGCACACGCGTGACCCCGTCACAGATGCCCTCATTTTTGAGCGACTCGTATTTACCGAAATCAGGCTCGTCATACATCCAGCTTACAGAGCCATCTTTATTCTTCTGTATCCTGAGTCTGAAATCTTCGTTGTATATCGCATCACAACCCACATTGTAGACGATCCGTTTTTCCATATTGCTGTTCATGGTGCGCGCCATATTCGCGTCAAAAATACCGCCAGCCACTGTCATGATAAGAAATACTGCCAGAAATCCCTGATTGTATCTGGTTCGTTTCAGCTGTAAAAATGATGCATACATTGCCGGAGAAAAATGCTTTTTAAAGAGCCTGTCCACAAGCAGAATAATAAGTCCGGTAAGTCTTACGCACAAAAGTGCCGCTGCAAATATAAAAAGCGAATTGTCCAGTATCATGACAGGATCTATGCTCCTGTTCTCAAGAACAGATATCGCAAGCGTACTCTTCTGCTTGTTGTAATTGTAAAGCAGATATGCTGACAGAGCCAAAAGTATAACGTCTATAAAGCATTTCTCCCAAAGAGGCTTTTTCTTTGATATTCGTCCCCTGCTGCGCTCTGATATGGCATCCTTTGATTTTTTCCACACCGGAACTGTGATAAACAGCACCATGATAACTGCCGCTGCCACCGCATAGACAAGCATCTGCCATACAAATCTGTAAGTGCCTATATCCTTTGCCGTAAATCTTAAAAATCCGTCTGTAGATGCGGCAGCCCGGCACATTATATATCCGAGTACTATTCCAAGTACACAGCTCGCAAACGCTATTATTCCCGACTGCTGTAGGTACAAAATAAATACCTGTAATTTTGTCGCACCGCGGCTTCTTAAAACAAGTATGTCATTTTCCTCGAGCGAAAGTATCTGTGCAGATATCATTCTTATAAATAAAATCAAAAGCACAAGACACGGCAGCTCCAACGCCCAAAGCATCAGCTTTATCGTCTTCTGCTGTGTAAAAAAGCGCTCCAGCGTATCACGGATGTTGTCATTGTAGAGCTTGTCAGCATCCTTAAACTGCTCCATATAACCGTCATAAAGTGAGGCATTTTCCGTGTTGATCTGCCTGTAATCCAGCATGAGAAAATCACTGTAGCTGATATTGTCCTCGCTGTAATACTGCATCATTTCGTCAAAAACATCCTGCGAAACAAATATCACATCGCCCATATCCGAAAGCGTCTTGGCCCAATATGGATCGTTTATATCTTTTTCACGGCAGATCTGTGATATGACGAAAGAAATTTCCTTTTTCCCACTGCCATCAGGTACATGTAAATAGATTTTTTCACCTGCTACAAGTCCGTAGTGATCCATTGTCTTTTCGCTTATACTGCATTCGAATGTGGCTGTGTCAGTCTGAGATTTTACAACATCCGCGTACTCCGAAAGTCCCGGCAGATATCCTATTGTAAAATAATGGTTAAGTCCTCCAAACTCTGTATCTGCGCGTCCTCCTGAGAGTGTGATAAGCTGCTGTGAGGAAACCTTGTTTATATCCACATATTCAGTCCACTTCTTTTCGTATCCTGACAGCTTATCAAGCACTGACTGCGAATCAGGATAATCTGCCACCGCATATGTTCCCTCGCGGCTCATCCGTGCTGGAAACTCATTCTGCTGTGTGGCATGATCCGTAAAAAGTCTGTCGAGTATCTGATTGCCCGCGCCCTTTTCAAACATAGGGTGGCACACAAAAAGTGCTATAAACAAAGCCACTCCCATAAGCAGACACAGATTTAACCATTTTCTGTTTTTTAATTTATTAATTACGAAGCCAAACATATTTCATCGCCCTCATCAATACCGTAAAGCACAAGTGTATTGCTGCCTGATGTATAATCGCTCAATATTACCGGCTGCTTTACCACGCTGTCCCCATCAATTTTCCACACATAGTAGGATATATCATCTTTGTTCATCGGATTGATCTGCTTGTGTATGATCGAAGTCGGCACCACTACCACCTTTTTAAAAGAAACATAAGAAAACTTTACAGCAGATGCCCTGGTCAGATCATCTGGTATTCCATTGTCAAGTTTTATATAAAATGCTGCATTTCCATATCCCGAATCTGTGATTCCTGTAATATGCACACCTTTATCATCCTGATTTATATATCCCTTTTGAGCTTCCCTGCCGTAACCGGCAAAACCGATACAGCTTCCGTAGATCGTTGTACCGTCCAGCTCAAGTGATACGCGCTCTCCCACATCTGCTATATTGTCCTTATATACTTTATAGCTATTGCTATCCTTTACCTGAACCAGCAGTACGTCCGTGGAATTTCCGGTTATCTGCAGGATATCTGAGCCTTTCTCCACATTATCTCCTGCCTTGACACTCACCTTTGAAACTTTTCCGTCATTTTTGGCATATACTGAAATATTTCCTTTGCCGTCATTTCCTGCGCTTATGCTGTCATATGCTGACTGTAGCCGTGAAAGCTGATAGGTGTGGTCTGCACAGGCAAGTTTTTTCTGCAGATTCAATAATTGTAAATTCAGTTTCAACTGCTGCTCATCATATGCTGTATCCGGCTTTTCATCCTGCCGGTTATTTTCTTCTGCGCTACTACCACCTTCAGATAAATCTTTTATCTGTTTATCGTAATCAGCAATCTTCTGCGCATAGGATTCATTCTCCGAGTCGATCGCATTTTTCGCCTCTGTTATGGCAGCTTTGCCCTCTCCGGTATCCACCACGTAAAGCAGCATGCCCTTTTCTACCGTATCGTCCTGCTTCACATTGACCGATACGATCTGCCCTTCATAATCACAGGTTTCGGTTATCGTCCCTGCGTCAGATCTGCTGTAGCGCACACCGTAGTTTGCTATATCAAAGTCAGACCTTGTTACCGTATATTTGCTGTACTTTGTCGGAACCTGATCTGTAGAATTATAGTAGACCAGCTCCCCCTCTTTTAAGCCCTCTGTGACCTGTGTATAGTTTTCATCAGACTCACCTGTTGTTATGATGCGTTTCTCGCGGCCGCCATCATCATTTTTCACATAGACATATCTGGTATCGCCATCCTTATAGATGGAATCTTTTCCCACGACAAGTGCCTGATTTGCTTTTGTCTTTTCAAAATATACCGGATACATCTGTCCTGCCGTAAGAAACAGCTTTTCCCTGCTTTCCACGCACACATCCGGATAGCGGTTGTTTATCTTCGAAAGTACCAAAACCTCTGATGTATATTGAGACTCGGTGACATCATATTTTTCTCCATCGACTATCACATATTTCTTGTCATAATCGCTGTATTTGTACTCATTTATAGCTGTGCCCTTTATATCCAGCACAAGGTCATCCGTATCTGAGACAATGACTATATTCTCGTATGCCGCAGCAGACCTTCCATCTGTCAGCTTCTTAGTGTAAGTGACAAGACCGCTGTGGGCTGCCTTAAGCTTTCCATCATCAACAATCTGCTGATATAAAGCCATCTGCTCATTGATCTTTTGCACTCGGTATTCGTGAAGCTGCTTATCGTACCGCTGATTTTCCTGTTCTGTGGCAATCTGCGTATTGTAATCATCTTCTGTGCTCTCTTTTTTCTCAATCTGTTCTGTTGAAAATTCGTCCGTATCCGCAGCCTGACTCTCCCATAATTTGATCTGCGTATCCGAGATCTGAGCGGATATCTCATATGTCTCATTCTCATGCACCAGCGCAGCCTGACATTCCTGCAACTGTTTTTTTGCCTCATCCACATCACAGACCGCAAGCACATCTCCAGCATTTACCGTATCTCCCGGCTCCACATATATCTGTGAAATGTTTACATTGGCACTGTAGTAATTGCGGTAATCCCTAGGAACTGCGGTAGCCATCAGCACCTGTATGGAGCCAATCGTACCGTATTCCACAGGTCTGTAGGCTTCATTTAAAGCTACAGGTTCTTCAAGCTCCGGAATGTTGCTTTCTGTCATTTTTCCACAGCCGCCTGCCAAAAACGACACACATATCCCCAATACTGCCAGCTTTTTTATTGATAAAAGGTTTCTGATCTTCACTGCAAAACCACCTCATCCCCGCTTTTAATTCCTCCTGTGATGATCCGGTAATCTCCCACCTGATCTCCAACACTTATCCATACTGCCTGTCTGTATCCATTCTCATCCAGTGTGTATACAAAATACCTGCCATCCTTCTCATGTACTGCGTCCTTTTGCACATACACAGCATTTTCTATAGCAGGGCGCGTCACTTCCATGGAAAATATCTGTGCATCCGATACTGCCGACATGTCCGATACCGGTTCAAAAACAACCTTTTTATCGTCCACCTCTTTTACCTTAAGTTCAAACTCTATATCAGATGCTGTTGCCGTGTATATATCACCTACATTAAAGTCATAACCTTCCGGTCTGTCAGCCTCGTAATTGCCGTTTCCGCTGATTTCTGTTATAAGATTGCTGCCCGGTTCAAAAACCCCCGCCAAAAGCGAATTGTTCATTGCTGTGATCGTGCCATCCTCGGATGCCGTGATCTGATATCTCGACAGTTTTTCCTCTGCCTCATCAAGATAAAGCTGCGCAACCTCTGTATCCTTATCAAGCTGGGCAATATCGCTTGAATAATCCTGAGTATCATCGATTTTCATAATAGCCCTGTAGTGCTCTGCCAGAAGCTTATTCTGACTGATCTGCCCGCTGTAGTCCTCAATCTTTTTCTGTATCTCCCCGGATTTAAAAGCCACCAGTATATCACCCTTTTTCACATGATCACCCACTGCCACATTTACCTTTTCAAGCGTAAGCTCCGTGTTTGTCGCACCATAGGAAAACCTGGTATAGCCCTGCGCGCTCAGACTGATGGTAGTCTGCGGTGTGAGTGAACCGCTCTGTACCGTAACTGTCTGGTATGATATTTTCTCGTAGGAAGCTCTGTCCGTCTGTGCAAGCTCCTTTTGTGCCGCCCCACATCCTGAAAATAAAATAGAGGTAATTGCAGTGGCAAGTGTCAAACGCCCTATATATTTTTTCTTTTTATTAATCATATATTTTCCACATCTTTTCCAAATAAATATGAACCTGATCTATTATCTAAAAATGTAACTCCATGTATAAACTTTATTGCAGCCAATAACAGTATCTTATATTAGATCATCACTCCTTATGATCGTGCCGTCTATCGCATTCACATACACCGGATATCTGTCGTAGCCCTTATCCTGTTTTGACAGACACCATGCCGGAACATAAGTATATTTATCCTTGTCAGATGCATCCTTCAAACGGATATATCCGAGCTTTAGATTGTTGTAAGTGTGATTTTGTGTAAAATCATACTGCTCTGAATTCTTTGTCATGTCATCCTTGATGATCTCTTTTATAGTGTCCATTGACAAAAGTTCTACGTTTTTTGACTCATTTACAATATCAACCGGGTAAGAAACAGTAAATTCCGTCACTCCCTGATCCGTCACAATAAAGGAACTGCTGCCATATGGCATAAAATCATCATAGTTATCGAGTGTCTCCCATATATCCATATTCCGGGTGAAATCGAGTGACTTGCAAAACGCTATGCCATCCACACCCTCGCCATAATCTATGATATATCCCCAGGCTGTATCCTTTATGACACTCTCTTTATCATCAGTTTTTACAGTATCATCGCCATCCTCTATCACTCCTGCGCTCCACTCGTAGTCTGAGGTTCCTATATATACCTGTGAAGCCCTGCCTAATTTATTTTGAAATTCTTCTGCCTTCTTTACAGCTTCGTCTTTGGTCAATACACACTCATTGTCATATGCAGAGGTAGTATCTCCACCTGTAGAACCTCCATTAAGGCCCCCTACACCCTGCTCCTCTGCAAATGATGGTGGTCCGTAATAGCCATACTCACTGCTATCATATGATGTGCCCTCACTTCCTGCCTTAAGAGGCTGTGCTGAAATATATTCAAGCGAACCGTCCTCAGCAATTCCAAACCTAAGCTCACAGAAAACATTACCAATATATCCCAGATACTCATTACAATCCGTATAGTCTGTGGCTATTTCACGCGTATCAAGTGCAGACGGTTCTGCCTTTTCATACTGTTCCATCAGATCATTTTCAATTTTCATCCCCATGCTGACGTCCTCTTCTGTGGTAAGTCCCTGATCAATTTCGTACTGATATCCGGCAATCGTATTTTTTACAACTTCCATACTGTGATATATCTCTTCTTTCGTATAATGAGGTATGTCGTGATAATATACGCTACTATCGCCAAAATAAGCCTCTATCACACTCTTTTTGAAATCGGCATCTACCTTTATATTTTCCACCTCAACAACCGACATGCTTTTGCAGTCCGGCAGTGTAATGCCTGCTGAAATATCCACATCCACACTTTCGTCCGATATCTCAACAGAAAAGCTGTCATTCCATTTCGTACTGTCGTCAAACGCGCTTATATCGCTTCCTGCTTTTGTGTTTATATTTTCAGTTTCCATATTATAATCTACTTTTTTTCCTGAACAGCCGGTTAATGCTATCGCAAGAACCAACGCCAGTATAATAACGTTTTTCCTCTTCATAGCTGCTCCTTTACAGTGAATTTTCCAAATTTATGATCGTTCCATCTATGGCGTTTACAAAGATAGCATTTTGTTCATCGGTGTAGTCTACCATACGTGACAGTACCCACGCCGGAACATAGCTGTATTTTCCCTGTTCACTGTCACTTCTTATCTTCAAATAACTAAGCTGCAGCTTATTGAATGTTGCCGCAGTATCATATTTATCAGGATTTTCCGTAATCTCCGCCTTGATGATCTGCTCTATATTTTTCAGAGAAATAAGCTCCACATCCTTATAGATCTGTGTTACATTTACCGGATATTCCAACTGCACATCGATTATTCCATCATCCGTGACTGTAAGAAGTGTACTGTCAGGCAGTGCAACATCATCTATATCACTATCATTTGCTTCATACACCGACAAATAGGTATCCATATCAAATCCATCCTTAAATGCGATGCCATCTATGCCGGTCGCGTATGAATAAATATATCCCCACGCTGCTGTCTGATAATCATTTTCTTCTTTGCTGTCAGTATTAAAACCTACCCAGTTGCACTCACATTCACCTCGTTCCACCAGATCCTGCATTCCCAATTTACTAAAGAAATTCCCGGCTTCTTTTTTGGCTGATGCGGCAGATTTATTGCCCTCATTTGAGGTTTCATCTGCCTTATCCTTTAGATCCTCATCCTGAAAACTCTGCGTTATGATATCATAGTCCTTATTCCTTAAAGATGGTGGACCATAATCTGTCCCGGACTGATGCAAGGCGAAAGCATGTACCTTGTGAGCCTCAAACTCCACCTCACAGAACACATCACCCTTGTAGCCTGCAAATACTTCACAGTTTTCGAGATCCTTTGCCACGGTATAAGTAGTCTTTGCCGTTTCAAGCTTATCCCTATATTCAGCCAGCCGCTGTTCCAACCTCTCACTGTGAGTTTCATCCTGTGTTTTCTGCCAGTCCTCTATGACCTCATTCAGTTCGTCAACAGTATAATGATCCGGATCGTGATAATAGTACTCGTTCCCACCAAAATATAAATCCAGAAAACGCTTTTTGTAATCAGCATCTATCTTTACATTTTCCACCTCAACAACCGACATGTTATCAAAGTCTGGAACTACAATATTTGCATTTACATATACTGTTTTCTCGCCATTACCGGTCTGTATTGTAAAGTTTTCATTCCAGCCGGAGTCTGCCCTGATATCAGCTAAGGCAGACATATTTTTTGTCTCTTTACTTTCGCTCTCATTCCCATAATCTACTTTTTTGCCTGAGCAGCCTGTGAGTGAGATGATTACTATCGCTTCAACGATCGTCATAGCCGCTGCGAGTATTCTTGTGTGTTTTCTCATATGCCAATCCTCCCTGATATGTCACATTTTTTCTACAACATAATTATTCCTGTGAAAGTACGGTCCGATGTAAACATTCTGTATCTTAACTCAGATCGTCCGGATGTATCACACTTCCGTCAATCGCGTTGATAAATACAGGGCATGCATTTGTAGTGTCTTTCTGCAGCAATTCCAGACTCCATGCCGGAATATAACTGTATTTTTGCATATCAGTCCGGTTGTTTACCCTTATGTATGCAAGTTTTAGAGTGTAATATTTTACATTTGTATCCAGTACATATTCATCAGCATTGTTTTTAAGCTCATCCCGGGCAATATCAAATATATTTTCCAAAGGAAGCATTTCTACATTTTCCTGTTTTCTTACTATACTTACCGGGCAGTCTATAAAGAAAGTACCTATACCATATTTATCAATATAAAAATTGTAGAATTCATTATCAAAAGTATCCTCTATACTATCACCATATTTCATATTGTATCCGCTGTAATCCATCGGGTTTAAAGCATCATCAAATAATATTTTGCCAACTCCGATATTGTAGTAAAATCTATAACCACTTACACACTCATGTATATCATCTTCCTGATACACATGATCGGCTCTTTCGTTATATCCACTCCATTTCAGCTGCGAGCTCTCAGTCTGCGGGATGGATGAAAAACCTGTCTCTTTCAAAAAGCTGTCTATCATATTCCCCGCTTCTTCTATTGTGATACCCGATTCATTTTCCTCCTGCGCGATTTTCTCTCCCGATGTATCCTGTGAATCCGTGATATCATTTACCGTATCATATTCCATGAGTGAATCCGGTCCAAAGTATTGCTGCACATATCCATCGTTAAATATATTACTCCACTCATATTCATTACTTCCTGCCTTTTTGGTATATCCTTCAATCGGACCTGCGCCAATTCCCGACAGCCATTTATTTTCATCACCATCTGCAACAAAATTCACGTTATACCAGGTGTTTCCTTTTTTCCCTACAAACTCATCACATGAATCATACTCTGTAGCTATAGTCCATTCATCCCCGGCATTTTCCAGATAATGCGTATATTCCTTCAAAAACTCAGCTCTGTTTCCTGTGCCAGATGTATCAGTTGGTGTTGTTGAGGAATTTATGGAATCAATAAGATTTTGAAGCTGTGTTTTTGTCCAATGTTCTTTATCATAGTAATAAATCTGCGACTCTCCAAAGTATGCCTTCAATACCTTTTCCTTGAGCTTTGCAGTATAAGGTATCTTTTCCACTTCAACTACTGACATTGTCTTACAATCAGGCAGTTCCACTTTTGCACTTATATCTATATTTACATTTCCAATTTCTGTCTGCACGGAAAACTCATCGCTGTAGGTCTCATCTGTACTAAAATCCTTTACATTGCATACAGCACTTTTTGTCAGTTTTTCTGTATCAGTGCCATAATCTACCTTTTTGCCGGCACAGCCTGCGAGTGATATGAGGACAAGTGCCTCGATGAGTGTCATAATTGCTGCAAATAATCTCATATTTCGTGAAGATATGTTACCCCTTTTATCCATATGTAGCTCTCCTCCCTTTTTTTCTTTCCCGGTGACTATTCAGAATAGTTATCTTCCATGTTGTTATAATGAGTATATATGTCAGTTGTAAACTTTTTGTATCATACATTGCTTTTTTTAATAAAAAGTTTTTGTCTGCTCCATAAAAATTCCACCGCCTTCTTGACGTGCAAACATACGTTTGCTACAATGTAAATATTCTTGACTCTTAAGAAAGAAGGCTGATTATGAATACAGATATTACAAAACAACTGGAAATGGTGCTGTACAGAACCGAAGATGATAACGTAACAGTCAGTGCCTTGATAAAAGATGAAACGATATGGCTGACACAAAAAGCCATGGCTGAATTGTTTGGTATTGACAAGTCGGGCATCAGCCGCCATTTAGCAAAGATTTTTGAAACCGGTGAGCTTGATGAGGAAGTGGTTGTTGCAAAAATTGCAACAACCACTCAGCACGGAGCAATGCAGGATAAAACGCAGACTATTCCTA
>PPYF01268110.1_pt1 | contig 17122 bp, 16 predicted proteins | sample 1559871 | NCBI WGS metagenome assembly PPYF01 (sample SAMN08240021, study PRJNA423297) | Human gut metagenome, whole genome shotgun sequencing project.
GTATGCGTATAGATGCTTATAATGCTGTCAGTCAGGTATACAAGACAAGTGCTTATGCCAGGGAAAAAGGCATGGCTGTTAAGAAAACTGAAAAAGACAAGTATGAATTATCAGATACAGCCAGATTATATAATACAGCTAAGGCAGCAGTTAGTGAAGCTTCTGATGTAAGACTTGATAAAGTCAACGACATTAAGGCACGTATTGCAGCCGGAACATATAATATAAGTTCAGAGGCAGTAGCCGAGAAGATGCTTGGCAGTGTATCTACATTGACATTCTGATGAAAAAGAATGCATATGGTCAGAGGATGCATTGGGATTGTGCATTGCTGTACAGTTTTATAGTTTGCTGACACGATAATCTTAAGACGGAGGAGCATATATGGCAAGCCTGATAGATTGTTTAATCGAAGACCTTACGAATGAGAATGATGGATATGAGAAGCTCCTTAGTCTGTCGAATGAAAAAACATCTGCCATAGTAAGTGGCAATATCGAAAAGCTTCAGGAGATATTTACAAGAGAGCAGAAGCTCATAGAAGAAGTAGATGTATATGAGAAAAAAAGACAGGAAGATGTGAAGGATATATGTAATGTGCTAAGACTTCCATATGAAGAGATAAAGGTTGAACACATAGTACAGATACTTGAAAAGAAAGCTAAAGAGCATGATGCTCTTCAGAGCATATATCTTAAGCTTAAAAGAACACTTAGCCAGCTTACAGCGGCTAACGAGAACAATAAGCTGCTGCTTAAAGAATCTATGGATATGATTCAGTTTGAGCTTGATTTAGCAAAAAACTCAGTGTTGAAGCCACAGACAGGCAACTATGGAAGAACAGCTTATGAAGAACAGGAAATAACAGGTGCTACAGGATTTGATGCAAAGCAGTGATATAAACTAAAGAAAAGTATTAAAACAGATAAAAGATTATAAAAGATTACATTAAGTCTAGTATGTGGAAAAGGATTGAAGCAGGCTGGACTTACATATAAGTATAGAATAATATCAGATATAATATAAGAATCACATTTTCAAAGGATTGAATTGGGATGTTTAATGGTACTGCGGTATTAGAACCAGTTTTATTTTTGATAGTGTGATTTTTTTAATGGAGGAATTATGGCAAACGGAATGGGGTCGCTGATGGTAGGAGCCACAGGCTTAAGATCGTCGCAGACAGCACTTAATACAACAGCACATAACCTTTCCAATGTTAATACAGAAGGGTATACAAGGCAGCAGATAACATTTGCAGATTCAACATATGCTAACGTGTTTTCTAAGAGCCTTAACAAAGGCAAGTATGGCTTAGGCGTAGATATAGATGCGATAAGCCGTATAAGGAATGAGTTCATAGACAGGTCATACAGAACTGAAAGTTCAAGACTGGGATTCTATGAAAGCCAGGCTAATGCAGTATACGAGGTTGAAGACTGGTTTGGTGAAATGCAGGGAGTTACTTATCAGGAGCATATCACAAACCTTTACAATGCAGTAAACGAACTTACAAAGAATCCAACAAGTACTATAGCAAGGTCATCACTTATACAGAATGCTACAGCCTTCATAGACCGTTCAGAGGCTATATATAGTGGACTTAAGGATTATCAGGTCACACTGAATACCGAAGTAAACAACATGGTGGAAAAGATTAATTCACTTGGACAGAAGATATATAATCTTAACAAAGGCATCGTTAAGGTCGAAGCGGAAGGTGTGGAGCGTGCGAACGATTTAAGAGATTCAAGAGATCTTGCACTTGATGAGCTTAGTAAGTATATAGATATTGATTATTATGAGACAAAGGATGGCGAAGTAATAGTTAGTGCCGAGAATGTCCCATTTATAACAAAAAATGATATCGCAAAGATGAGCGTAAGAGAAGAAGGAACATATGGACTGCTTATACCTCAGTGGGAGGGATATCAGCAGGATGTATATAACTTTGACAAGCAGGCAAACAATGCCAATGACACAGATAAAGGCAAGCTTAAAGGACTGCTTATCGCAAGAGGTGTTATAGAGGTAAACTACAAAGATATTCCAGTAATGCCTGAAAGAGCAGACTATGATCTTACAACAGAGCAGGGTATGGCAGAATATAATAGTGCCATGGATGCGTATCAGCAGAAGCAGGATTACTATAACAAGTATATAGAGCCATCAGCTATCCTTAGTGCTATAGCAGGCTTTGACAAGCTTGTAAATGGAATAGTAACAGCCATGAATGATGTTTTATGTCCGGAAACTACCATGGATACAACAAAAGAGCTCACAGATGCAGATGGCAATATATTAAAGGCAGAGAAGTATGTATACAATGCATCGACACATGATGTGCTTTATGACAGCCATGGCAACGTAGTTGCCGGAAAAGAAAATGGTGATGGAACATACAGTTATGAAGCATCTGAAAAGCTGTATGTTGATGCTAATCAGGAAGAAACAGAGAATATAGACAGCATGACATACAAGATACTTGATATGAGCAAGGCTGGATATGGCATGGATGACGATGAAACAAGAGGTGTTGAACTCTTTAAAAGAAACGGTACAGACAGATATAAGCAGATCACAGGTGCAGATGGCGGTACAATATATGTAAGAAACAACCTGAATGTTACTGGCTTTGAAACTGACTATACACTTGGTAATCTGATCGTCAATCCTAAGGCTTCACAGAATGTAGGTACACTTCCTCTATCTACAGAGCATGGCAAAGAGGATTTCTCAAAGGTAAATGAGCTTATAGATACATTCAGCAAAAAGTTTGCATCACTTAATCCTGAGAACTATGCAAAGGCAGATTTCAACACATTTTACAATGATTATATAGGTGAGTTTGCTACGATGGGAAGCGTGCTTACCAAGTATGTCAACAACCAGACAACCATGGTCAATGGTTATGACAACCAGAGACTACAGACATCAGGTGTATCATCTGATGAAGAGCTTCAGAAGATGATTAAGTATCAGCACGCATATAATGCGGCTTCAAGATATATCAACGTAGTAAGTGAGATGATAGAACATCTTGTTACATCACTTGGACATGCATGATGAATAACAGATGAACCTTTTGCCACTTACATCATGATTTGATAATAATGGCTGGCTTATTTTAGAGCAATCAGCAGACTTAGAAACAGTAAGTCGGTTAAAGAGACTATAGGAAACAACAAGAATGGAGAAATAATATGGCATCTACATTTTTTGGTTTATCAATATCATATAAAGGACTTCAGGCAGCGCAGACATCCATAACAACATCAGCGCACAACCTGTCAAACATTAATACAGAAGGCTATACAAAGCAGAGTGCAGAGTTAAAGGCAGCTGACTCATTAAGAACATTTTCATCATATGGAACTATAGGTGCCGGTGTTGATGTTGTCGGCATCAATCAGACAAGAGACAGCTACTATGACCAGAAGTATAGAAACAATATGTCTAACTATGGACAGTATAAATCAAAGAACAACTACATGACACAGATAGAGGACTATCTGAATGAGTTTATACTTAACGGATTCTCTAAAGAATACAGCAACTTCTTTTCAGCAGTTAACCAGCTGACTATAACACCATCTGATGAATCGGCAAAGAACCAGCTTATAAATAACGCAAAAAGTATGTCGGATTATTTCAACACATTGTCAGTTAACTTAAGAAATGTGCAGTCAGATGCTAACAATGAGATTAAAGATACTATAGACCATATCAATACACTTGCACAGAACATAACAGCACTTAATAAGCAGATTAACCAGATAGAAGCCTGCTATGGAGATGCTAACGACTTAAGAGATCAGAGAAATGCATTTGTTGATGATCTGTCAAAGTATATCAATATATCAACTAACGAGACACCGATAGCAAACGGACTTACATCCTTCCAGATAACTGTTAACGGACAGTCGCTTGTAAACAACTATGATTATAAGACACTTGAGGTAGTCGCAAGAACGCAGAAAAGAAACGCAAGCGATGCAGAAGGCTTATATGACGTACAGTGGAGCGATGATGATCCTTTTGACATATATAGTTCTTCACTTGGCGGTCAGCTTAAGGCACTTGTAGATATAAGGGATGGTTGTAACGGTGAGATAGAATCAGTTGCAACAGATGCAGATGGCAGCTATAAGCTTGATGATGATGGAAACAGAGTGACAGAGACGAATCCACAGGCTTCATCAAATGTTAACTATAAAGGTATTCCTTACTATCAGTCACAGCTTAACCAGTTCATACAGACATTCTCACAGGCAGTCAACAACATATTTAAGAGTGGATATGTATCAGATGCTAAAACAGAGGATGCTGCTAATAAGGGTATAGCGTTGTTTGTAGTGGGAGATAATTCAAAGACACTTACAGCCTCAACAGTATCAGTTAATTCTGAGCTTCTTAAGGATGCCAACAAGCTTGCAACAAAGACAACAGTAAGCGAAGGCGAAGGCAGTGCAAGCATTATGGATAAGCTTAATGCATTACAGAAGGAAAGACTGTTTGATGGTGGTACAGGTTCGTACTTCCTTGAAACTATAGTAAGTGATATGTCTATAGATGCAAGCAAGGCTAAGACATTTGTAACAAACTACAACAATATGAAGACAACTATACAGAATCAGCGACTTTCAGTCATGGGTGTAGATACAGATGAAGAAGCCATGGATATCATGAAGTTCCAGCAGGCCTATAATCTAAACTCAAAGATGATGTCAGTTATGAATCAGATATATGATAAGCTTATTAACCAGACAGGCTTATAAAATGTGAAATATGCTGGATATACTTAATAACATTTTTATATAAATGCTTTGCACGCAGGCACAGATAAGATAAGTGCAAAAGAATATTTATAAAAGAAGATTATTCATAAAAAGAAGATTTTAAAAATGCAGATATCACATAAATCAATATAGATACGAGGTGGAATATATGAGAATTACGAATCAGATGATGATAAACAGTTCTATAGCTAACATACAGGCTAATAAGAACCAGATAAATACCATGGATACACAGTTATCTACACAGAAGAAGATTAACAAGCCTTCTGATGACCCAATCATAGCTATAAGAGCACTAAGACTCAGAAGCAGCCTTGACCAGGTAACACAGTATGTAGACAAGAATATACCCGATGCTTCATCATGGCTTTCAGTTACGCAGGATGCACTTGCACAGGGATATGATATAGTTTACCAGCTGTATTCATATTGCAACCAGGGTGCTTCAGATTCTTATTCATCAGATGAGCGTAATACAATCATACAGACACTTGACAAGCTGAAGAACTCATACTATGTGCAGGGTGATGTAGATTATGCCGGAAGATATGTATTTACAGGCTTTGCTACAGACAGACCGCTCACATATCCATCAGATGTTAAAGCAGCTGAGGCAGATTATACCATAACACAGAGCTTTGACAGAGAGAGCATCAGTGAAAAAAAGGTATATACCAATGCATATACAAACGAAGATATCATTAATCTGAATGTCAAGAAGGATACAGACGGCAAGATAGTGACACCTAATGTGGCTACAGTTCATAGAATACAGCTTGGTTACTCAGAGGTTGATGCTGACGGAACATTTAAGATTACAGATGCCAGTGGAAATGTGGCTACAGTAACTAAGAATGATGATGGAACGGCTAATGTAACAGGAATAGTAAATGCCAATGGTGAGACTATAGATTCTCTGGATGATGGAAGCGGTAATCCAGTGAGTATAACATTTACAGCAGATTCAAACTATATACCTGGCGATGATGAAATAGCTATTAACTCGCAGCTTGGAGAAGTACTTCTTGGTGAGAATGTATACAACAATACATACACCAACAACTCATTTTCAGTACAGTATGAAAAGTCCAACTTTAAAAAGGGCGATGTGGATCCGACAATGTATTTTACATGTGTAGACAATGTTACAGGTATAAGCTACGTAAAGAAGAGCGAAGATATTGAATATAACGTAAACTTTACACAGAAGCTTAAGGTTAATACACAGGCAGACGAAAGCTTTGATATATATCTTGGCAGAAATGTAGATGATATCATGGCAGCTGTGCAGAATACTATAGATATCGAGAATCAGATAAGTAAAGTCGAGAGCATGAAGAAGGAAGAAAAGTATGCAGGTACTGACGATCAGAAAAAGCTTGATGACATGCTCGAAGGACTAAATAAGCAGAAGAATCTTGCAAAGGATCAGATGACAAAGGCTTTCGAGAAGGGCATCGGACAGATGCAGGGATATCAGGAGAAGATATCTAATGCAAAGGCAGATGTAGGTAACAGAATTCAGCGTCTTGACCTTACAAAGACAAGACTTACAGAACAGAAGACCAACTTCAAAAGTCTTAAGTCACAGAACGAAGATATAGACCTTGAGGAAGTGGTAGTAAACTATACAGCAGCACAGCTTGTTTACAACGCAGCACTTTCAGCAGCAAGTAAGGTTGTACAGCAGACATTGCTGGATTTTATAGGCTAAAAATATGCTGAATCCATAAATGAAAGATTCAGTATATAAAAACAGGGGAGGCAAATATACCTCTGCTCCTGCAAGGGCAGTCGCATTTTTTGCTTCGCAAAAAACAAGGAGGCAAATACCTCTCCTCGCGTGGAGCTCGGATTTTTGCTTCGCAAAAACAAGGAGGTATATATGCAGGTTGATACTAGGTGGTTTGGCACTGTAGATATTGATGATAATAAAATAGTTACTTTTGACCTTGGAATAATAGGGTTTGAGGATTGCAAGAAATTCACACTTATATATGATGTAGAAAAGGGAGATGAAGCAGCTATCATGTGGCTTCAGTCGCTTGATGAGGCAGCATTGGCACTTCCTGTCATGAAGCCGGAGTATATCATGAAAGGTTATGATCCTGTTGTGGAGGATGAGATACTTAACACACTTGGTGAGGATATACAATCAGCCAATCTGGCAGTGTTCTGTACACTTACAGTACCAGAGGATCTTACAAAGATGACTATTAACTTAAAGGCTCCTATCATAATCAATGCTGACACTATGAAGGGTGTCCAGCTTATAGCAGATAATGAGGATTATGCTGTCAGATACTCTATTTATGATATTCTTAACGAAAGGAAGGGGGAGTAGAATGCTGGCATTATCAAGAAAGAAGGACGAAGCAATCATTATCAATGATGATATTGAGATAACAGTAATCGAGATAAAAGGCGATCAGGTAAAGCTTGGCATCACAGCTCCAAAGTCCGTTCCTATATATCGTAAAGAAGTATATGTACAGATAAAAGATGCCAACAAAGAGGCTGCTTCACAGAAGATAGATGTGGCTGCACTTAATAACCTGTTTAAGAAGCAGGACAAATAAAAAGGCAGGTATTATATTTTTACATGTATTGCCGATATAAGAAATAGAAACTAATGACCAGTATGCAAAGAAAAGGATTTCTTGGCAGGGCATAAGGTTTGATATATTTACGACGATTGTATGGGTGATGTGGAAAAGCTGTCACTCGTATATGTATACGCACACGGAGGTGAAAGATAATGGGAATTGAGAAGATAAGTGGCCAGGCAGCTTATCAGAGCCACGCAACGCAGGCTGCACAGGTTAACAAGGTTAGTGCAGCACCAGCAGCAGAAACTAATAATTCACAGGATTCAGTAAACAACGCAGCACATATAGCTGCAGTTATGCAGGTGAGTACATCACAGAGAGCTAATGCAGACAGCAACAGCAGTAACAATGGCAACAGTGGTGCACAATCAAGCTTTAAGCAGCAGGAAGAACAGAAAGAAGCTTCTATGCAGAAGCTTAAAGATATCCAGAAGGTTATCAACCATAATACAGTAGCAGAGTTCGGATACAACGAGCCAACTAACCGTATTACGATTAAGATTAAGGATAAGGATACAGATGAAGTTATCAAGGAGATACCATCAGAAAAGGCACTTGAGATGCTTGCTAAGGCATGGGAACTTGCTGGTATACTTGTGGATGAGAAGAGATAAAGAATTACATAATGTTATGAAGAAATATATAAGAATGGAGGAATAATATGCCAATCAGATTATCGGGTATGGTTTCAGGTATGGATACAGAAACACTTGTATCTGCACTTGTATCAGGATATAAGCTAAAAAAAGATAATCTTGTCAAAGCACAGACAAAGCTTTCATGGAAACAGGAAAAATGGAAGACTATGAATACAAGTATATATAGCTTCTATAGTGGAAAGCTGTCAGCAGGAAGATTATCTAACGCATACAGCCTTAAGAAGTCAACAGTATCTAATTCAACAGTAGCTACAGTAACAGCAAGCTCAAGTGCGGTTGCAGGTACACAGAAGCTTAAGGTAAAGAAGCTTGCATCATCAGGTTATCTTACTGGTGGTACTGTGAAGGATGGCAAAGCTAATATTACAGGTTCATCCAAGCTTTCAGATGTTACTGGAAGTGCATCACAGGGTAGCGTATCAGTAACGGTTAATGGAGAGACAAGCAACATAGAATTAACAGAAGACATGACAGTTAATCAGTTTGTTGTCAAGCTTAAAGAAGCAGGCGTTCAGGCAAGCTTTGATGAGAACAACCAGAGATTTTTTATCAGTTCCAAGACATCTGGTAAAGATGGAGATTTCGCATTAGTAGCTAACGATAGTGCAGGAATGGATTCACTGCGTAATCTTGGATTATACACTAATGATAAGACATCACAGGCTGAGTATGCTAAGTGGGCTAAGTATTATAATGCAGATACAGATACATACACAGCAGAGTTAGACGATATCATCAATACAGCGTATGAAAGTGCTAAGACTAACTTTGATGCAGTTGCGAAAGAGAGACTTGCTACATATTCTAAAGCTAGTTCGATAGTAGATTCTTTCACAAAAAAATATACTGCATCAGATGCTGATACAGAAGTATATAAAGATAAGACACCAGAAGAAAGGGCTAATATTTTATTAAAAGATGCTAAAGATGCTCTGTCGGCTATAGAACAGAATGCTGCATATAAGGGTGATGATGGCAATTTCGATGTATCCAAACTCAGTGAAGAGGATAAGAAGAAATATGACAATCTTAAGACATCAATAAGCAGTTACGAAAGTGACATCAAGAACTATACTGAAGCTAAAGACACAATGACCGAATATAAGAACAAGCAGTATGTCAATATAGAAGAAAAAGATGGTAAGACAACTGTAACAGCTTTGAAAGAGACAGATTCAGCATCTGGTGTGTCTGATATACAGGCAACAGTTGACAGTAGAAATGCAGAGACTAAAGCTAAACTTACAAGCCAGTATCAGGCTAAAGCTAAGAATAGCTATGAGATGTATTCTAAGATGGTAGATGCTAATGGCAATGCTAAAGCAGGAGAATATTCAGATTCTGTAGGTGCAGTAAGAATAAATGGTCAGGATGCAAAGATAGAACTTAATGGTGCTGAGTTCACCAGCAACACAAGCACATTCTCTATCAATGGCCTTACTATCCAGGCTACAGCAGAAACAAAGGGCGATGAATCAGTTACTATAACAACGGACACAGATGTAGATGCTATATACAAGTCTATCAAGGATATGTTCACAGAGTACAACAAGCTTATCAAGTCTATGGATGAGGCTTATAACGCAGACAGCTCTAAGGGATATGAACCTTTAACAGATGAAGAAAAGGATGCTATGTCTGATAAAGAGGTTGAGAAGTGGGAGACAAAGATTAAGGATTCGCTTCTTAGAAAAGATGATACACTAAACAGTGTTGCTAATACATTAAAGAATGATATGGCATCATCATTTATTATTAATGGCAAGAGCTATGCGCTGTCAAGCTTTGGTATATCAACACTCGGATATTTCGCATCAGGCGAGAACGAAAAGGGTGTGTACCATATAGATGGTGATAAGGATGATACAACTACATCAGGAAATGAAGATAAGCTAAGAGCAGCTATTGCAAGTGATCCTGAGACAGTAGTTTCATTCTTCTCACAGTTATGTACCAAGGTATATACTGATCTTGGTAACAAGATGGCATCATCATCTGTAAGCAGTGCATACACGATTTACAATGATAAGCAGATGAATACACAGTATTCAGAATACAACACAAAGATAAGTGATGCTGAATCAAAGGTATCAACATGGGAAGATTACTACTATAGTAAGTTCTCAGCTATGGAGTCAGCACTTGCTAAGCTTAATTCGCAGTCATCTTCTATGTCGGGACTTTTTGGAAGATGATAATATCGATAAAAGCTTTGGGGACAAATATATTTGAACCTTAACATCATATATAAAAATATACATGAAAATATAAGTGAATATATAATAATATTATTGAATTTATTGGTAATTAATGTATAATATTACCTAGAATGATTCGTTCATATTACATTGTGTTGCATTGCATATAATTTAACATATCACAAGTGATAAACATATGTATTATATGTAATGCACACAATATTGATAAATACAAGGATGTATGAACATCGGGAGAGGATAAGCTATGATATATAATCAGAATATGGCTCAACAGTATAATCGCAATAAAGTGTTAACTGCATCACCAGCAGAGCTTACACTTTTACTTTATGAAGGAGCTATTAAGTTTTGTAATATAGCAGCAGTTGCTATAGAAAAAAAGGACATGGAGAAAGCTCATACTAATATTGTTAAGGCAGAGATGATTATAGAAGAGTTTCAGGCTACACTTAATCATAAGTATCCTGTAGCAGAGGATTTCGATAAGCTTTATAAGTATATATATGGATTACTTGTTGATGCTAATATGAAGAAAGACCTTGAGCTTCTTGAAAAGGCAACAGATGAACTAAGAGGAATGCGCGATACATGGAAAGAAGTAATGAAGCGTGCAGGAAATAAATAATATATTGATTTAAAATAGCTATTATATCACAACTATTTAAGAAGCAATGTATGGTAGTTTAAGATTATAAAGTTGAGGATGACTATGGAAACAGAGAATTATCTTCAGATAATGACAAGCAGTCTTGAAAAGAAGAAAAAGATATTACAGGACATAGTTGATTACAATGTTGAACAGGAACGTATTGTTACATCGGGAGAGTTTGATGGTGATAAGTTCCAGAAGAACATGGAGAATAAAGCAGAGTGTATAGATATGCTCAATGCACTTGATGAAGGCTTCCAGTCAGTATATGACAGGGTTAAAGCAGATGTTGAGATGTATAAGCAGAACTATAAGGCAGATATACAGAGGCTGCAGCAGCTTATAAAAGAAGTATCAGCATTAAGTGCAACTATACAGGCGCAAGAGTCAAGAAACAAGCTACAGATAGAAAGAAAGTTCCGTGAACTCAAGCAGGAAACTAAGACTGCCAAGCGGAGCGTAAGCATGGCGAACAAGTATTATCAGAATATGAGTCGTGTAAGCTCAGAGCCACAGTTCATGGACAGTAAAAAGTAGAGAAATTATTAAAATAAGTTTATATACGGACTAAAGTAAAAAGACTAATGTCCGATATAATAAATAACAGGAAATATCCTGAAACAAAATTAATGGGTGGCAGGGACGCCACTAAGAATTCAAGGAGGAAACTATTATGGTAGTACAACACAATCTTTCAGCAATGAACACTAACAGACAGATGGGCGTAGTTTCTAGCTCATTACAGAAGTCTACAGAAAAGTTATCATCAGGTTACAAGATCAACAGAGCTGGTGATGATGCAGCTGGTCTTTCAATCTCAGAAAAGATGAGAAGCCAGATCAGAGGTCTTAACAAGGCTTCTTCTAATGCACAGGATGGTATTTCACTTATCCAGGTAGCTGAAGGTGCTCTTAATGAAACACATTCTATTCTTCAGAGAATGAATGAACTTGCAACACAGGCTGCTAACGATACTAATACATCAGTTGATAGAACAGCTATCAAGAATGAGATGGATCAGTTAACATCTGAAATCAACAGAATTCAGTCTACAACACAGTTCAACACAATGAACCTTCTTGATGGAACATTCACATCTAAGAATCTTCAGGTTGGTGCATTATCTGGTCAGACAATCAAGATTTCTGTTACAAAGATGAGCGCATCTAATATCGGCGTAAGTGGACTTGCAGTAAGTAGTAATGTAAAAGCTGGTGAGGCTATGAGCAAGATTCAGTTAGCTATTCAGTCAGTATCTAGCCAGAGATCTAAGCTTGGTGCTATTCAGAACAGACTTGAGCACACTATTAACAACCTTAATACAACAAGTGAGAATACATCAGCAGCTGAATCACGTATCCGTGATACAGATATGGCATCTGAGATGGTTGAGTACAGCAAGAACAACATCCTTCAGCAGGCTGGACAGTCTATGCTTGCACAGGCTAATCAGCAGAACCAGGGTGTTCTTTCACTTCTCGGCTAATCATTGTCACTACTATAAGAAAAGAGGGCGGTTTATCCGTCCTCTTTTTTGTGTTGAATATTAATGCAACAATTCTTATAATGTATTAATTAAGAATTGAAATTATGGTATTCATAGTATCATAAAAAACTGTATTGGCATCATAATTAATGACAGATTCGTGGCATATATAAGGGTCAATGGGCGTATATTTCCCTGAGCCTATATTGTCGAGAATATGCGCCAGTTCTTCATGGCTATTATGCGGGTATATGTATCCGTTGAGTCCATTATGTATAATATCGGTCACTCCGTTAACGGGAGTGGATATAACGGGAATACCGCAGGCAAGAGCTTCATAACATACAAGTGAAAAACCTTCATATTCAGATGATATTATAAGAGCGGCAGCTTCGTGCACATCGTTCCATGGCTGCTGTATCCAGCCTTTGAATACTACCTGGTTACTTATATTTAAAGAGTCCGTAAGCTGTCTAAGCTCATCAAGCTTATTCCCATCACCATAGATAGCTAAGTTCCATCTATCATGAGCTGTGGCAATTGCTTTAAGTATAACATTTACGCGCTTCTCTTCTGAAAGGCGCCCCATAAATATAAGATTACGACATTCAGTGCTTCTTTTTTTCTGAAAAGGCAGATTGTCTATATGGATTGGGTTGCGGACCAGTCTTACATTGATGGAAGGTCTGTTTGAACGTATGTAATGATAGCTTTTTTTACTTAATACCATAACTAGATCAGCATATTCAAGGCTTTCGATACCGCCATAGGCATTTTTTTCATAGGTTTCAATAGGACCATGAAGCCAGCTTACAAGCTTACAGTTGGAATTGGTGTTTATAATAGCAAGTCTGCTTATCATAGTTAACATAGGCCATGGAGTAGCTATAAGAATATCGGGAGCACCAAGCTTTGTGATATACTGCTCACACATAGGTATATAATCGGAAATATCATGTATGGAACGATTAGTAGACATAGGGTAATAATCAATTTGTGGGTCTACCCATCGATATGTATATTGTTCAAGCTGTATGACACGTACATGTATATCATGTTTCATAAGAAATAGTGCAAGTTCATTAAGGACGGATTCTACGCCTCCGTTTCCACCATATGGAACAAGAAAATCTATAGTTATATTTCTGTTATATGCAGATAACATATATACCTCCGTAATGTTAAAATGTGTAGAAAAAATAATCATAAAGTGTAGAAAATATAAGCATAAGGGATTGAATATAGCTTTATATTATCGTATACTAAGTATACGTATATGGGCATGATAATTCAATATTAAATAAAATTTTATATTTTTTTAAAAAATAGGGTTAAGTATAGTGTGAATAAACCGATATACAAAACAGCAGGTGATACTGGATAGGAAGAAAGTATATCACAGGATGAATTAATATATTGTCAGTTACAGATTGGTGATATATATAATATGAGTATATTCAAGGAGGAATATTTAATATGGTAGTACAGCATAATCTTTCAGCGATGAATACTAACAGACAGTTAGGTACTGTTACAAGTTCGCTTTCTAAGTCAACAGAAAAGTTGTCTTCAGGATATAAAATTAACAGAGCAGCAGATGATGCAGCAGGTCTTTCAATCTCAGAAAAGATGAGAAGCCAGATCAGAGGACTTGATAAGTCAGCTTCTAATGCACAGGATGGTATTTCACTTATCCAGGTTGCAGAAGGTGCGCTTAATGAGACACACTCTATCTTACAGAGAATGAACGAGCTTGCAACACAGGCAGCTAATGATACTAATACATCTATAGATAGAACTGCTATATCAGCAGAGATGGATCAGTTAACATCTGAAATCAACAGAATCCAGTCAACAACACAGTTTAATACTATGAATCTTCTTGATGGTACATTCACATCTAAGAATCTTCAGGTAGGTGCTATGTCAGGTCAGACTATAGTTATCTCAGTTACTAAGATGAGTGCATCGAATATCGGTGTAAGCGGACTTAGTGTAAGCAACAATGCTAACGCAGGTCAGGCTATGAGTAAGATTCAGTTAGCTATACAGTCAGTATCTGCTCAGAGATCTAAGCTTGGTGCAATTCAGAACAGACTTGAACATACAATCAACAACCTTGAGGCAACAAGCGAGAATACATCATCAGCTGAGTCTCGTATCCGTGATACAGATATGGCTTCTGAGATGGTAGAATACAGCAAGAACAATATCTTACAGCAGGCTGGACAGTCTATGCTTGCACAGGCTAATCAGCAGACACAGGGAGTAGTATCACTTCTCCAGTAATTATATGATTAATATTGATTTTAAAGCCAATGATTAATAGTCATTGGCTTTTTTTAACATAAGTAATTAGTTTCAGATGGCTAAACAACAATAAGTGGCTTAGCAGTAATGAGCAGCTAATTAGTAATAAGCAAGTGTAATTACAGAAGTGATAAGGAGAATTGCGTATGAATATACCAGAAGGATATCTTAACGGAGAGATTCGTGATGGATTTTATGTTGAGAGTACAATGAAGAAAGCATGGGCAGCCGAAATAGAAGTACTTAATGAGGTGGATAGAATATGTCGGCAGCATGATATCCAATATTTTGCTGACTGGGGAACTTTGCTTGGGACTATCAGGCATAAAGGATTCGTTCCGTGGGATGATGATATGGATATAACCATGAAAAGAGAAGATTATACAAGATTCTGTCAGATAGTACGTCAGGAACAGGGAGAATTGGAAATAATTAATTTTCATACAGATCCAGAGTGGAAAGATATGTTATCAAGAGTTATTAATGGGAGAAGTGTTAATTATACAGAAGCACATCTGGATAAGTACCATGGATTTCCATATGTGGCAGGACTTGATATATTTCCACTTGATTATGTAGCACCGACAGAAGATGAGGATAAGATTCACTGCAGTATGATATCTATAGTAGAGGCTTTTTCTGCTAATATTAGAAACAATACAGCAACGCCAGAAGAGATAGAGCAGACTACGAAAGATATAGAACAGATGTGTGGAGTTAAGTTTAACAATCTTGAACCACTCGCGACTCAGCTTTTAAAGCTAGGTGAAAGACTCAGCATGATGTACACGGAGAAAGAATCACATGCAGTAGCACTTATGGGAGACCATGCTGGTCCGCGTCCGTTAGATGTATATCCTAAAGAATATTATAGTGAAAGTATATATATGCCTTTTGAATACACAACTATTCCGGTACCGGTAGGATATGAAAAGATATTAATACAAAAGTATGGAGAAAACTATATGACTCCATATCTTGGAGGAACTAATCATGAATATCCATTCTATAGAAAACAGCAGAGAGAAGTATACAGACAGATGGGAATAATAGTGTGATAGTATGAAGAAGGTTATTACGTATGGAACATATGACCTGTTTCATCAGGGGCATTATAATCTTTTAAAAAGGGCTAAAGAGCTTGGAGATTATCTTATAGTTGGTGTTACTACAGAACATTTTGATGAGGCAAGAGGTAAGGTAAATGTAGTTGATCCTATTATGGAAAGAATAGAAAATGTCAGAAAAACGGGTTTTGCTGACATGATTATAGTGGAAGACCATGATGGACAGAAGATAGAGGATATTCAGAAGTATGATGTAGATATATTTACGGTTGGTTCAGACTGGGTAGGAACGTTTGATTATCTTAATTCATTCTGTAAGGTTGTGTATCTTGACAGAACACCAGGAATATCATCTACATTTTTGAGAAAGAAACAATTTAACATAGTGAGAATCGGGGTTGTTGGAACAGGAAGAATTGCGCCAAGATTCATAGCAGAGGCCAAGTATGTCAGTGGACTTACTATAGAATATGCTTATAATCCTGTTAAAGATAGTGCTGAAAGCTTCACAGCAAATGAGAAGATAAAATGTATCACGCAGGATTACAATAGCTTTCTTGATAAGGTGGATGCTGTGTACATAGCATCACCCAATGAGACACATTATGAATATGCCAGAAGAGCTATTGAGGCCGGTAAGCATGTCTTATCAGAAAAGCCTCTTTCTTTCACAAAGAATGAGAGCGAGGAGTTATATAGTCTGGCTAAAAAGAATAAGGTAGTGCTTATGGAAGCAGTTAAGGCAGCATATTGTCCAGGTTTTCAGCAACTTGTTAATGTGGCAAAGTCTGGTAAGATAGGCAAGATAATAGATGTTGAGGCCTCTTTTACAAGACTTGCAGATAAAGCATCAAGAGAAAGAACAGATGCAAAGTATGGTGGTTCGTTTCTTGAGTTTGGACCAAGTGTGTTAGTTCCTGTTATTAAGCTGATGGGAAGCGATTATGAAAGAGTAAGCTTTGATAGCATATATGACGAATCAGGAGTAGATATATATACTAAGGCAGATATAAGGTATCCGGAAGGCTTTGCTACTGTTAAGACAGGTGTTGGTGTTAAGACAGAAGGACAGTTGGTAGTATCAGGAACTGAAGGGTATATAATAGCACAATCACCATGGTGGCTTATGCGACAGTTTGATGTAAGATATGAAGATGCATCCAGAATAGAGCATTATGAGCCAAGGTTCTTAGGCGATGGATTAAGATACGAGATAAGTGATTTCGTCTCTAAGATTAATGGAACTGATAAGAAGGACTATAAGCTGACATCAGGGGAATCAGTGCTTATGTCAGAATTCATAGAGAAGTTCATGAATTATAAG
>PPYF01065972.1_pt1 | contig 17120 bp, 15 predicted proteins | sample 1559871 | NCBI WGS metagenome assembly PPYF01 (sample SAMN08240021, study PRJNA423297) | Human gut metagenome, whole genome shotgun sequencing project.
GATCCGATCCTGACGGCGTTCGGCGCGACGGTCAACGCCGAGACGTTCGCCCTCTCGCGCGAATACTGCTTCTGGATCGCGCTCGGCATCCCGTTTTACATGTTCGGGCAGGCGATGAACCCCATCATCCGCTCCGACGGCAGCCCGCGCTACGCCATGCTGTCGCTGCTGGCGGGCGCGGTGTGCAACATCATCCTCGACCCCATCTTCATCTTCCCGTGCGGGTGGGGCATGATGGGCGCGGCCGTTGCAACGGTCATCGGCCAGATCCTCTCGGCTGTGCTGGCGGCGGCGTATCTGCTGCACATGAAGGCCGTGCGGCTGCAGCGGAGCAGCTTCCGGCTGCGGGGTGAGCTGCTGCGCGCGTTTCTGCCGCTGGGCATGACGAGCTTTTTGTCGCAGGTCAGCATCGTGTTTTCCATGGCGGCGGTGCTCAATATGTGCCGCAAATACGGCGCGCTCGACCCCGTGTTCGGCCAGGCGCAGTATGCGCAGATCCCGACGGCGGTCGTGGGCATCGTCATGAAGTTTTTCCAGATCGTCATCTCCATTGCCATCGGGCTCTCGGCCGGGTGCATCCCCGTCGTGGGGTACAACATCGGCGCCGGGCGGCGCGACCGGGCGCGGGCGCTGCTGCACCGGCTGCTGCTGGCCGAGGCGGTCGTGGGGCTCGTGGCGACGGCGCTGTTTGAGAGCTGCCCGGGCGTGTTTGCCGATCTCTTCGGCGCGAAAAACGAGAGCGCGTACTACACGGACTTCGCCGTGCGGTGCATCCGGTGGTTTCTCGGCGCGGCCGCGCTCTCGTGCGTGAACAAGGGCGCGATGATCTACCTGCAGGCGCTCGGCAAGGCGTGGACGAGCACGGCGCTGTCGCTCCTGCGCGAGATTGTGCTGGGCGTGGGGCTCGTGCTGCTGCTGCCGGTGTGGTTCGGGCTCGACGGCGTGCTGTATTTCATGGCGGCGGCCGATGCGGTGACGTTTATCGTGACCGTGCCGGTGCTCGTGCGCACGGACCGGGCGCTGCGCGGCTAAGACGACAAATGCGCATAAAAGCCCGCCCGCAGGCAGTGCCTGCGGGCGGGTTCTTTCTATCCGGGTTTACTTGCGGAAGAGGGCGATGACGCGGTCGAAGAAATCGCCGATGGCGGTGATGACGTCCTTGACCTTGCCGGTGAAGGACGCGATCTTGTCCTTCGCGCCGGCGAGCTGTTTGAGCGTATCCTGCACGGCGTGCACCTTCGAGAGCAGGGCGTTCGTGTCCAGCTTTTCGAGCGAGCGGCAGAGGTTTACGAGCTGGGTCATCTGGTCGTCCGTGAGCGTGACGTCGTACTCGGCGGCAATCTCTTTGATCTTGGCGCGCAGTTCGGCGTCGGTCATGTCCTTCGTCTCGTTGAGGATGAGCTTGAGCTCATTGACGATCTCGACCGAGTCATAGTCGCCGATGGCCTGCGCGAGCTCCGCCGTCGTGGCCAGCTCCTGCGAGGAGACGGCCTTGGCGGTCTCGTCGAGCTTCGTGCCCGTGATGTCCTCGTATGCTTTGTACACGCCCGTCAGCGCCGCCGTGCCCGAGACGTCGAACGGCGCGGTCACGGTGATCTTCGCATCCGTGATGCCGGCGGTGGCCAGCGCGCTGATGTACATCTGGCTCGTGCAGTAGGTGATGTGCGACGTGTTGACGGTCATGCCCTTGCCGGCGTCGAGCACCTCGATGGAGATGCAGGAGATGGACTTCGTGCCGATCTGCGCGTCGCTGATGACGCCGCTGAGATACTGCCGCTCGTCCTTGTTCGTGACGGTCAGCTCCTTGACGCTGCCGCGCTCGATGCCGAAGGTCTTGTAGACGGTCTTGATCTGGTCGTCCGTGAGGTCTGCGCCGATGACGGTGCGCGTCTCGCCGGCGTCAATGGCCGACACGGCGCCAAGGCTTGCGAGCAGGCACACGGCAAGTACAATGGGCAGGGCCCGTTTGAGAAATTTCATGGTGTTGGTTTCCTTTCCCCGCGCTCCATGGGCTGCGGTGCTTTACAGGATGAGACGCTACCATTGTAAATTGGTTCCCGAAAAAAGGATGACGATTCTGTGAAGAATCGCCTGAATTGTTTGTTAAGATATTGCGCGCCGCATAAAAAAATGGACAGACAGAGTGGGGGGACTCTGTCTGCCCAAATCGGATTCACTGCCCTTTGGGGTGGCAGCTATGGCACTGCGCACCGCAATGGGCACAGTTGCCGCCGCAGGAGGATTTCCCTTGCCGCTTCTGGCGGATCAGGGAAAGGGAAATGAAGGTGACAATGGCGATAAGTACAATCGAAATCAAAATCGTAGAGAGGTTCGCGCCAATCCAGCTGAACATGGAAAATCACTCCTTTGCGTTTGCGAATTTTGGAAAGGCTCAGGCCTTGAGCGTGGTGGCTTCCTTGTAGGGACGCACCAGCATGTAGATGATGCCGGCCAGTGCCAGGATCGCGCAGATGAGGCCGATCACGTTCAGGTTGCCCGTGAAGGCGCAGCCGAACTGGTAGATCATCAGGCCGATCAGGTAAGCGAAGCCGCACTGATAGCCGATGGCGAACCACGTCCACTTCTGGCTGTTCATCTCGCGCTTGATGGCGCCGATGGCCGCGAAGCACGGTGCGCACAGCAGGTTGAACACCAGGAAGCTGTAACCGCTGATGCCGTTGAAGGCAGCCGCGATATTCTGGTACACGGTGCCGTCGCCGCCGCCGTAGAGGATGCCGAGCGTGCCGACAATGTTCTCCTTGGCAACGAGGCCGGTGATGGAGGCGACTGCCGCCTGCCAGTTGCCCCAGCCGAGGGGCTTGAAGATCCAGGCGAGGACGCCGCCGATGGCAGCGAGGATGGAGTAGTCGATCTCGTCCTCGGACAGCATACGGAACGTGCCGTCGACCGTGCCGAAGTACGTGGTGAACCAGACGAGGATCGTGGACAGCAGGATGATCGTGCCGGCCTTCTTGATGAAGGACCAGCCGCGCTCCCACATGGAGCGGAGGACGTTGCCCAGCGTCGGCCAGTGGTAGGCCGGCAGCTCCATGACGAACGGAGCCGGATCGCCGGCGAACATCTTCGTCTTCTTGAGCATGATGCCGGAGACGATGATCGCGGCCATGCCGATGAAGTACGCGGAGGTGGAGACCCATGCGCTGCCGCCGAACAGAGCGCCGGCGATCATGCCGATGAAGGGCACTTTCGCGCCGCAGGGGATAAAGGTGGTGGTCATGATCGTCATGCGGCGATCACGCTCGTTTTCAATGGTACGGGAAGCCATAACGCCCGGCACGCCGCAGCCGACGCCGATGAGCATCGGGATGAAGGACTTGCCGCTCAGGCCGAACTTACGGAAGATACGGTCGAGCACGAAGGCGATACGGGACATGTAGCCGCAGGCCTCGAGGAAGGCCAGCATCAGGAACAGGACGAGCATCTGCGGCACGAAGCCGAGCACCGCGCCGACACCGGCGACAATGCCGTCGAGGATCAGGCCCTGCAGCCAGTCGGCGCAGCCCGCCTTCTCCAGACCGTTGCCGATCAGGACCGGGATGCCCGGGACCCAGACGCCGTAGTCGGCCGGATCGGGCGCGTCAAAGCCGTTGGCTTCGAGGTAGGCGACCGCATCGACATACGTCATGCCCACGGTGCTGTCCTCGTCGGCGTCATCGGGGATGTTGTCGTAGTAGGCGGTCATTTCATTCTCAGCCAGGGTCTCCTCATCCTCGACCATGGTGGTCGCGGTGTCGGAGGTGGGCTGGAAGTCTTTCATTTCCGCGAGGGTGGCGTCGGCGTCGAAGTCTTCGGCTTCGGTGTCGAGACCCAGGAACGCATCGACCGCTTCGGTCGCGGCGGTGTATTCGTCGTTGGCGTCGTTATAAGCGCTCGAGCCGATGCCCAGCAGGTGCCAGCCGTCGCCGAACACGCCGTCATTGGCCCAGTCGGTCGCGGGCGCGCCGACGGCGACCATGGCGACCCAGTAGACCAGGAACATGACCACGGCGAAGATCGGCAGGCCCAGCCAGCGGTTGGTGACGATGCGGTCGATCTTATCGGACGTGGACTGCGTGGCCTTGGATTTCTTGCGGTAGCAGGCGCGGATGACTTCCGCGATGTAGACGTAGCGCTCGTTGGTGATGATGGACTCGGCATCGTCGTCGAGCTCTTCCTCGGCGGCCTTGATGTCTGCCTCGATGTGCTGGTGCACATCCTCGGGGATGTGGAGCTTGGCGAGCACCTTGTCGTCGCGCTCAAAGATCTTGATCGCGTACCAGCGCTGCTGCTCTTCCGGCATCTTGTGCACGGCTGCCTCTTCGATGTGGGCGATCGCGTGCTCGACCGGGCCGGAGAACGTGTGCATCGGCACGGTCTTGGTGGACTTGGCGGCCTCGATGGCGGCTTCTGCCGCGGCCATGACGCCGTCACCCTTCAGGGCCGAGATCTCCACGACCTTGCAGCCGAGCTGCTGCGACAGCTGGCTGATGTTGATCTGGTCGCCGCTCTTGCGCACGATGTCCATCATGTTCACGGCCATGACCACCGGGATGCCCAGTTCGGTCAGCTGCGTGGTCAGGTACAGGTTGCGCTCGAGGTTCGTGCCGTCCACGATGTTGAGGATGGCGTCCGGACGCTCGTCGATCAGATAGTTGCGGGCGACGACCTCTTCGAGCGTGTACGGGCTGAGCGAGTAGATGCCGGGAAGGTCCATGATGACAACGTCGTCATGCTTTTTCAGGCGGCCTTCCTTTTTCTCGACCGTGACGCCCGGCCAGTTGCCCACAAACTGATTGGAGCCGGTCAGCGCATTGAACAGCGTCGTTTTGCCGCAGTTCGGGTTGCCGGCTAAGGCAATCTTGATTTGCTTTTCCATTCGGATGCTCCTTTGCGATATTCTCCTCTGCTGATGGGGGATCCTACCTTATGTAATAAATTTTGCTTACGGATGATTATGCCTGGATCTCGATCATCTCGGCATCGGCCTTGCGCAGGCTCAGCTCATAGCCGCGGACCGTGACTTCCACCGGATCGCCGAGCGGTGCGACCTTGCGCACATACACTTCGGTGCCCTTCGTGATGCCCATGTCCATGATGCGGCGCTTGATGGCGCCTTCACCATGCAGCTTCACCACCTTGACCGTTTCGCCGATCTTGGCTTCTCGCAGCGTTTTCATCGTGCTTCCTCCCTTAAATCATGATTTTGCGTGCCATTTCATCGCTGATGGCAACGCGGGATTCTTTGACCTTCACGATCAGATTCCCGCCGATCGCCGATACGACCGTGGCCGTCCCACCGGGGACGAAACCCAGATCTTCCAAGTGCTTTCTGGTCTCCGGGTTTCCGCCGACTTTCAGAATCAGTGTCTCCTCGCCGACATTGGCGAGATTCAGCGGCATCATAGATATCCCTCCACTGGTAACGGTTAGAGCGTGCTAACCTTGGATGAAAAAAGAACGGTTATATTTGTTTAACATGAGTTAAACTTCCCTAACCTTGCTAAAGTTTAATCTATCTAACATCGCGTGTCAAGGGGTATTTGTAAAAATTTTTGCATTGCTTGCATTTTTGGTTAAGGTGTGCTAACCTAGAAGCAATTTTACGAAAAGGTTGGTGGAATCCGCTATGCAGATCTTGAGAGCTGCGGAAGACTATCTGGAAGCAATGCTGATGATGCAGCAGAAACACGGTTACATCCGCTCGATCGACATCGCGGAGCAGCTCGGCGTGACGAAGCCGAGCGTGACCTACACGACCAAGCGCCTGCGCGAAAACGGCTACATCACGATGGACCGCGACGGGCTCATCACGCTCACGCCGAGCGGCATGGACATTGCCGCGCGCATGCTCGACCGGCACCACACGCTCACGAAGTTTCTCATGGAGCTCGGCGTCGACGCCGAGACCGCCGAGGAGGACGCCTGCAAGATGGAGCATGACATCAGCGAGCAGACGTACACGGCGCTCTGCCGCCACGCCATCGGCAAGCTCGGCATCCTCGGGGAGGACGATGCGGGCCTCGGCGAGACGGCCGGGACCGACGAGAACTGAACACGCCTCCGGACAGTTCCGCCCGCGGCAGCCAAAGCTGCCGCGGGCGGTTTTGCTTGTCGGGAAAACCCGGAGGGCTTTCCCGACAAAAGGCCTGCAGGCTGCTGCGCGCAGACTTTGTACGCCGGGGGCGCACAAAGTCCACACTTGCAGCCAGAGAAGTATTTTCTCTCACGCACATGTCGCGAGAGAAAATGATTGCAATGCTTTGCCGCCTGCGGGCGGCAAACTCTGCGAGGCTTTTTTGACACGCTGGGCCGCCCGCGGGCATTGACGCGGCGGCGCGGATTTGCTATGCTGAAAAAGAGAAAATACCCCCTTGACTCTGACACGGTGAGAGGGCTTATGCTGTGCGTGAGCTCAAAAAAATACGACCGGCACGGAGGTACCGCCATGCTGAAAATCGGTGAATTTTCAAAACTGTCCAGAGTCAGCGTTCGTATGCTGCGCCACTATGATGAGGTGGGGCTGCTCGCCCCGTCGGAGGTCGATTCCATGACCGGCTACCGCTACTACAGCGAGCGGCAGCTCATCACCGCCGGACGCATCGCCGCGCTGCGCGCGCTCGGCTTCGGCCTGAGCGAGACGCGCGAGCTGCTGCGCCTGTACGACGACCGCGCGGCGCTCGATGCGCGCCTGGCCGCGCAGCGCACCCGGCTGGAGGCGCTCGCCGCCGACACGGCGCAGAAACTGCGGCTTCTGGACACAGCCCGTGAGCGGCTGAGAAAGGAAGCAGACATGAACTACAATGTGACCATCAGGACACTGCCCGAGCGTTACGCCGCGTGCGTGCGCATGACCATCCCCTGCTACGACGCCGAGGGCACGGTGTGGGACGTGCTGTGCCGCGAGACCGACCACATGCACCTCGTGCCCGACGACCCGTGCTATTGCAGCGTGACGTTCCTCGACGAGGAATATAAGGAGCGCGACGTGCTCATCGAGGCGAGCAAGACCGTCCGCGGCCGCTACCCCGACACGGAGCACGTCAGGTTCCGGACGCTGCCGCCCGTCACGTATGCCGGCTGCGTGTACCGCGGCAGCTACGCGCAGATCAGCGACGTGATCGCAGCCGTCGCGGCGTGGGTCGCGGCCAACGGCTACGAGAGCGCGGGGCCGATGTTCAACATCTACCACGTCAGCCCGCACGAGACGCAAAACCCTGACGAATTTGTGACCGAGGTGTGTTTCCCGGTGCGGGAGGCATAACCCCATTTTTCCGGAGGTGCAGCCCATGCTCCAGACCCGCAGACCGGCCCTGAGCGGCAACGCGCTCAAGGGCATCGCCATCCTCGCCATGACGCTCGACCACCTCACGTGGACGCTCTGGCCCGGCTACGCCACCGACTGGTGGGTGCTCGTGTGCCATGTGCTCGGCCGCGTGACGGCACCGATCATGTGGTTTTTCATCGTCGAGGGCTACCACTACACGCACGATGTGAAAAAGTACGCCGCGCGCCTGTTCGCGCTCGCGCTCATCTCGCACTTTGCGTATGATTTCTGCTTCGGCATCCCGTTTTTGCCGCTGTCCACCGGGCCGTTCAATCAGACGGGCGTCGTGTGGTCGCTCGCGTGGGGGCTGGTGCTGCTCGTCATCCACGACGACGCGCGGCTGAAAGACTGGGTCAAGATCGCGCTGACGTTTGTGATCTGCGCGGTCACGTTCCCGTCGGACTGGAGCTGCGTGGCCGCGATGGCGATCCTGTTCATGGGGCAGGCGCGCGGGGACTTCCGAAAGCAGATGGGCTGGCTCATGGTGTGGTCGGCCGTGTACGCGCTCGTGTATTTCTTCTTTATAGATAAGGTATATGCGCTCGTGCAGCTCGGCACGGCGCTCGCCATCCCGCTGCTGCGGTGTTATGACGGCACGCGGGGCAAATGGCGCGGCATGGGCTGGCTCTTTTACGGCTATTATCCCGCGCACCTCGCGCTCATCGGCGTGCTGCGCGTGCTGCTCTGGGGCGCGGGGGCGTCCACCGCCGCCGGCAGCTTCTGACGGGCAATGTGCACAACGGCATCCGCCCGGACGGGGGAAAACTTCGTCCGGGCGTTTTTGCGCCCGGTGGTGGCATTTCGCAGGGGTTCGTGGTAAAATGCTGTGCAATGTGAGACAAAGGAGGCGGCGCGCGTGCGCTACCAGTGTCTGGTGCTCGACCATGACGACACCGTCGTCAACAGCACCGCGACCATCAATTACCCGGCCTTCGTGCAGACGCTCAAAACGCTGCGGCCGGACGTACACATGACGCTCGACGACTTTTTTTCCTACTCGTTCGAGCCGGGCTTCGGCGCGCTGTGCAGCGATATTCTGGGCTTTTCCGATGCGGAGATGGACATCCAGTACCAGACGTGGCTGGACTATGTGCGCACGCACGTGCCCGACACGTTCCCCGGTATGCATGACCTGCTGCAGCGGTTTCACGCCGCGGGCGGGCATATCTGCGTCGTGAGCCACTCCGTGCCGGAAAACATCCTGCGCGACTACCGCGCGCACGACCTGCCCACGCCGGAGTGCATCTACGGCTGGGATTCAGACCCCGAGCGGCGCAAGCCCGCGCCGTGGCCCATCTACCAGATCGAGCGGGAGCTCGGCCTGCGGCCGGAGCAGCTCGTGGTCATCGACGATCTCAAGCCCGGCAAGGACATGGCTGACCGCGCGGGCGTGGACTTCATCGCGGCGGGGTGGACGCACACCGTGCCGCACATCATCGAAACGATGCAGCGCATCTGCCCGCACTACTGCCGCACGGTGGCGGAGCTGGCGGCGCTGCTGCTGGACGAAACGGAGGCATAACGATGGATACTAGGATGATTCGCACGGCGACGCTCGCCGATCTCGACGCCGTGGCGGCGGTGGAGGCAGCGTGCTTCCCGGCGGCGGAGGCCGCGACACGGGAAGAACTCGCTGACCGGCTGGCGCACTATGGCGACCACTTCTGGCTGATGTTTGACGGCGGCACGCTCATCGCGTTCGTGGACGGCATGGTCACGGACCGCACCGACCTCACGGACGACCTCTACGCGGACGCCGCGCTGCACGACGCGCACGGCGCGTGGCAGATGATCTTCGGCGTGAACACGCTGCCAGACTACCGCCGGCACGGCTGCGCGGGGCAGCTCATCGAGCGCGCCATCGCCGACGCGCGCGCGCAGGGCCGCCGCGGCCTCGTGCTCACGTGCAAGGACCGGCTCGTGCACTACTACGCGAAGTTCGGCTTCGTGAGCGAGGGCGTGTCGGAATCCACCCACGGCGGCGTCGTCTGGTATCAGATGCGCCTGACGTTCTGAAAAATGCAGCCCCGGCGCGAAAAAAATCCGCGCCGGGGCAAAACAAAACCTTGACTCTACAACCGTTGTAGAGTTTACAATGACGGTATTCCACGCAAAGGGGCAAACGCCATGGAGAAAAATCTCACGACCGGCAGCGTCTTTGGCAACATTGTGCGCTTTTCGCTGCCGTATCTGCTCTCGTACTTCCTGCAGACGCTCTACGGCATGGCCGACCTGTTCATCATTGGCCAGTACGAGGGCGTGGCCAGCACAACGGCCGTGTCCATCGGCAGTCAGGTCATGCACATGCTCACGGTCATGATCGTGGGCCTCGCCATGGGCGCGACGGTCACGATCGGTCAGGCCGTCGGCGCGCGCGACCGCCGGGGCGCGGCGGGCTACATCGGCAACACGACGACGCTGTTTCTGGCGCTGAGCGTCGTGGTGACGGGGGTGCTGCTGGCGCTCGCGCGGCCGATCGCGGCGGTCATGTCCACGCCGGCCGAGGCCGTGCCCGGCACGGTCGCCTACCTGCGCATCTGCTTTCTCGGCGTGCCGCTGATCACGGCGTACAACATCATCGCATCCATCTTCCGCGGTCTGGGCGACTCGAAGCGCCCGATGTACTTCATCGCCATCGCGTGCGCGGCAAACATCGCGCTCGACTATCTGTTCATGGGCGCGCTGCACATGGGCCCGGCGGGCGCCGCGCTTGGCACCACGCTCGCGCAGGCGGTCAGCGTGGTCGTGTCGCTGCTCGTTATCCGCCGCGAGCGCGACGGCATCGCCCTCACACGGGGTGATTTTCGCCCGCAGCGGGCGGTCATGGGCCGCATCCTGCGCATCGGCGTGCCGGTCGCACTGCAGGACGGGCTGATCCAGATCGCGTTTTTGTTCATCACCGTCATCGCCAACCGCCGCGGCCTCACGGACGCCGCCGCCGTCGGCATCGTGGAGAAGATCATCAGCTTTTTGTTCCTCGTGCCGTCGTCCATGCTCTCGACGGTGTCGGCCCTCGGCGCGCAATGCATCGGCGCGGGCAAGCCCCGCCGCGCGCTGCAGACGCTGTGGTACGCCATCGCTATCGCGTTCGGCTTCGGCGTGCTCATCACGATCGTCATCCAGTTCGTGGCAGAGCCCGTCGTGAGCCTGTTCACGGACAGCGCGGCCGTCGCCGCCGCGGGCGGGCAGTACCTGCGCGGGTACATCCTCGACTGCTGCTTTGCCGGGCTGCACTTTTGCTTCAGCGGGTATTTCTGCGCCATCGGCCGCTCGGAGCTGTCGTTTCTGCACAACATCACGGCCGTGGTGCTCGTGCGCGTGCCGGGCGCGTACCTGATGAGCAAGTGGTTTCCAACGACGCTGCTGCCCATGGGTCTGGCCACGGCGGCGGGCTCGCTGCTGTCGGTCATCATCTGCGTGATCGCGTTTCTCGTGCTGCGCCGGCGCGGCCGGCTCGTGCCGGAGGAGGCGTGACATGGCGCGGACACAGGAGCTGTTTTCCATCGGCGACGTGGCGCAGCTGTTTCACCTGAGCGTGAGCAGCCTGCGCCACTATGAGACCATCGGCCTGCTTACGCCGGAATACACCGACCCCGCGACCGGCTACCGCTACTACGGGCCGCGGCAGTTTGAGGTGCTCAACACCATCCGCTACCTGCGCGCGCTGGATATGCCGCTCGGGCAGATCCGCACCTTTCTGCGCAACCGCGACGTCGGGCGCATCGAGCAGCTGCTGCGCGAGCAGAAGGCCGCCGTCGTGCGCAAGCAGGCGGAGCTGCAGCGCGTCGAGCGCAAGATCGACAACCGCCTGCGCCAGCTGCACGATGCGCAGACAGCCGAGCTCGGCGCCATCCGCCTCGTGCGCAGCCCCGCGTGCCGCATTGTGTGGATGTCCGGCGCGCTCGAGCTGCACAGCTTTCTCGACATGGAGCCGTCCATCCGCATGCTCGAGCGCTCGCAGGCGGAGGCCGTGGTGTTCCTCGGCAAGGTGGGCGTGGGCCTCTCGGCCGAGCGGCTCGCGGCCGGGCAGTTCGCGCCGTATGACCGCGCGTTTCTCGTGCTCGACGACGAGGACGCCTTTGACGGCGACGTGACCGTCCTGCCCGAGACGACGTGCGCCGCCGTGTGCTTTCGCGGCAGCCACCCCGAAGCCCCGGCGCAGTATGCGCGCCTGATGGACTACCTGCGCGCGCACGCGCTCGCCCCGGCGGACTTCTCGCGCGAGATCACGATGATCGACTACGGCCTGACGAGCGACCCGGAAAAATTCGTGACCGAGATCCGCATCCCCGTCACGGAGGCATGAAAAAACGCTGTCCCGAAAATGGGACAGCGTTTTTGCGTTTTGGTGCGTCAGAAGCTGCCGCTGCGGCCGTGGCCGCCGCCACCGGAAAAGCTCGACCCGCCGCCACCGGAGTGCTGGTCGTTGTCGCGCTCGATCTTGCGGCGCGTCGTGGTCGTGTGGGTGTAGACATCGTCGCGCCGCGTCAGGTGCAGGCCCTCGGGCGTGACGTAGGCGCGCGCCTCGGTCTGGCGGCGCACGGAGCGCATCTTCGCCTTGAGGATCAGGCAGACGATGAGCGCGATGACGCACGAGATCACGAGCGCGATGCCCAAATTGCGCAGCAGCGACGGCGCGGAGAAGCCGGGGTCAACGTCGGCGTCATGGCCGGGGCTGTAGGCATAGTTAGAGTCGCTGCCGGTATAGGACTCGCCGCTGAGCAGGTCGGCGCAGCCGTCGATGTAGTCGCAAAAGCCCTCGTACCAGTCGTCGTTGCGGAAGTCGTCGAGAAAGCCGTCCTCGAGCTGATGCAGGGCAGAGTCCGGGAAGAGGAGCTCTGCCTTGTCGCCGTAGACGAAGGCGGCGTACTTGCGGTTCGACACGCTCAGCAGCAGGAGCACACCGTCGCGCCCGTCACCGACGCCGAGCGAGTCGTTGTGGTAGAGCGTGTAGGACGCCGTCTCCACGTCGGTGAAGCCGTAGTCGGCATAGTCGTCCACGGTGCGGATGTACACGCCGACGCCGCTGCTGTGCGCGAGGGCGGCGGCGCGCTGCGAGAGCTGGCTGATCTGTTGGTCGGTGAGCAGGCCGGCCTCGTCCGTGACCCAGTCCCCGGCGGCCAGCGCCGGTACTGCGAGCGTCACGGCCAGCAGCAGCACGAGCAGCAGGGCGGTCAGTTTGCGTTTCATATCCGTCGCCTCCTTACAGCAGGAACTGCAAAATTGCAGTCAGCGCCACCGTGAGCGGGGCCGCGATGGCGGCGAACATGCCCCAGAAGCGGCCGCGGTCCGTCGGCAGGTCGCCGACGAGCTTGCCGGTCTGCCCGTTCATGGCGAAGAGGAAGTCCTGCCCGCGCCACTTCGTGCTCAGCATCCAAACCGGCAGCAGGGCGTAGTGCACCTTGCCGCGCCGCAGCGCGATGTCCTCGCGCTCGGTCACGCACGCGCCGTAGCCGGTGACGGTGTCGCGCAGGGCCTGCGCGAGCGTCTCGCGGCAGCGCGTGTCCGCCCGGTCGCGGCTGTCGTCGATGGTCACGTCGTATTTATCCGCCAGATAGCCCGGCAGGTACGCCGTGGAAAACGGGCGCAGCTGGGCATAGTCAAACGGCTCGATGGAGTCCATGTGGTCGTCCGGCATCTTGGAGGATGCGTCGACCGGGATCTTCTCAAACGCGAGCGACCCGGCGCGCACCACGTGGTAGTGCCGCGTCTCGGTGATCTCATAGTCGCCGGTCTCGAACACGTTCGTGTTGCTGGCGCGGTAGCTGGCCGCGCCCTCCGCGCCGCCGTCAAACAGCCAGAACGGGACGTACACGCCCTGGATCTGCTCGATGTGGTTGGCGGACGTGAACGAGCGCGGCAGGAAGGGCTTGCCCTTGTAGTGCGCGCGCAGCGCCTGCACGGCGTCGTCCTTGCTCAGGCGAAACGGGAGGATATAGTCCGGCCGCAGCGCGCCCGAAAACTGCCCCGGCACGATCGCCGGGTTGCCGCAGTAGGGGCAGGCCGTGGCCGCGGTGCTCTGGTCGCAGATGAGCTCCGCGCCGCACGACGGGCAGCTGTAGACGCGCAGGCCGTCCGCCTCCGCGCCCCAGTCGCGGCTGAGGTCGGAGGTGTCCCAGCCGCCGGAGGCCGCGGCGGCTTCCGCAGCCTCGGCCTTGGCAGCCTGCGCTGCTTCGGCCTTCGCGTCGGCCGCCTGCTTGGCTGCGGCGGCCTCGGCCTCCTTGCGGGCATAGAGCGCCTCGATCTCGGCCACGTCGAATGACGAGCCGCAGTAGTCGCACGCGAGCTTGCCGCTCTTGGCCGAATAGTGCAGCGGGCCGGTGCAGGCCGGGCACTGATAGTTCGTTACCTGGGTCGGCATGGCGCATGCCTCATTTCGTCCGGGCGGGGGTTAGGACTGGATGTCCCCATCGTCAAACGGGTCGCCGCACTCGGGGCAGAATTTCGGCGGGTGGGTCGGGTCGTCCGGCTCCCAGCCGCATTTGTCGCACTTGTATTTCGGTGTGCCGGCCGGTTTCGGGCGGCCGCACTCGGAGCAGAACTTGCCCTTGTTCACCGCGTCGCACACGCACGTCCAGCCCTCCGGCGCGGCCGGGCGCGGCCGGCCGCAGTTGCCGCAGAACTTGCCGGTGTTGCCCGTCTGGCCGCAGGCGCACGTCCAGCTCCCGGCCACCGGGGCGGCGGGCTGCTGGGCCGCCTGCTGCCGGCCCATGGCATAGAGGTCCTGCGCGTTGACGCCGCCCACCTGGCCGGCCATGCCCATGCCCATGAACGCCATGGCCGGGCCGGTGGCCGTGTTGGACGCGGCCGCCTTCATCGCATCGCCCTGCGAGCGCGAGAGCATCGCCGCCGCGCGCGTCGGGTCCATGTAGGCCGCGTCGCGCTGCATGTCCTTAATCATCTGCTCGTCGGCCTCGTCGGCCTTCACGGACGAGACGCCGAAGGCCACGATCTCCAGACCCCGGCGGTCGCGCCACTGGGCCGAGAGCTCTTCGTTGAGCGCCGCGGCGATCTCCCGCGTGTGGCCGGGCAGCGCCGAGTAGCGGATGCCCATGTCGCTGATGCGCGCGAACGCCGGCTGCAGCGCCGTGAGCAGCTCGCTCTTGAGCTGGCTGTCGAGCGTGTCGCGCGTGTAGTCCTCGGTCACGTTGCCGCAGACGTTGGTGCCGGTCAGCTCCTTGGTGTTGAAGTAGTAGATGCGCTGATCCTTCGGGGCCTCGCCGCCGAAGGTGAAGCGCTTGCCGATGTTGCGGAACACCTGCCCGATGCTCTCGCCGAGGTTCCCGGCGAAGATCGACGGCTCGGTCGATGCGTCATACGTGTACTCGCCCGGCTCGGCGCAGACCTCCACGACCTTGCCCTGCTCGACGATGAGCATGCACTGCCCGTCGGCGACGGCGATGCGCGAGCCGGTGGTGATGATGTTCTCGTCGCCGTGTGTGTTGCTCGAGCGGCGGGTGGTTTTTTTCTGTCCTTTCACGGCCAGCACATTGGCTGGCAGGGCCTCACAGGTGAAGAATTCTTTCCACTGGTCGGCCAGAACGCCGCCGGCAGCGCCCGCGGCAGCTTTGATCAGTCCCATATACAAACTCCTTTTTGGTGATGGTTTTTCGTCGGATGCGGATGGTTGTGACGGTTTTTCGTCCGCGCTTACATTATAAGGGCGCGCGCGCACAAAAGCTACACCGGAAGCAAAAATTCAGGCAAAATTCAGAATTTTTTCCCGCCCCGGCGCGATTTTTCGCCGCCCGCTTGACAGCCCCCGCGCGCGGGGCTATCCTGTCGGCGGACTCTACGGAGCGTCGGCTGCATTCCGGGCGAAAATCCGTACAATATACCTGCACGGGAGGTGTAAGCGATGGATCAGACACGCACGGGGGCGCGCAGACGTGCCTGCCGTACTTCGCGCACGGCACACTGCTGTGGTACTGCACGCAGCACGGGCTGTTCGCGCAGCCGATCGACGCGCACAAAAAGTGAGCAGAAAACAGCCGGGGCGTCCCTTCTGGGATGCCCCGGCTGCTGCTTTGTGTGCTCACGCGATGCCGGTGACCTTATAGTCCTTGGCCTCGACCGTGCTCTTGAGCACGGCGTCGTCCACCGGGGCGCTGAGCGTCACGACGGCGGTGCCCGCCGTGTGGCTGACCTCGGCCTCGGTGACTTCCGGCAGCGCCTCGAGCGCCTTTTTCACGGTCGCCTCGCAGTGAGCGCACATCATGCCTTCGATTTGAATGGTCTTTTTCATTGCAGTTTCCTCCTTGATTTCGGGTACTTCTTTGAGATGGTTTGCACGTTTATGATCGTGGCGCGTATCGCGCAGCTTGAACAGATTCAGGCGCAGGGCGTTCGTGACCACGCAGAAGCTCGACAGGCTCATGGCCGCCGCGCCGATCATGGGGTTGAGCGTCAGGCCGAGCGGGACGAACACGCCCGCCGCGATGGGGATGCCGATGGTGTTGTAGAAAAACGCCCAGAACAGGTTCTCGTGGATGTTGCGCAGCGTCGCGCGGCTGAGCCGGATGGCCGCCGGCACGTCGCTCAGATGGCTGTTGACGAGCACGACGTCGGCCGCGTCGATGGCCACGTCCGTGCCCGCGCCGATGGCGATGCCGATGTCCGCGCGCGTGAGCGCCGGCGCGTCGTTGATGCCGTCGCCGACCATGGCGACCTTACCGCGCGCGCTCAGGCGGCGGATCTCGCGCTCCTTGCCGTCGGGCAGCACGCCCGCGATCACCTCGTCCACGCCGGCCTGCGCGCCGATGGCCCTGGCCGTGCGCGCGTTGTCGCCCGTGATCATGACGACGCGGATGCCCATATTCTGCAGCTCACGGATGGCCTGCGGGCTGTCGGGCTTGAGCACGTCCGCCACGGCGACGATGCCGAGAAGCTTCCCGCCGCGGGCGAAAAACAGCGGCGTCTTGCCGGCCTCGGCCAGCGCCTGCGCCTGCGCCTGCATGGGCGCGGGAATGTCGGCCGCCGTGCGGATGAAGTCCGCGTTGCCGCCGCAGAGCGGCTGCCCGTCGAGCGTGGCCCTGAGCCCGTTGCCTGGCAGGGCCTGAAAGTCCGCGACCTCGGCGGCGGTCAGCCCGTCCGCCTCCGCGCGGCGCAGCACCGCCTTGGCCAGCGGGTGCTCGCTCCGGCGCTCGAGCGCGTAGGCCAGGCGCAGCAGCTCCGTCTCCGTCACGCCCGGGGCGGGGCAGAGGTCCGTCACGGTCGGGTCGCCGGAGGTGATGGTGCCGGTCTTGTCGAGCGCGACGATCTGGATGCGGCCGGTCTCCTCAAGGGAGGCCGCCGTCTTGAAGAGGATGCCGTTTTTCGCGCCCATGCCGCTGCCGACCATGATCGCCACCGGGGTGGCGAGGCCGAGCGCGCACGGGCAGCTGATGACGAGCACGGAGATGCCGCGCGCGAGCGCGTAGCCCACGGTGCGGCCGAGCAGCAGCCAGACGACGAACGTCACGAGCGCGATGCCCATGACCGCCGGTACGAACACGCCGGACACCTTGTCGGCGATCTTGGCGATCGGCGCCTTCGTGGCCGCCGCGTCGCTGACCATCTGGATGATCTGCGAGAGCGTCGTGTCCTCGCCGACGCGCGTGGCGCGGCACTTGAGAAAGCCCGACTGGTTCACCGTCGCGGCCGAGACGGACGCGCCCGGCGCCTTGTCGGCCGGGATGCTCTCGCCCGTGAGCGCCGCCTCGTTGACTGCGCTCGTGCCGGCGAGCACAACCCCGTCGACCGGGATGCGCTCACCCGGTCGGACGACGAAGACATCGCCCTTCTGCACCTGCTCGAC
>PPYF01114685.1_pt1 | contig 17118 bp, 12 predicted proteins | sample 1559871 | NCBI WGS metagenome assembly PPYF01 (sample SAMN08240021, study PRJNA423297) | Human gut metagenome, whole genome shotgun sequencing project.
TGGCTTATTAACAGGATTTATTGTCGGTGGTTGCATAGGTGTGTTGGCATGGGCGTTTTTGCAAAATCTTTTTGCTATTCCTATTTGTGCAGGTATTGGAATGTTGATTGGAATTGTTATAGGTACATTGATTGATTATGAAAAAAATAATCATCAAGAGAAATAGCAAACAAAAATGTATATGCCTTAAAGGGAAAAATCCTATTTATCGTGCTATCCATCTTCGGGCCAACCTGACCCGAACTTTCAAAACTGAATATCAGCCGCCCACCGGCGGCACCACCGAGCAGGAAATCAAAATGGTTTCCTGCTTTTTTCATACCATTTTTAAGAAAGGAGCTGAACCCTCATGGCTGATAAACCCACCAACAAGGAACGCCTGAAAGAACTGGGTGAGAAGATCGAGGCAGGCATCCGGGAAGTGTTTGACAGCGACAAATATGCCGAGTATCTGAAAGTCATGTCCCGCTTTCCCACCTACTCAGTCAATAACCAGATGCTCATTCGCTTACAGCGCCCTAACGCGACCAAAGTGGCCGGTTACAACAAGTGGCAGCAATTTGAGCGCCATGTGAAGCGGGGCGAACATGGCATTACGATTATCGCCCCCACACCCTACAAGAAGAAAATCGAGGAACAGAAGCTCGACCCGGATACCAAGGCCCCGGTGCTGGATGCCAACGGCAAAGTGGTGATGGAGGAAAAGGAAATCGAAATCCCCACTTTCCGGCCTATCAAAGTATTTGACTACGCACAGACCGAAGGGAAACCGCTGCCCCAGCTTGCCGCTGACCTGTTCGGGAATGTCCAGCACTACGAGGCTTTTATGGAGGCTCTGCGGCGCACTTCGCCGGTCCCCCTGACCATCGAGCCGATGCAGGACAACATGGACGGCTTTTTCAGCCCCACCGCCCAGCGCATTGCCATCCGGCAAGGGATGAGCGAGGTCCAGACCGTATGCGCCTGCATCCATGAGATGACCCATGCCACCCTGCACAACTATGAAAAACAGCGGATGGAGGCCGCTGCCGGGGACCCGTCCAAAGAGCCGCCCAAGCCCAAGCCCCACCAGATCGAGGAAATCGAGGCGGAAAGCACTTCTTACATGGTCTGCCAATATTTCGGCATCGAAACCGGGGAGAACAGCTTCGGCTATGTGGCCTCCTACTGCAAGGACCGGGAGCTGTCGGAGCTTCGGGCCTGCCTGAATACCATCAACAAAACTGCTGGCAGTATGATCGCCAGCATCGAAAAGCACTTTGCCGAGGTCTGCAAGGAACAGGGTATTGACCTGTCCGAGCAGAAAAATGAGCCGGAGCAGACGGTCCCGACTGCGGAAGAACCGGCAGCGGAGGAACCCGCCGCGCCGGAGCTGGACCCCATCGACCAGCTTGCCTCCGACATCGACCAGTTTGCCTTTGATTTTGACCCTTATGAGTATCGGGACCAGGTGGAGGACCGGGAGGCTGCGGTGAAAGACCTGGCGGCTTCTCTCCGGCATGGCGGGGCGCGTGGGGTTCAGGACTGGCTCCAAAGTGTGCTGGATGAAAACGAACCTAGGGAAGATACCGCAAAGGCTGCGGAGCTGATGCAGCGGCTGGACCAGCTTGCGCCAGTGCAGGAAAAGCTGCTGCTTCTGGATGAGGCGGTGTATCTGCATCTGCAAACCACCGAGGGCGGCTATGACTATACCCTCTATGACAAAGACACCCTCCGCCAGATGGATGGTGGCCAGTTGGACGCGCCGGAGCTGCCCATCTCCACCGCCGCCCTGGAAATCTGTGAGATGCACGACCTGGGAGGCCAGTCCATCAAGTATGCGCCCCTTGCCATGATTGAAACCTTGCAGGAGGCGGCCTACCAGCAGATGCAGGAGGCTGTGGCCCAGGCTACCGCCCCGGAGAGTACCATGTTGCCGGATGCCCCGGAGCAGGCGCTGGATGAGTATCCCATGCCGGACCCGATGCTCACGCTGGATGATCTGGAAAAGTGCGGCTACCGGGACGGGGATATGCTCCCCCTCTCCAAAGAGCGGGCAATGGAGCTTTACGAGCGGGATCTGACCGTGTATGCGGTGGTGGATGGCGGCAGCGCAGAGATGCTGTTTGACCGGGAAGAATTCGACACCCAGGCTGCCGGGACCATGTATGCCGTTTCCCGCGAGGAATGGGAGGAAAGCCCGGAGTTCAATGCGCGGGTACAGGACCGCCTGAACCATCAGGAAGAACGGGAACGGGCATTTCTTTCCCATGAGGGGGACTGCTTCGCCATTTACCAGGTGTCTGAGAATGACCCGCAGAGGCTTCGTTTTATGAATATGGACTGGCTGAACGCCCACGACCTTTCTGTGGAGCGGGGCAACTATGATCTGGTCTATACCGCTCCGCTCCCGGAAACCGGCAGCATTGACGGGCGGCTTCACAAGCTGTTTGAACAGTTTAATTTTCACCGCCCGGCAGACTTCCACAGCCCATCCATGAGCGTCAGCGACATCGTTGCGATAAAAAGGGATGGCGTGGTATCCTGCCATTACTGCGACAGTGCTGGCTTTCAGGAAATCCCCGGCTTTCTCCCGTCCAATCCGCTGAAAAATGCGGAAATGACCGTTGAGGATGATTACGGCATGATTGACGGCATCATCAACAACGGCTCCAAAGCAACGGTTGCGGAGCTGGAGGCGCAGGCAAGAGGCGGACAGCCCATTTCCCTGATGGACCTGGCAGATGCCGTCCACCGGGAGGAACGGGACAAGAAGAAATCTGTGATGGAACAGCTCCGGCAGAGTCCGAAACAGGAGCGGAAAAAGACAGCGCCCAAAAGGAGCGCGGAAAGGGAGCTTTGATATGAACAACTTTACCTTTGAAGAAATCAACCTGATGTGCATTTACAATTCCGGGGACGGGACCCGCCAGGAGCTGATCGAGGCCCTCACCGAGATGCGCGGCTACCTGGGCGCAGATGAGACGGAACTTTTGGAGCTTACCGACTCTGCCCTTGCAAAGCTGTCCGCCATGACCGATGAAGCATTTGCCGAGCTGGAACTGTACCCGGATTTTGACAGCGAGGACAATGCCTATGATGAGTAACCTGGAATTTTATTCTGCGATGGCCAGCTACACCGCCACCCACCTGACGGATAGCTGGCAGAGATGGACAGCATTTCTTACCACCGCCTCCCGGCTGTATAAGTACCCCTTCCACGAGCAGCTTATGATCTTCGCCCAGCGCCCGGACGCAACGGCCTGTGCGGAATACGACCTCTGGAACGACACCATGCGCCGGTATGTGCGGCGCGGCTCCAAGGGCATCGCTCTTGTGGACAATTCCCGCGAAAAGCCCCGGCTTCGGTATGTGTTCGACATTTCCGACACCGGCCTGCGGAAAAATTCCCGCCACCCCTTTCTGTGGGAGCTTCGCCCGGAGCATGAGGCGGCGGTGGCCCAGGCGCTCACTGAGCGGTTTGGAGCGCCGCCGGAAAACAACCTGGCAGAACAGCTTGAAAGTATCGCAGCCCAGCTTGTCAGCGAGTATTGGGTGGAACACAAGCGGGACATCCTCGACATCGTTGACGGGAGCTTTCTGGAAGGCTATGATGAATTTAACATCGGAGTGCAGTTCAGAAATGCCGCAACGGTCAGCATCACCTACTCGCTGCTGTCCCGGTGTGGATTGGAGCCGGAAGGCTACTTCGACCATGAGGACTTTTTAAGCATCTTCGATTTCAACACCCCGGAGGCGGTAGCCGCCCTGGGAACGGCGGTCAGCCAGAGCAACCAGCAGGTGCTGCGGCAGATCGGCATTACCATCCAAAACTATGAACGAGCCAAATTCGCGGAAAGGAGCGTCACACATGGAGAACAACCTGACTTACACCAAGAACGGAGATTATCTGATCCCCGACCTGAAGCTGGAAGAAACGAAACCCCTGGGCCGGTACGGGAGGATGCGCCGGGATTATCTGAAGGAGCATCGGCCGGTCCTGTTCAACGCCATGATGGTGAGCGGGAAACTGTACCCGCACCTGAACGAGATCGAGCAGACCATGAACCGGCGGCTGGAGCAGATGATGCCGGAGCTGATGCAGGCGGCGGGCGTGACGGAGGAACTGAAAGCCCGCGATCCGATGACCTGGGTGGGGCTGATGAACAACTGCAAAGCCCAGGCGGAGGAAATCCTTCTGACGGAACTTATATACAGCTAACCCTGTTCCCCTCGGAACAGGAACAAATACGGCGGATTGATGAAGGGCCAGGCGTTTTCGCGTCTGGCCCTTCTGCTGTCCCGGAGCCAGAACCGGCCCCGCCAGCACCGGCGGCCCCTCGCCGGGCGCTTACCCAGGCCGACATTGATGCCGCCATTCAGGAATGGAACGGCAATATCGAGAGCAAGCACGCGGTTGTCCGCTACATGAAGGACCATGCCCGTGAAAAGGACACCGCCGCCTGGCTGCGGCAGGAATACGGCGATGCGCTGCCAGCCTTTCCTGTTACAGCGGATGGAGCGGCGGGCGATGTGCCGTGGCCCAAAGTACAGCGCCGGATCGCCCAGCTCATCAAGGAGGACCGCTTCTATACCCAGGAAGAACAGGACCGTTTTGACAACATCGACCCTATCGCCATCCGGGAGGCCCTGGCCGAGCGCGGGATTGTGAACGGTCAGGTGGCAGAGCCGGAAAAGCTGGACAATGACCCTTTCATCCGGCAGGTGATGCAGGATGTGGAGGCCATCGCAGCCGAGGAACGCTCCGAGCCTGGGTTGGAGCCGCCTGTGCCGGACTTATCCGGCCAGCCCATCACCCGCGAGGGCGACACCATCACCATCGGGAACGGGGAGCCGACCCATGAGATCGACATCACCGTTTCCGATGAGGAATATGAGGCGATCCAGCAGGCCATCCCGGAGGAAAAAGTCTACGACCCTGCCGCGCCGATTTACCATGTAGGCGATACGGTCTATCTGGACAATCAGGAATACCAGATCACAGAGCTGCGGGAGGATACGGTACAGCTTCTTCCCGCTGGCATGGCTTACCCCATCTTCCGGGCCGAGAGCCGGGAACGGTTTGAGCAGCTTCTACAAAACGACCTGCGAAACGGCCCCATTACCGAGTTCCTTTCTGCTGACCCGGAGAAAACGGACCAGGACCTGCGGGAAGTGCTGACTTCCGGCCTGTTTACCTGGCAGGACAAGGAGTATATTTCCCGCTGGCTGCGGGATGGCGAGGGCAACACCCAAATCGCTAAACGCCTTTCCGAGCTGTATTCCGGGCGCGTGGAGACGATGGACCTTGTGACCGGGGATATAGCGGATTACCGCACCTTCACCACCAGCGTTGAGGTGGAGATCCTGGACCATGAGGAACGAAAACTTGCGACCCTGGCATACCGCTGGGAGGAACTTGCACCGCTTCTGCGGGGGCTGTATGTAAAGGAGCAGGACGGCTTCTTCCAGGACCCGGAAGGCTTCGCAGACCGGCACATCCCTCCCTTGGAAGGAACCCCGTCCTACCAGGTGGGCGATCAGGTAACGCTCCCCGCGCCCGACCATCCCATCACCGGCACGATTGATGCCATCGAAGATACAACAGTCCGCATTTACACCGGGCCTTATGCCTGGAGCTATGATGTCATCAGCCGGGAACAGTTTGAAACCTGGCTGCGCCAGGATGAGCGAAACGCCGGACTGTTTACGCCGGAGGAAAAAGAACCCCCTGCGCCGGAAATCACCTCCGAGCCGGTAACGGTCTATCCGGGGGACAAAAACGGACTTCCCTATGATGTGGTGGTGGAGCGGCTGCACATAGACGAGACGGAACCCACACCGCCGGAACCGGCCCCGCCTGCGGAGCAGGCTGGCCATCAGAGAAACACGGACCAGCCCCGCCGGAACGCGCAGAACTTCCGCATCACGGACGACCACCTGGGGGAAGGCGGACCGAGGCTCAAATATCAGGCCAATATCGCCGCCATCCGGCTGTTGAAGGAGCTTGAGGCGGCGGGCCGGCAGGCCAGCCCGGACCAGCAGGAAGTCCTTTCCCGCTATGTGGGCTGGGGCGGCGTGCCGGAGGCTTTCGACCCGTCCAAAACTGCCTGGGTAAAGGAGTATGCCGAACTGAAGGAGCTTTTGACCCCGGAGGAATACGAGGCGGCCAGAGCCTCCACCCTGAACGCCCACTACACCAGCCCTATGGTGATCCGCGCCATTTATGAGGCCGTGGAGCAGATGGGCTTTCACAGCGGAAACATTCTGGAACCGTCCTGCGGCGTGGGCAACTTCTTCGGGATGCTCCCGGAGAGCATGGGCGAAAGCAAGCTGTACGGCGTGGAGCTGGACAGCATCACCGGGCGCATCGCCCGCCAGCTCTATCCCAATGCCCGCATCGAGGTCAACGGCTTTGAGAAAACGCAGTACCCGGATGGCGTCTTTGACCTTGCCATCGGAAATGTACCGTTTGGCAACTACCGGGTGAGTGACCGCCCCTATGACCGGCACAACCTGCTGATCCACGATTACTTCTTTGCCAAGGCCATCGACAAGGTGCGGGCAGGCGGCATCATCGCTTTCATCACTTCCAATGGCATCAGCGGCGGCACGATGGACAAAAAGGACGCGCACGCCAGAGAGTATATGGCCCGGCGGTGTGATCTGCTGGGCGCGGTCCGCCTGCCGAACACTACCTTCCGGGCCAATGCCGGGACAGACATAGCGATGGACATTGTTTTCCTGCAAAAGCGGGAGATCCCCCGGATGCAGGGTGAGCCGCTGCCGGAGTGGGTGGAGACAGACCTGTTACGCACAAACACTTATACGGATAAGGACGGGCGGGAACGGCACGACCATGTGACCATGAACCGCTACTTCCGTACCCACCCGGAAATGGTGCTGGGCGATCTGGATATTGTGACCGGGCCGTTTGGCCCCCAGCTCGTCTGCAATCCGAGGGAAGGCGCAGACCTGGAACAGCAGCTCCATGAAGCGATGCAGCATATCCAGGGCCGCTATACCGAGGCCGAGCTGCCGGAGCTGGGCGAAGGCGAGGACATCGACACCTCCCTCCCGGCAGACCCGGATGTGAAAAACTATTCCTACACAGTGGTCGATGGCGCGGTGTACTACCGGGAAAACAGCCGCATGGTGCGCCCGGACTTAAACGCCACCGCCGAGGCCCGCGTCAAAGGGCTGGTGGAGCTGCGGGACTGTGTGCAGCGGCTCATCGACCTGGAAATGAACGCCGCCATGCCGGATGCCGCCATCCGGGAACAGATGGCGGAGCTGAACCGGCTCTATGATGCCTTTTCTGCCAAGTATGGGCTTATCAATGACCGGGCGAACCGGCTGGCCTTTGCCGATGACAGCAGCTATTACCTGCTCTGTGCGCTGGAAGTGCTGGACGAGGATGGCAGGCTGGAACGAAAGGCGGATATGTTCACCAAACGGACCATTAAGCCCCATGAGGCTGTGGCCTCTGTGGACACCGCCGCCGAAGCCCTGGCAGTCTCCATTTCAGAGAAAGCCTGTGTGGATATGGCCTACATGGAACAACTCACCGGCAGGACCGGGGACGAGCTGGCCGAGGAACTGCGGGGCGTGATCTTCCAGGTGCCGGGGATTACGGAACCGGACGGGACACCCCATTATGTGACCGCCGATGAATACCTGTCCGGCAATGTCCGGCAGAAGCTGCGCCAGGCACAGCGGGCGGCGGAGCGCGATCCGGCGTTTTCCATCAATGTGGAGGCGCTTACCACCGCCCAGCCTAAAGACCTGGATGCCTCTGAGATTGAGGTGCGGCTGGGTGCGACCTGGATTGACAAGGAATACATCCAGCAGTTTATGTACGAGACTTTCAAGACCCCGCCCTATCTGCGGGATGTGATCGAGGTGAAGTATGTCCCTTACACCGCTGAATGGCAGGTGACGGGGAAAAACTCTGTGGGCTACAACAATGTGGCCGCCTATACCACTTACGGGACCAACCGGGCCAACGCCTATAAAATCCTGGAGGACAGCCTGAACCTGCGGGATGTCCGTATCTATGACACAGTGGAGGATGCGGACGGGAAAGAGCGCCGGGTGTTAAACGCCAAAGAAACCACCCTGGCCGCGCAGAAGCAGCAGGCCATCCGGGAGGCATTTAAGGACTGGATTTGGAAAGACCCTGAGCGGCGGCAGGCATTGGTGCGCCAGTACAACGAGGAAATGAACAGTACCAGGCCCCGCGAGTATGACGGCAGCCATATCGTCTTTGGCGGCATGAACCCGTCCATCACCCTGCGGGAGCATCAGAAAAATGCCATCGCCCATGTGCTGTACGGCGGCAATACTCTGCTGGCCCATGAGGTGGGCGCAGGTAAAACCTTTGAGATGGTGGCCGCCGCGATGGAGGCCAAGCGCCTGGGGCTGTGCCAGAAATCCCTTTTCGTGGTCCCGAACCACCTGACCGAGCAGTGGGCTTCGGAGTTTTTGCGGCTGTACCCTTCGGCCAATATCCTGGTGACAACCAAAAAGGACTTTGAGAAGCACAACCGCAAGAAGTTCTGCGCCCGGATCGCCACCGGCGACTATGATGCCATCATTATCGGACACTCGCAATTTGAGAAAATCCCCATCAGCAGGGAACGCCAGGAGCGGCTTTTACGGGAACAGATATGGGAAATCACCGAGGGCATCTCCGAGGTGGAGGCCAGCGGCGGGGAACGCTTCACGGTGAAACAGTTGGAGCGGACAAAGAAATCCCTGGAGGCCCGGCTGGAAAAGCTGCAAGCGGAAGGCCGCAAGGATGATGTGGTAACTTTTGAACAGCTCGGCGTGGACCGGCTCTTTGTGGACGAGGCACACAACTATAAAAACCTGTTCCTCTATACCAAGATGCGGAATGTGGCGGGCCTCTCCACTACGGACGCGCAGAAATCCAGCGATATGTTTGCCAAGTGCCGCTATATGGATGAGATCACGGGCAGCCGGGGCGTTATCTTTGCCACCGGCACGCCGGTTTCCAACAGTATGACGGAGCTTTACACCATGCAGCGGTATCTCCAATATGACCGGCTTCAGGAGCTGGGCATGGCGCATTTTGACTGCTGGGCCAGCCGTTTCGGGGAGACAGTGACCGCTTTGGAGCTTGCCCCGGAAGGGACCGGCTACCGGGCCAGGACCCGCTTCTCCAAGTTTTTCAATTTGCCGGAACTGATGAACCTGTTCAAAGAGATCGCGGACATCAAGACCGCCGATCAGCTCCATCTTCCCACCCCGGAAGTGGAATACCACAACATTGTGGCCCAGCCCACCGAACACCAGAAAGAGATGGTGAAGGCCCTCTCCGAGCGGGCGGCCAAGGTACACGGCGGGAGCATTGACCCCAGGGAGGACAATATGCTCAAAATTACCAGCGATGGCCGCAAGCTGGGGCTGGACCAGCGGATCATCAATCCGCTGCTGCCGGATGAGCCGGGAACCAAAGTCAATCAGTGCGTGGATAATATTATGCAGATCTGGCGGGATGGGCAGGCGGAAAAGCTGACCCAGCTCGTATTCTGCGATATTTCCACACCCCAGGCAAGCCCCGCCAGAAAGGTGGCGAAGGCGCTGGACAATCCGACCATGCACGCCCTGGAAGATGCGGTGCCTCTGCCGGAGCCGGAACCAGCCTTTACGGTATATGAGGACATCCGGCAGAAGCTCATCGCCCAGGGGATGCCCGCCGAACAGATCGCGTTTATCCATGAGGCCAATACCGAAGTGCGGAAAAAGGAGCTGTTCTCTAAAGTCCGCACCGGCCAGGTACGCGTTTTACTCGGCAGTACCCAAAAGATGGGGGCCGGGACCAATGTGCAGGACCGCCTTGTGGCGCTGCATGACCTGGACTGCCCCTGGCGGCCCGGCGACCTGGCCCAGCGGAAGGGCCGCATTGAGCGCCAGGGCAACCAGAATGAAAAGGTCCATGTATTCCGCTATGTGACCGAAGGGACCTTTGACGCATACCTCTGGCAGACGGTGGAGAACAAGCAAAAATTCATCAGCCAGATCATGACCTCCAAATCGCCGGTGCGAAGCTGCGACGATGTGGATGAAACGGCGCTTTCCTTTGCTGAGATCAAGGCACTGTGCGCCGGGGACCCGCGCATCAAGGAGCGCATGGACCTGGATGTGGACGTGGCGCGGTTAAAGCTGATGAAGGCCGACCACCAGAGCAAGCAGTACCGCTTGGAGGACCAGCTGCTCAAAACCTTCCCGGAGGAGATCGAGAAAAACAAGGGCTTTATCGCCGGGCTGGAAACCGATATGAAAACGCTGGCGGAACACCCGCACCCGGAGGACGGTTTTGCCGGAATGGAAGTGCGGGGCGACACCCTCACCGACAAGGAGAACGCCGGGGCGGCGCTGCTGGACGCCTGCAAGGAGGTCAAAGGGGCCGACCCGGTGCCGGTGGGCAGTTACCGGGGCTTCACCATGTCGGTGTCGTTTGACGCTTTCCGGCAGGAGTATATGCTCCTGCTGAAAGGCCAGATGACCCACCGGGCGACGCTGGGCACAGACCCCCGTGGAAACCTCACCCGTATCGACAATGCGCTCAGCCAGATGCCCCAGCGGCTGGAGGCGGTGAAGAACCAGCTGGACAATCTCTACCAGCAGCAGGCCGCCGCCAAGGCGGAGGTGGGCAAGCCATTCCCCTTTGAGGATGATTTGCGGGTAAAGTCCGCCCGGCTGGCCGAGCTGGACGTACTGCTGAACATGGACGGCCGGAGCCGCCCTGCGCCGGAGACGATGCTTGCCAAGAGCAGCCGCCCCTCGGTGCTGGAGGGTCTGAAACGCCCGGTGCCGCGCAATCCCGAAAAGAAACCCAAACACCACGAACAGGAGGTGCGATAAGATGAATACCGACAAAAACGCGGTCCTCTATGAGAAGATGGCCGCCGAACAGGACAAGTTCCGGGACTGGCTGAAAAGCCAGCCCCCGGAGGAAATCCTAAAGCATACCTATGAGTACACGGTCCGGGAGGACATTCTGGTGGCAATGGAGGAGTTGGACCTGCCCCAAAGCAGGGCCGCCGCGCTGCTGGCGTCGCCGTCCCCACTGGCCGATGTCTACAAGGAGTTTTCTGACCGGGAGACTTCCTACATGGATGTGGTGCGGGACAGCATCGAGCAGCGGGCCGAGGCGGCGCTGGACGCCCAGCGGGAGCTTCCGCTCTACCGGCACGATGCCGCCTATGCCCGCGAACAGGGCGATTTGGATTTGTACCGGGCATCCCGCCGCGCCAACATCGCCTGCAAGGAGGCCATCGAGGCGTCCATTTCGGAACATTACCGGGACAACCGGCTGGACAAGGACGCGGTACCCCAGGTGATCGAGCAGTTCGGCTACACCCGCACCCTTTATGTGCTGGCAAACACCGTGCAGCAGAAAGATTGGGATGAGCGTTTCAGCCCGGCCAACAAGGCGTGGGCCAAGACCGTGGACATCCCGCCCAACCCGGACGGCTTTGGCGGCGAACGCAACCTGGACTTTGTGGTGGACAGCCACTCCGGCCTGGTCGATCTGTTCTTGAGCCAGGCGCGGCAGGACTATTTGCGGCTCCAGCCGCTGACGCCGGAGGAAATTCACACTGAGGCCGCCCGGCTCTTGCAGGAGCTTCGTGCGCCGGATACGCCTAACAGCCCCCACGGCACCCATTACATGGCCCGCGTCTCGCCGGACTTTCTGGCCCGCGCCGGCACCCAGGCCCACGACCAGCTGATGGCGCTGCTGCCGTTCCGCAGTCTGGCAATCACCGGCATGAAGGACCTGCCCGGCATCTATGTCACCATCCTGGCCAGCGAGGACCGTTCCAAAGAGCTGCGCCAGCGCCGCCCTTCGGTCCGCCGCCAGCTGAAGCAGGAGCCGTGTTCCGCTGAAAAGAAAGCGCCCGTTCGTAAGAAAAAGGAGCCGGAGCGGTGAGCGCCCCCAAGCGCAAACGGGAGGTGCAGCTGAACTTCCGGGTCTCGCCGGAAGAACTGGCGCTGATCGAGCAGAAGATGGCCCAGCTGGGGACAAAGAACCGGGAAGCCTATCTGCGCAAGATGGCCCTGGACGGCTATGTGGTGCGTCTGGAACTGCCGGAGCTGAAGGAGATGGTGTCTCTGATGCGCTATTCCAGCAACAACCTGAACCAGCTGGCCCGCCGCGTGCATGAAACAGGGCGCATTTATGACGCTGACCTGGAGGATATATCCCGGAGGCAGGAGGCTTTGTGGGATGGGGTGCATCGGATATTGACCCAGCTGGCAAAGATGTCGTGACAGGGGCATACGCCCCGGCTTTGAGGGAGGTCCGGCGTGTGCGTGCGGCTGCGCCGGGCCTCCCTCTTTTTTTCTTTGCCCGTATCGTTGCACTTTTACAAACCACAAGCGATAATATCATCAGAAACGGAGGTGAAGGCTGATGTTGACATTTGAAAATATCTTGGAGTTGTTTCAAGAGTATCTGCTGCGTGACCCGGAGGAAGAAGTCCTTCCGTGCAAACGCGGCTATGTCCGATTGACCTGGAACAAGGATTCCCGCTACTGCGTGGACGGCATCCTCTGCCAGACCCCGGAGGAACTGTTTGACCTGCTGCTCACGGATTACCAGGACTTTGAATTGCTCCGCCGGACGAAAGGCCGCCGGGAGGTTACAGAGGCCGATGAAAAAGCCGTGGAGAAGCTGTGCCAGCCCTACCTGGACTGGCGGAAGGGGGCGCTGAAATGAAAGCGGTATGGTTTATCTTGAAACTGGGGCTGAAAATCCTTGCCGCGCCATTGGTGCTGGCGCTGGCCCTGTTCACATGGGTATGCTTCGGCCTGCTGTATGTGTCCAGCTTCATCTTCGGCCTGACCTCCACGGTGGTGGCGCTGCTGGGGGTCGCGGTGCTGGTGACCTACTCGCCGCAAAACGGCGTGATCCTGTTGGTGATCGCTTTCCTGGTCAGCCCGGTGGGCCTGCCGATGGCCGCCGTCTGGCTGGTGGGCAAGGTACAGGACCTGCGGTATGCGATCCAGGACGCGGTGTATGGCTGAATAGGAAACGCGGAAGTGCCGGGAGTGAGTGCCCGGCATTTTTGACTTTACTTTCGCGCTAATTTTGCGTATAATATTAGCATGAAAGGAAGGTGAAGAACGTGAGCCAATTTCAACAGCTGGACCAGCTGATGGAACGTCAGGATGGGATGCTGCGCACCGGGCAGGTCCTCGCGGCCGGGATCTCAAAACCTGTTTTTTATCAATTCGTGCAGTCTCGTGGGCTGGAACAGGCGGCGCATGGGATTTATCTTTCCAAAGACGCCTGGGTGGACGCCATGTATCTGCTGCATCTTCGCTGTCCGCAGGCAGTTTTTTCCCATGAAACGGCGCTGTTTTTCCATGACCTGACCGACCGGGAGCCGCTGGCCTATTCCATTACGGTCAAGACGGGCTACAACCCCACCCGGCTTAAAAGTGAGGGCGTTCAGGTCTTTACCATCAAGGCGGAGCTGTATGAGGTCGGCCTGTCAACCGCACAGACCCCCTTCGGCCACGATGTGCCGGTCTATGATATGGAACGGACGATCTGCGATGTGCTGCGCAGCCGGAGCCACATCGAGATGCAGACATTTCAGGACGCTTTGAAAGCGTATGCCCGCCGGAAAGACAAGGACCTGCGGACGCTGGTGCGCTATGCTAAACTGTTCCGGGTCGAGAAGATTTTACGCCAGTATTTGGAGGTACTGTTATGATAAAGACAGCCAGGCAGCTGAAAGATTTGATCCGCAACCTGTCAAAGAAAAACGCTGCGGACGCGCAGATTTTGATGCGCAACTATATGATGGAGCGGTTTCTGGAACGCATTTCTCTCTCGTCCTACCGGGACAAATTTATCCTCAAGGGCGGGATGCTGGTGGCCGCGATGGTCGGCTTGGACGCCCGCTCCACGATGGACCTGGACGCAATGCTCATGTGCCATAAAGTAACACACACAAGAATTTGATAGACAGCCACCCCTATTCCGTTATCTTCAGAATACATATACACTTCCGAAATGTTTCCGAAATCTTCGAGAGCTATTGCAGATGTTCGATATAAGAGGTATTCTTGATATGAACAACTGAATAGAAGTGTCTTCGGGGCAGGGTGAAATTCCCGATTGGCGGTAAAGTCCGCGAGCGTGAAAACGCATGATTTGGTGCAATTCCAAAACCAACAGTATAGTCTGGATAAAAGAAGATAATATAGGATTTCAAAACAGCCACATCATGTTTTGCGTTCTATAAATTTTTAGCACCCAAAAGGCATTTCCTTTTAGGTGCTATTTTTTACGCAATGGAGGAAATTCATATGAACAGCAAAACTAAAAAAATCACAACAATCGGTATGCTATGTGCAATTACATATGTAATGTGTACTGCTTCTGCGATTTATAAGAAAAAGCGGACTATGTCTGGCGCAGTAATTGGTCTTTTCGTTGGGTGTGTAACTACGGTTTCAGTTATGATGTTGTGGAATTACCTGATTACACCGCTTTATATGGGATACCCAAGAGAAGCGGTTGTAGAATTACTGCTCCCGGCATTTCTTCCCTTCAATTTGTTAAAAAGTGTGTTAAACGCTGCGATAACATTTTTGCTATATAAACCTGTAATTACAGCCTTAAGGAAAAGCGGTTACGTTGCCATGTCGGAGAAAGAAAATAGTAAACAAAAACGAAATGGGTTAATCTTGCTGGCTGTTATGATTATTATTACTTGTGTTCTAATCATTTTGTCAATGAATGGAATTATATGAGGATAGCTATGAAAGAAAAGGAAAATATAGAACCTATTTATACGATAACGGGAACTGTTGTGCATGGCCGAGGAATCGGAAAGCACGTTGGGACACCTACCGCAAATATAGAAGTAGACGAACACGCGACTTTACCAGAAACAGGTGTATATGTGGCAAAAATCCTATTGGATAGTCAGACGTATTATGGTGTTACCCATGTTGGAATGCGACCTACACTTGATAACGATAAAGCCATTTCAATCGAAACTCATATCTTTGATTTTGATAACGATATATACGGGCGTACTATAACTATCTATCTATATAAAAAAATAAGAGAAGTCAGGAAATTTAATGAATTATCCTTGCTGATAGAACAAGTTACAACTGATAGATTATCAGCCAGAAAATTTTGGGGATTAAAGCAAACAAATTGTGCCTTATATGTTGATGTCAAAAGACATTGTGTAATCATAGGCGAGCAGGAAGTGTATTTATCAGCAAATGAATTTGAGGTCTTTTACATGCTATACTTATCGCCTCAAATTACATTTACAAAGGAACAAATCTATGAAAAGATATGGCATGAACCAACCAATAATCATTTACACGCAGTAGAAAACACAGTTTTTCAAATACGCAAAAGGTTGAAACCCCATTGTAAAGGACACGAATATATAAAAACAGTAGTTGGCTATGGTTATAAATTTAATTCTGATTAGCAAAGCCAGCCGAGCCAGTCAACGATAAAATGAACGCCGCTTCGCGCCGCCGTTGACAGCCCCGCCCGCCTTTGCTGGTACGCAATCAAGGGGCGACAGCAAGAAGTGCTGCCGCCCCGCACTATTATCAGAGAGGGGGAATTTCCATGACTGAAGATGAAGCCTACAAAGCGCATATCCAGTACACATTACAATGCCTTTTGCAAGATTGTTATTCGCCATGCAGCCATAGATAAAATCTTGAAGCTGCGCCGGAGGTGGGAACGGGAAGTTTCCCTTGACTATTTGATGAATGAGAAGTTTGTCCAGTTTGCCGAACCGGAACAGCTTGAAAAATATCTTTTTAACGCCTGCGGCCAGACCGCCGTTCTGTATCATGCGGAGCTTGCCGCCGCCCTTGCACTCTTGCCGGAGCAGGCACAGGAAGAAATTTTCCGCTACTATTTCCTACGCCAGCCGCAGCGCGTGATCGGCGTACATATTGACCGGACACGCAGCACAGCGGGGCGGCATATCCTAATTTGTCGAACCCCCTGATACGAACTTTCAAAACTGAATACCAGCCGTCACCGGCGGAACCACCGAGCAGGAAATCATGGAACGGTTTCCTGCTTTTTCTTTGCCCGGACACCGGGAGAAAGGAGGTCACCCACATGGCCACCACCCGCATCATACCGCTGCACGCCGGCAAGGGTCGCACGGTCGGCAAGGCCATCAGCGACATCATCGACTATGTAAAAAATCCAGACAAGACCGACCACGGCAGGCTCATCACCAGCTACCAGTGCGACAGCCGCGTGGCTGACGCGCAGTTTCTGCTGGACAAGCAGACCTACGCCGCCCGCACCGGCCGGGTGCGCGGTGCGGACAATGTGATTGCCTACCACCTGCGGCAGTCCTTTGTGCCGGGCGAGATCACGCCGGAGGAAGCCAACCGGCTTGGCGTGGAGCTGGCCAGGCGATTCACCAAGGGCAAGCACGCTTTCATCGTCTGCACCCACATCGACAAGGCTCACGTCCACAACCACATTATCTGGAACTCCACCACGCTGGAATGTGACCGCAAGTTCCGCAACTTTTGGGGCAGCACCCGCGCTGTCCATCGCCTGAGCGATACCATCTGCATCGAGAACGGCTACTCCATTGTGGAGGTTCCCAAGCGGCGCGGTCAGAGCTACAACAAGTGGCTGGGCGATGCGGTCAAGCCCTCCCACAAGGAGCAGCTGCGCCAGGCCATCGACCGGGCGCTGGCACAGAAACCGGCCAGCCTGGAGGAGCTGCTGCGCCTGTTGGAGCAGGACGGTTTTACCGTTCACCGGCGGGGCAAGACCATCTCCATCAGCGCGGAGGGCTGGGGCAACAACGTCCGCTTTGACCGGCTGGGAGATGGCTACACGCTGGACGATTTGCTGGCGGTCCTCTCCGGCCAAAAAGAACATACGCCCCGCAAGCAAGCTGTCCCGCAGGTCGCCCCGCCCAAGGTCAATCTGCTGGTGGACATCCAAGCAAAATTGCAGGCCGGGAAAGGTGCCGGGTATGCCCGCTGGGCGAAGGTGTTCAACCTCAAACAGATGGCGCAGACCCTCAACTACCTGTCCGAACACGGACTGCTGGATTATGCCGATCTGGAAACCAAAAC
>PPYF01242289.1_pt1 | contig 17113 bp, 21 predicted proteins | sample 1559871 | NCBI WGS metagenome assembly PPYF01 (sample SAMN08240021, study PRJNA423297) | Human gut metagenome, whole genome shotgun sequencing project.
GCAAAGCTTCTGTTTCCCCTTTCTCCTGCCTGTTGTGATTAGTTGGTGTCCAAGCATAGAGTTCCGAAAGAAAACAGATGCAGCACGCCGGAAAATATGGCGCCGCCGCAGATAAGAGATGGCATGAATGCCCGGATTCCTGTGAAATTTATGCTTATCTACAGTTTAGCATTCCTGCGGATTTACAGCAAGGACTTTTTAGCAAAAATAAATATCTCCTATCAGTATGTCCCCGCTCATCACGCGCGCGGAAAAGAGCTTGACAGCGGCAGCATCGAGACTTTATAATAGGGCAGAAAAGCAGTTGCTGACCCGGCGCAGATGTACGCCGGAGAGCACACTTTTTATGCGGATATGGCGGAATTGGCAGACGCGGCGGTTTTAGGTGCCGCTGGGCGACCGTGCAGGTTCGAGTCCTGTTATCCGCATGTTTTGACCCTTGTTGATCCAAGGGTCTTTTTTTGTTCAAACTCCATACTTTCCGGCGCGCTGCATCTGTTTTCTTTCTAAACTCCATGCTCGCGCTGCCGGAGGCGTATCGGAGGCTGCTTTAGAGATTTTTAATACATACTCCTCTTTTCATTTCCATAAAATAGTATTAGAATGATAAAAAGATTGTAATTTATTCAGCTATCAATATGGAGGGTTTATCATGGCTAAAAAATTCGGAAAGTTTTTCACCCTGGCAGTAGCTGCCGGAACGGCTGCGGCTGCAGCTTATTATTATGTACAGAATAAGAAAAAAGAAGCGGCACTCGCCGGAGCAGGCTTTGATGCGGATGATTTCGATGACGACGACCTTTCTTTCGACGACCCCGATTTCTCCGACAGCGACTTTGACGACGACGATTTTGTAGACGAGAGCGATCCTTCTTCTTCCTACACTGCTTCCAATCCGGACTCAAAGGTTTTCACCTCCGGAACAAATGAACAAGGTCACACTTATGTCACTCTGGACCTCAATGCCGCTCAGGATAAAGCTTCTCAATTCTGCGGCACCGTCGTAAATAAGCTCGAGGAAGCCGTACAGAAGATAAAGAGCACTCCGGAGTATGAAACTGTCACCGTCCGCTTCAACGAAACCGCCGACAAGATTAAAAACAGCGAAGAAGCTCAGGCATTCGGAGCTGCAGCTCAGGCTGCTGCAGAGGCTGTAAATCAGACGGGACAGGCTGCCGCAGAGCTTGCGAGAGACGCAGCCAAGACTGTCGCAGCCAAAATGCAGCAGACCGCAGAGGATGTTTCCGAAGCAGTTTGCGAAGCCAAAGAGGAGGCTTCCGAGGCAATGCAGAATGCCCGCGAGGAAATGAAAGCCGACAAAGCCCCCGCTGCTAAAGAACCGGAATCAGACAATGCTCCTGTCTCTGAGGACGAAAATAACGATACCGAATCATAAGCATACGTTAAATATGCGCCATCAGCCGCGCCTCTTTTTGCGGAGCGGCTCATAATTAAAAATCCGGCATATCGCTCTCACGATACGCCGGATTTTTATATTACTATTACTGTCATTCACTTTTTATTTTTCAGCAAAACCGTTCAATCTTCCAACAGTTCCAGCTTGCTTACGGACACCTCATACGCAGTCCTCTTTTCCAGCTGGTCTTCCGAAAGTTTTTTCATATACTCCCTGCTCTGTATTCTGCCCCACACCGCACAATGGGCGCCAACCTCAAAACTTCCTGCATAACGGGCATTTCTGCCCCAGCAGATACAAGGAATATAGTCCGATTTTCCATAAGGTCTGTTCACAGCCAGAAGGACGTCTGCTATCTCCCTTCCCAGCGGCGTTTTTCTGTACACAGGCTCCTTACAGATATAACCGTCCAGATATATCTGATTGGTACGGGAACTTTCCTCCAGCTCATCCACAAATGATATCTCCCGCGCGAACACTGACAGTATCAGCCTGTTCTTTCGCTCCTCGTGACGGTTATAGGAACGGAACTGCCCGGAAATGCTTACATACTCTCCCTCATAGTTTCCGTCAACATCGATCAGCCGCTCGGAAACCATCACGGGAATAATATCGTAAGATTCGCTCAGCCGCGCCACTTCCACATCCACCATATAGAAACCCTCTCCGAAAATCTCATGGCTGAATGTAAAGTCACTGATGATCTTTCCCATCACTGTCACCTGATTGTTTTCGATTACCTTATCTGTCATTTTTGAAGTTCTCCCTTCTTGATATAAGAATTTTTTCGTGACCAGTATTGTTTCCCCCATATAAGGGATTTCCTGTCATGTAATACCATTTTATGGGATTTTCCTCAAAATAGACCGGCACGGCAGCGCAGCATCCGCCAAAATCCTCCATCCAGCCTCCCAAAAGCCTTAACTATCGGCTTTTTCCTGTCGAAAAGCGGGATTTTTCGCGGATTTTAGGTTGCATCCCCAAAACAGGGGTGCTATACTTGTAGCGTTTGAAACCCGATAATGAAATGTATATGCGGCGCGAAGGCCGCAGAAAGAGGTCATGACAATATGAATCAGAAAAGAGAAGATGTGAGAAACGTTGCCATCATCGCCCATGTAGACCACGGCAAAACGACGCTCGTGGACGAGCTGTTAAAGCAAAGCGGCGTATTCCGCACCAATCAGGAGGTTGCGGAGCGCGTGATGGACTCCAACGCTATCGAGCGTGAACGCGGCATCACCATCCTTTCCAAAAATACAGCCGTCACATACAACGGCACCAAGATCAATATCATCGACACCCCCGGACATGCTGATTTCGGAGGCGAAGTAGAACGCGTCCTTAAAATGGTAAACGGCGTTATCCTCGTAGTAGACGCTTTTGAAGGTCCAATGCCCCAGACACGCTTTGTACTCGGAAAAGCTCTGGAGCTGCAGCTTCCCGTCATCGTCTGCGTCAACAAGTGCGACCGTCCCGAGGCACGTCCTCTTGCAGTTCAGGATGAAGTTTTAGAGCTGTTTTTAGAGCTCGATGCGACTGATGAGCAGCTTGACTGTCCCTTCGTATTCGCCTCTGCCAAAAACGGCAGCGCTACGACCAATATCACTGTAAAAAATAAGGACATGAAGCCCCTGTTCGATACGATTTTGGACTATATCCCCGCACCTGAAGGCGACCCGGACGCAGGTCTGCAGCTGCTTATCAGCACCATCGACTATAATGAATATGTCGGACGCATCGGCGTCGGCAAGGTAGACAATGGTAAAATAAGCGTCAATCAGGATGTTGTTATCGTCAACCATCACAATCCCGATTCCGTTAAACGCGTAAAAGTCAGCAAGCTCTATGAATTTGACGGTCTGAATAAAGTAGAAGTCCGCGAAGCAGGTATCGGCTCCATCGTTGCCATCTCCGGTATCACGGATATCCATATAGGAGATACGCTGTGCGCACCGGAGCGGCCGGAAGCGATTCCGTTCCAGAAAATTTCCGAACCCACCATTGCCATGCACTTTATGGTCAATGATTCTCCTCTTGCCGGACGAGAGGGCAAATTTATCACGAGCCGCCACTTAAGAGAGAGACTGTTCAAAGAGCTCAATACCGACGTTTCCCTGCGCGTGGAAGAGACCGACTCTACAGACAGCTTTAAAGTATCCGGACGCGGCGAACTGCATCTGTCTGTCCTTATCGAAAATATGCGCCGCGAAGGCTATGAATTTGCAGTCAGCAAGGCAGAAGTCCTTTACCATTATGACGAAAAAGGACACAAGCTCGAGCCGATGGAACAGGTTTATATCGATGTTCCTGAAGAATTTGCCGGAAATGTCATTGAAAAGCTCGGACAGAGAAAGGGCGAGCTTGTAAACATGACGCCCGGCAACGGCGGCACGACCCGTCTGGAATTTTCCATCCCGTCCCGCGGTCTCATCGGCTACCGCGGCGAATTCATGACCGATACAAAAGGAAACGGCGTCATGAATACCATTTTTGACTGCTACGCTCCCTATAAAGGCGATATTCAGTACCGCAAGCAGGGCTCCCTCATTGCTTTCGAGGCAGGCGATGCCATTACCTACGGACTGTACAACGCACAGGAACGCGGCACGCTCTTCATTGGAGCCGGTGAAAAAGTATACGCTGGCATGGTCATCGGACAGACCGGCCGTAGCGAGGATATCGAAGTCAACGTCTGCAAGACAAAGAAGCTGACCAATACCCGTTCCTCCAGCGCTGATGAAGCGCTCCGCCTGTCCCCTCCGAGAATTTTAAGTCTGGAGCAGGCGCTTGATTTCATCGATACGGACGAGCTTTTGGAGGTAACTCCCCAAAACCTTCGTATCCGCAAAAAAATTCTGGACCACACGATGCGGAAACGTGCCGCTATCCAGAACAAACAATAATTTTCCATCGTATCAAACGCTGCTGCGCTTCGCGCACCGGCTCATTAAATTCAAAAACGGAGCATCGGCAGTTGCCTTTGCTCCGTTTTTTATACCATACTTTTTTATTTCCGATATCATCCGGCCGTCTTGGCTTCCACAGGTCCTTCGATAGAACGGATAGAAAACCCCCGGTCATTATCTTCATCCGGCTCAAATATCACCCTGCATCCACCCTCAGACTGCCCCATCACGCAGCTGCCGTCCCCGGAGGCCTTCAGCTCATACAAATTTGTGGAACGGATCGCATCGCCCAATTCCTTTGTAAAAATCCTCTCCGCCCCTATTTCCTCCATAGCTTCCGCATCCTCTGCCTCATATACCATATCTCCCTCCAGCACTACCGAAGCCGGATACTTTATAAGCGTAGTCAGCGCCTTCATATCCTCATAGCGGAACGCATCCATCACGCTGATCGCAAAGTTCAATGTTTCCTGCCCGGATGCAGGCTGTTTTTCCCCATCCGTCAGTTCCTCTGCTTTCCCGTCTTTTATCGTCACCTTCACGGAAATCCCCAGAAGCAGTCCGTCCTTTAAGCTTTCGCCGTTTTCAGGCCGCTCCATAAAATAGGTAACTCCTTCCTCCGTGCGAATCGCAAAATTATTCATCGATGCATCCACCACGATGCCTTCGTAAACGCCGTCTTCTACAGCCCCCTCTTCCAGCAGGACTGCATTATCCGCATCATCTCCCTGCGTTTCCTCCAGACTGTCGGTCTCTTCTGCGCTCCCGGTCTCCTCCGTACTGCCTTCCGTTTCCTCGATGTTTGTCTGAGATGCCACAGTACTTTCAACCTCAGCCGCCGTACTTCTCTGCTTTTCTACACTCACGCTGTCTGCACCGCATGCCGAAAGCATCATCCCAAGCACCAGCCCTGCCGCTGCCATCCACACCTGAATCTCTCTTTTTTTCATAAATTTCCGCCTCCTTTTCATCGTCTTACACAAGGCTTCATTCCCCCTCCGCCATGCTCAGTCTTTTAAGATAAGCTCTACAGGACAATGGTCCGAGCCGAGGACCTGAGTATCTATCACCGCATCGGAGAGCTTTTCTTTCAGACTTTCCGATACCATAAAATAATCTATCCGCCAGCCCGCATTTTTGCTGCGCGCCTGAAAACGGTACGACCACCAGGAATATATCCCCTCCCGGTCCGGATAAAAATAGCGGAATGTATCCACGAAACCGTTTTCCTGCAAAACCGTCATCTTCTGGCGCTCTTCGTCCGTAAATCCCGCATTTTTGCGGTTGGTTTTCGGATTTTTCAAATCTATCTCCTTATGAGCGACATTTAAATCCCCACAGAAGATGACCGGCTTTTTGGTTTCCAGCTTTTTCAGATACGCCAAAAAATCATCTTCCCACCGCATCCTGTAAGAAAGACGCGCAAGACCGTCCTGAGAGTTTGGAGTATATACGGTAACCACAAAAAACTCCGGGTATTCCAGCGTTATCACACGCCCTTCATGGTCATGCTCCTCGATGCCGATACCGTAAACAACGCTTATGGGTTCTTTTTTTGAAAAAACCGCCGTCCCCGAATATCCTTTTTTTTCCGCATAATTCCAATATTGATGATATCCCGGCAATTCCAGCTCTATCTGCCCCTCCTGCAGCTTTGTTTCCTGAAGGCAGAAAATATCCGCATCCGCCTCCTTAAAAAAGTCTATAAACCCTTTTGTCATACATGCCCTCAGACCGTTTACATTCCATGATATCAGCTTCATCCGATTTTTCTCCTCATCTTTTCCTTAATCAGCGCTTCCGTAATAGACCCGTTCCAGCTCTTCCAGCTCTGCCCTGCCTCCGGTCGCTTCTGTTATTTCCTTTTTGACCGCTTCCGAAAGTTCCGCCGGCATCAGTACTGTCAGCTCCACCTTCTCCGTGTACGCTGTGTCCTCGGCCTCCAGCCCTCTTTGCCGCAGCAGATACTGTATCTTACCGATGCCATTATAATCCGTTCCGACCTTTAACCGGACGCCATAGCGCATCGTCCCCGTCTTTGATGCCGCAAGCCCCGCCTTTACCGCTCCGGAATAGGCTCTCACCAGACCGCCCGTTCCCAAAAGCACTCCGCCAAAATACCGTGTCACCACGACCGCCGTATTTCTCACGCCCTCGCCCAAAAGTACCTCAAGCATCGGACGTCCTGCCGTCCCCGCCGGCTCTCCGTCATCGCTGCAGCGTGTCAGCTCCGCTTTCGTCCCTATCACGAACGCAGAGCAGTTATGACGCGCATCCCAATACTTTTTCTTCATTTCTTCAATAAAGGCGACCGCCTCTTCCTCAGTCTCTACCGGCCGGACCGTTGCAATAAACCGCGATTTTTTTTCTACCAGCTCTGCCTCTCCCCCGGCAAAAACCACCCGGTAAGGCTCTTTTATCTGTTCTTTATCCATATCAGTATTCCCTTTTCACAGCATTATCTTTCCGGAAATATCATAACATTTTCCCCGCCCTGCCTGCAAGCCCTTCCGCTTTTGAATCATAACGCTCTGCCATGAATACTTTCGGCATTTTTTTTGAATAATATCTTAACATGGAAGAAAAACCTTTATTTACCCATTTAAGTTTGCTATAATCATAGAGGTAATGTCCAAAATCAAGGAGGTTTCTTTGCATGAATTATGGCAAAAAAAGTGTGAAACGCAAAAAAAGAAAACTCCAGTCCACCTCCCGCAAGATGGGGCGCAAATGTATGCTCACCTTTACAAAGGTTCTGCTCCTGTTTGTGCTCGCCGGCGGTATCATCGGTCTGTGCGGCGGACTTGGCGTTTTCAAGGGTATCATAGATTCGGCTCCCACCATCACTCTGGAGGATGCTTCACCGACCCGGTACTCTTCCTTTATCTATGACTCGGATGGCAACCAGATAGCAAAGCTTATTGCAGCTGACTCAAACCGCGTGCCCGTTACGATGGAACAGATTCCGCAGGACCTTGCGGACGCTTTCGTTGCGATAGAGGACGAGCGTTTCTATCAGCACAACGGTATTGACATCATGGGTATCCTGCGCGCGGGAATGACCGCGATAAAGACCGGATTTAAACGTCAGGAGGGCGCGAGCACCATTACTCAGCAGCTCATCAAAAATACCGTCCTGACTACATGGACCCAGGAAAAAACTTTGGGCGAACGTATCAAGCGTAAGATCCAGGAACAATATCTTGCGATCCAGCTGGAAAAAGATACGCAGGACAAATCCAAAATACTCGAACAATATATGAACACCATTAACCTGGGGCAGAATACTCTCGGTGTACAGGCGGCTTCCAAACGATATTTCAACAAAAACGTATGGGACTTAAGCCTCTCCGAATGTGCGACTATCGCCGGTATCACCCAGAATCCATCCAAATATAACCCTCTGACACATCCCGATAAAAATCAGGGACGCCGTGACAAGGTTCTCAATAACATGCTGGAGCAGGGTTATATCACACAGGCAGAATATGATGAAGCCCAGGCGGATACATCAGCTCTTTATGACCGTATCCAGACAGCCAATCTGGAGGTCGGCGGCGATTCCGCTGTAGACTCCTACTATGCAGATGCTGTCAAAGAAGCTGTAACAGAAGACCTCATCGCCGCAGGCTACTCTGAAACACAGGCATATGTCATGGTCTATTCGGGCGGTCTGAGCATTTTTTCCGCAATGGACCCGACTATCCAGGCTATCTGCGATCAGGCAGTATCCAATGAAGAGCTCTATCCTGACGGAACCCGCTGGCTGCTCAGCTACCAGCTCACATACCGCGATCCCAATTCCGAAGAGGAAGGCGGTATCGTCAACATCAGTTCAGAAATGTACAAAAAATACTATCAGGACAATGGAAACAAAGGCTTTAACCTGCTTTACGACTCCCAGGAGGAAGCGCACAGCGCCATTGAAGCATATAAATCCGCCACCCTCCCCGAAGGTGCGGAGGTCATCGGCGAATCCATTTCCCTGACGCCGCAGCCTCAGATTTCCCTCGTTGTGGAAGACCAGACAACCGGCTATGTAGTCGCAATGGTCGGCGGGCGCGGAACGAAGGAAGGGAATCTGACATTAAACCGCGCGACCGATACAGTTCGTCAGCCCGGCTCTACCTTCAAGATAGTTTCCACCTATGCTCCTGCCCTCGACACCGCGGGTATGACGCTGGCGGATGTACAGGTGGACGGTCCCTTCAATTATGACAGCGGAAGGCCTGTATCCAACTGGTATTCCAGCGGTTATAGAGGCATCTGCTCCATGCGCGACGGTATCCGTGATTCCTTAAATATTGTCACGGTCAAGTTCCTGACGCAGATAACCCCTCGGCTTGGCTATGAATATCTACAGAAATTCGGCTTTACCACGCTTGTTGACGGTCTGGAAAAAAACGGCAAGATATTTTCTGACGTTACCCAGTCCCTTGCCCTCGGCGGCATTACAAACGGCGTCAAAAATATCGAACTGAATGCTTCCTACGCTACCATCGCAAACGGCGGACAGTATATCAAGCCAAAGCTCTACACCGTTGTCAAGGATCATGACGGTAATGTTATCCTCGACAATACCAGCACGGAAGGGACGCAGGTCATCAAACCCTCTACCGCTTTTCTTCTGACGAGTGCGATGCAGGACGTCGTAACATCCGGCACAGGTGCGTCCGTCAATTTCGGCGGCATGACCATTGCCGGAAAGACCGGAACAACTTCCGATTACAATGACATATGGTTTTCCGGCTACACGCCCTACTACACCTGCAGCACCTGGACCGGATATGATAACAACACAAAGCTGCGGCAGGGTGCGGAACGAAGCCTTGCAAAAAAACTCTGGAAGGAAGTCATGGCCCAGATACACGAGGGTCTGGAAAACAAATCCTTCCCTCAGCCTGCGGACATTGTGGCACAGACAGTCTGCTCTAAATCCGGGAAACTGCCCACCGCTCTCTGTCAGGGCACTCTCAAAACCGAATACTTTGCGGCTGACACTGTTCCGACAGAAAACTGCGACGTACACTATCAGGGCAATATCTGTGCATACAGCAGCCTTCCTGCGGCTGACGCCTGCCCCTTTGTTACAAACGGTATTCTTGAGATGCTTCCTGAAAACGAGCGTATCCTGACCGGCCAGACCAATCCTACTGCCGGGCCGAAAACAAATATGTGCCAGCATACTGTGGAATTTATGACAACTCCGGGAGCAGATGCTGTGATACAACAGCAGCGTCTTGAGCTCGAGCTGCGCGCAAATGCCGCCCAATACGAGACGCTTCTTGCCTCGCTCCAGCAGCAGCTTCAGGCTGCCATGCAGGATAAGGCAAATGCAGATGCACAGCTTGCCTCCGCCTCCGATGACTCTGCGAGAGCCTCCGCACAGGCGGCGTCCGATGCTGCACAGGCCAAGATAGATTCCATTAACGCGCAGATAGCGCAGCTCAACGCTGCAAAAACATCTGCCAATACCGCCTCTGTCGATCCAGGCCACCCTGAGACAGCAAGAAGCCTGTCGGTGGATGACAGCAATGGCGATGATGATGACGATGATGATTGATCTCTCCGGATAACATTTCCGGTATCAAAAAATTCCGTGTCTTTTCCTCCATAGAAAAGACACGGAATTTTTTATGCACACTTACCTAAAAGATATCTATTGCCGACTCTTTTTCCATCCATGATCCAGAACTTTACGAAGCGGCTTATAAAGAATGAGCATCAGGATAAAATTGCTGATCCCATGAATAATATCAAATGGGATTCCCGCCACCCACCACGCAAAAGCAGTACGGATACCTCCCACAAACAGATACGGGATCGCGCACATCGCGCCGAATCCCAGACCGAATGCTCCTGACAACAGTGCAAACGTCAGAACATCCTTCTGCCGGCGCAAAATCCATGTGATCCATGCCAGAAGCGGCCACATATAGACATACATGACCCACCAGATACCGAAACCGTAAAGAAGCCCCTCCAGCACGACAAATACCGCAACTGCATAATAGACCCTTTTCCCGACCGTCAGCGTAAACAGAATGATAAGGAGCGTCACCAGCTCCACGTTCGGTAGAAAAGAGAGCGCCAGTTTGGCGCTCTCCAGAGCCGCTACCATCATACCGATGATAACAATATCATAGACAGATATTTTTGCTTTCCGCATTGCTTACTCCGCTTTTGTATAAACGATTTCAAACGCATCGCCGTCATGTACGGGTTCTGTGGAAACTCCGTTCATACATGCCTCTCCATTGACATAAAAATACCAGTATGCGCCATCAGCCTCATAATCCGCCCGCAGACCATTCACCGTATCTATCATCAGGCCATAGGAAGATTCCGTACCGGAAAAGCTCAGCCCGTCCCCGATAAGTTCCGTCATCAGATTCTGAAGATATTCCGCATCCGTTTTGCAGGAATACTCTGTCCTTCCTCCCTGATCGTCCACGACCGCAAGCGTCACGTTTTTAGACCCGGACTCTGTGCGCGCAGAAAACAACGCATAGACGATGCCCATTACAGCCAGCACTGCGATGACTATCACGAGCGCAAGATTTCTTTTGTTCTCGAAAAATTTTTTCATGTTCTCCTCCTGTACATCTGTTATTCTTGTGAACAGCTCTATTTTAACGAAACTCCTTCCGTTTATCAAGAACCTTTTCCGGCTCTCAGAGAATACATGAAACTGCAATTTCAGATCTTCCCGAAATTTTTCCCGTAATCCTCATAATTGCCGTATTTTCTCCACAGGTCTATCATCATCTCGTAACGTTCCAGCGACAGCCCCGTATACGCACAGTTGGATGTTGAAAAAATATAACCTCTGCCGTTTTCTATTCCCTCCTTTAAGGAACGCATCACATCCGCACGGCATTCCTCATCCGTTCCGGTCTGTAAAAGACCGCAGTTTACGTTTCCCACAAGCGCAATGTCGCTGCCGATGATTTTTCTGACCTCCGGAATTGAAACGCCGCCCTGAGGATCGAGAGAATGTATCGCATCCGGTTTACAATCCGCCATCTGCTTTAGAATAGGTATGATATTTCCATCCGTATGTTTTATCGTATAGTATCCCATTTTCCGGTACTCTGCGATGACCTCTTTTAAATAAGGCACAATGAACTCGTCAAACTGCTCCGGGGAAAAGAACGGATTTACGTTAAAGCAGTAGTCGGAACACAGAGTAAAACCATCATGCTGTCCCCGTCCGGAATAGACCAGGTCGGGTCGCCGTGCATCATGATATAATATTCGTCCCCGCTCTTTTCCCGTATCAGTTCCAAAAGCCACTGCGTATTTTCCACTCCGCCCGGATTCGGATGCACGAATATCGCGCTATGGTCGTATGCCCTTGCCGCATCGATATAAAGCTGCGCCATTTCGTTCATGTGCAGGCTTCTCTCACGATAGCTCATCTGATCCCACTGCTCATAAAAACGATGGGACGGATGAACCTTCCCGAATTTTTCCATCGTCAGGAAAAAAACAAGTTTAATGTTTTGATAAATCGTTCCCTGTGTGTCATTTTTTCTCCATTCCGCCTTTTGCAAGGCTGTCTGATGCATATTTTATTCGAACATCATATATTCCATATAAAAATCCTGAAATTCCGGATTTCCTCCCAGATTAACCGTTTCCACCCGCTCTGCCAGCGCGGTCGCTTCCTTTTCGCATTCTCTGTCATTCAAAATCCGCTCCGCTCCTGCCAGCGCCGCATTTCCGCAGATTTTTATCTTTTGCTCCTCTATCTCTGGAAAGAGACCGATGCACTTTGCATTTTCCACAGACATATAGGCTCCGAAACCGCCCGCCACATATAAAAAATCCAACTCTGCACTGTTTATTTTCTCCTGAAGGAGCATAGTCTCCATCCCTGACCGGATAGCGCTTTTGGCAAGCTGTACCTGACGGATATCCCGTGGGGAAAGCCCTGCTTTTCCGGCAAAAAGCACATCCTCCTCCAAATATCCCGTTTCATCCAAAAACCCGTTTTTGAACAATTCCGCAACGCCGTCTATCACGCCGCTCCCGCATATGCCTCTGGGACTTTCTGCTCCGATGACATGGATATTCCATTCTCCGTTCTCCCATTTCACATGGTCTATCGCACCGTTTATTCCACGCATACCGCAGGAAAGCCCGGCGCCTTCAAAAGCCGGCCCTGCAGCCGTAGAACAGCAAATCGTCCGGTCTTTTCCGACCAGAACGATTTCCCCGTTCGTTCCCACATCCACCAGCATGCTGCCGTGTTCCGTTCTGCTGATACCGCACCCAAGCATCGCCGTTGTAATATCTGCCCCCACAAAGGCTGAAATGCAGCGGGGAAGGTATACCCTTGCAGCCTTACAGCATAGGCCTAATTCTTCTCCGGACATCCAGACTCCAAACAGTTCGTCCGCTTCAAAAGGTGCGCGTGACAGCGAATATGGATTTTTCCCGGTCAGGAAATAAAGCATTGCAGTATTCCCCGTAATCACGACCGTCTCAATCTCTTCCGCCCGTTCTCCCGCACGCTCCGCTGCACAGTCCAGAAGCCGTGAAATTTCACTCTGCACCAGTTTTGCCAGCCTCTGTGCCTGACCTTCCAGAGACGCTTCTATCCTGCTGACCACATCCGCGCCCAGCGATGCCTGCGGATTCCATGCCCCGATACTCCCCGCTGGAATCCCGTCCCGATGCAGAGAGACCGCTATCGTTGTTGTACCGATATCCACTGCCGCTCCGAGACGGCTGTAAAGGCGGCGGGATGTTTCCTGTGCTGCCATTTCTGCATTCAGACATATTGTTTCGTCGCCATCCTGCTTTTGGTGAAGAGAGCATATTTTCCCGTCCGGCACTGTTTCCAGAAAACAGGCAAGGCGGATTCCATGCTCCAGCCGCTCTTTTCCAAGCAGCTCTATTTCTGTTTCCGACGGCTCCTGAAAATCACCTTCCGCATACACCATACACTTTCCGCAGGCATGTCTGCCTCCGCATGGCATATCAACACCATGGGAGCTGTCCAGCAGTCCGCTCACCCGATCGCCCGGTCTGACCATTTTTTCTTCCCCGTTTATGAAAAAACGAATCTGTATTTCATTTTCTTTCATTTCTGACCTCTATCCCGGAGCGGCGCTGCTTTTTTCTTTCCGGCGTTTATGCCTCCCGCCCTGCTCCGTAAAATTCTGCTGCCGCGTCAAAGAACGCGTCGATATTTTCCCACTTTGACATCGGCGGGATATCACATCCCGATGATATCACAAAATTATCATATTTACAGCATCTTTCCATAAGCGCAAGCGTCTCCTCACGGATGGACTCCGGCGTCCCGTTCCTGAACTGTCCCGCCGGATCGATATTTCCCATTACTATCCTGTCTTTTGGCATCTTTTCCAGCATTTCTTCCATATCGACCGCATTTCCAAAATGGAATGCTGCCGCGCCTGTGGATGCTATGGAAGACGCCATCATCGACACACCGCCTCCGCAGTTGTGGTAAATGACTGCAAAGGAATCGTCCTAAACGGCTTCTACAAGCTCACGCACATAGGGTTCCGAAAACTCCTCCAGTGCAGGAGAAAGTACGCCTGCCAGCGAGTAAGGCCCTATCACGCCGGCAAATACCGGACGGTCTGTAATCTCCTCTGCCGCCTGCTTTATGGCATCGATATACAGTCCTGTACGTCCACTTCCGATTGGCGGGATTTCCAGCGCCTCCGCCTCTTCTTCCGTAGATACCACACTTCCGACTACGGTAGGAACCTCATCCTCTGATACGCGTATCTCTGCTCCAAAGCATTCTGCCTCTACAGACAGATCCATCAGGCTTACGGTCGCTGCGCTGTCCGTGCGCTGTGCCACAAGCTTCATGCCTCTTGTCTGCGCGGACGCATCGGCTATCAGCTCCTTTACGCTGATTCCCATTAACTGCACCGCCGGAAAGGAAAGCACAGGAAATGCCTTTTTGACAGGCGAAGCCTTCCATTCCTCCAGCCATTGTTTCATATCTCTTTTCATGTTTTCAGCCTTTCTGAATTTTGCCTAAAAAGTGTGTAGCAAAAAAAATACCGCTCCGAAATAAGTCACCGTATTTTCCCCGTTGATATAGCGCATGCCGCACTGTACCGCAAGCTCCGATACGTTTACACCATAAGCCTCCAGAGATGACATCGCCCGGTCGGGAAAACGGCACGGTTCTCCCGTTTTTTTGCCGCATACCGGACAGAGACGGCATCCGCCGGCGCCCAGATGGAGAGCCTTTTGACCGCACTCTTCTTCAAACAGCCTTCTCACCCTCTGGGCAAGGTCGTTATGATGCCGCCCCGCTTCCATCATCCCCTCAAAGTCATAGCTGTCCTCCAAAATCCGACCGTCTGATAAACAAGCGCATAAGAATAACGCTTCGCCTCCCGTATCAGCGTCTCGATCTCTCCGATATCCGGAGGGCACATATATCTTCTTCCATAATTGCCGCATGCATTGGAGGCACACATACTGCGAAAGGCGGCATCAAAGGAAATATCCTTTACCGCAATCACCGCAGCCGCCTTTGCTCCCAGAGCAATGATTTTTTCCTTAAAGCTCTCAGAAACCTGCACTACATTTCCACCACTCTCCGGCATTTTATCTGCTGCCATCTTATGCCATCGCACGACAGAATTCTACTGCGGCATCCGCAGCGCTTGCAGCATCTGTCGTATATTTATCCGCGCCTATCTGCTCACAGAAAGCCTCTGTCACAGGTGCGCCGCCGACCATGATCTTCACTTTATCGCGGGCAGCCACCAGAACCTCCGGCACAAATACCTCGTTCTTTTTGAATTTTTCACCCACTACATCCATACCGCTCATCAGACCCTGCTCCAGAATATCACGTGCGGCGATTCCCTGATCGATCGTCTGCTGAACAAGCTCCTTTACGAGCTTTGCTTTTCCCTTTTGAAGATTTTCAGAAATCTCGTTTAAAATACTCATTTTTTCCTCCCGGCACTCCTGCCAGATCGTCTGATAACCGATTCCTCCGCCCTGTCGATTTGTGTTGTATTTCCATACGAATTCATTATAATAAATATAAATTTATCCCGCATTCAAAAAAATATCTGATACAAATTTATATGTTTTACACGTATCTGCCTGTTTTATGTGCAAAGGAGACGCTATGAACACTTTGATCGACGAGCCCTGCTGGACGCCCCATCGTAAAATACTGACTTCCGCACAGACACAGCTTCCATGGCTGGCATCCTTTGGAATCCAGACATCCGGCAAGGCCGAAGCGCCCCTGGCATCCCATATCCATCCCGAATGCATGGAGATCATCTTTCTGCTCAAGGGCTTTCAGCTTTACGAAACCGCCGGCCATCTGTTCCGGCTCACCGGCTATGATATTTTTGTAACGCGTACGGACGAACCCCACAGCTCCGGCGATTTCCCGGAACATATCAGTGACCTCATGTGGTTTCAGCTCAAGCTCTCTGCCCTTCCGCAAACCTTCCGGGAACCAAAGACAATGCAGCTTTCCCGCTCCCTCCGTGAGCTTCCCCGTATCTTCCGCGGGAATGCAGCTCTGGAGGGACAACTAAGGGAAGCCTTTTTCTGCCTCGCATCCTCTGACCCGCTCACGCTGTCGCTTGGCCAGGAGCTTTTTACCGCCTGCCTCTACCGCCTCATACTCCTCTCCCGAGATTTAAAACCGCTTCAGGCAGATCAAATAAGCGAAGCTATCGTCTATATCCACGAACATATTGACGAGTCCATCCCCTTAGAGGATGCGGCTGCAAGCTGCGGTCTTTCTTTATCGCGCTTTAAATCGAAGTTTAAAGAAGAAACCGGCATTACGCCGCGCGCCTTTATCAACTATATCAAGATGGCGCGCTCCAAACAGCTTCTTCGGGAAGGACTTTCCGTTACGGAGGTCTCAGACATCCTTTCCTTCGATACGCCCAACTACTTTGCCACACTTTTTAAAAAATACACCTGGAAAACGCCAAGCCAGTACCGCGCCGGGGTCTCTCCGACACAATTCCGGAAAATGAATTACTAAATAACAGGAGAAAAAGCATGGATACGATATTCCTTCTCGAAGATGATATGAGCCTTATCAACGGGCTTTCCTTCGCCCTCCGGAAACAGGGATTTGAATTAACTGTCGCCAGGACCCTCAAAGAAGCAGACGCTTTGTGGGCGGACGGAAAATACGACCTGCTGATACTTGATGTATCACTGCCGGACGGCACCGGATTTGAATTTTGCAAAAAAGTACGGCAGGTTTCCAAAGTCCCCATCATTTTTTTGACGGCGGCAGATGAAGAAATGAACATTATCATGGGATTGGACATTGGCGGGGACGATTATATTACAAAACCGTTTAAGCTTGGAGTGCTAATATCCAGAGTAAATGCGCTGCTTCGCCGGACAAAAGCTTTTTGCACTACAGATACGCAGCTGGAATCCAACGGAATAAAGGTTCTTTTGCTGCAGGGGCAGGCGTTTAAGAATGGAAAACTATTGGAGCTGACTGCCGCAGAATATAAGCTGCTGTGTCTGTTTATGAGAAACCCGAACATGATACTTACCAAAGAACAGATTTTAGATAAGCTATGGGACTGCGATGGAAATTATATTGACAGCAGTACCCTTACCGTCTATATGAGGCGGCTGCGTATAAAAATCGAGGATAATCCGAGCGAACCGCAAATGCTCCTGACCGTCCGGGGAATGGGGTACAAATGGAATGTGATTGGGTGAGGTGGCCTATGAAAATATTTGCAAACAAAGAAATCAAAAAATTGTTTCTTGCAGT
>PPYF01208842.1_pt1 | contig 17110 bp, 19 predicted proteins | sample 1559871 | NCBI WGS metagenome assembly PPYF01 (sample SAMN08240021, study PRJNA423297) | Human gut metagenome, whole genome shotgun sequencing project.
TCAGTAACGTGGGGAATTAAAAGACTTTCATTACTATTTGTGCCGCCGACTTGGCGGCGGAATGGAGATTATTATGAAAGATGAAAATTGTATTTTTTGCAAACTGGCAAATGGAGAGATTCCAACAGCAACTTTATATGAAGACGAAGATTTCCGTGTAATTTTGGATGCCAGCCCGGCATCGAAAGGACATGCGCTGATTCTTCCGAAAGAACACTATGCAAATTTATATGAATTGGATGATGAAGTGGCGGCAAAAGTGCTTGTGCTCGCTAAGAAAATGATTACAAAACTTACAGATCTGTTAGGATGTGACGGATATAATATCGTTCAGAATAATGGAGAAGCTGCCGGACAGACAGTCTTTCATTTTCATATGCATTTGATTCCGAGATATAAAGATGATCAGGTTGGACTCGGGTGGAAAATGGGTGAGCTTACAGATGCAGATAAAGAAGATATCTTATCCAGAATTTAAGGGATAAGGATCGTTATGGAAAGAGTAGGATAAGAAAGGTGAAAGTAAAGGCAATCGGTAAAATTGCATTTGATGCAGTATATGAAGCAAATGCAGAACGTGTGTATCGTACGGCGCTGCACTATTCCGATAACAATCAATATGCGGCAGAAGAGATTACGCAAGAGGTATTTTTGAAGTTGTACATGAACATGGAAAATATTAATATGAAAGCCATTAATACATGGGTGATAGTAACCGCAAAGCATATGGCGTTAAATTATCATAGAGATCATGGACGTGAAATGGCGGATGAAGATATTGCGTTGAAAGTGGAACCTACAGACAGCCTTGAAGATGATTTCTTTACAAAACTTAAAGATAAGGAATACCATGAACTTGCGGAGACAATATTTTCCAGATTGTATGAGGAAAACCCTCGGTGGCATGAAGCACTGACGATTACGTATTTATTGGAAAAGCCACAGAAGGAAGTCGCAGAGATTATGGGCGTATCATTATCCGTACTGCACAGTATGCTGTATCGAGCGAAGCAATGGATAAAGAAAAATTATGAAGAGGAATTCGAACGCTTGAATGATGCATAAAAACAGGTGCCGAACCGGCACCTGTTTTATACACGAGATGAAAATGTGTAAGCTTATTGGCTCACAGATTCAATGAGATCGATGATCGTGTCAATGGAATTCTGCTGAGAAGACTGTTTCATTGTTGAAATATAAGTTTCTCTGTTTTCATATAAATGATTAATAGAAGAAAGGAGAACATCATTAGTTAATTCCTCTTCTTCTAATACAACGCTGAATCCCTGACGCTCAAAAGAACGGGCATTTAAAATCTGGTCGCCGCGGCTTGCATTTGCAGAAAGCGGAATCAGAAGATTTGGTTTGTGTAATGCAAGCAATTCACAGATTGCATTAGCGCCGGCTCTTGAGATGACAATGTCTGTAATAGCAAATAGATCTTTTAATTCTTCTTTTATGTATTCAAACTGTGCATAACCCTTTAAATCTTTTAAAGAATCATCTACTTTGCCGCGTCCGCACAAGTGGATTACCTGATAAGTTTTTAAAAGTTCCGGAAGGATAGCACGTACGGCATCATTTACGGCTACAGAACCAAGGCTGCCGCCTACGATCATGATAACCGGCTTATCTTCTGTAAATTTTAAAAATTCTCGCGCTTTATATTTGTCTCCGGTCAGTAATTCCTGTCGGATAGGAGAACCGGTAAGCACAGCTTTTCCTTCTGGTAAATAATTTAATGTCTCGGGAAAGTTGCAGCATACTTTTGTAGCGGCAGATAAAGACAATTTGTTGGCAAGCCCCGGAGTCATATCTGATTCATGGATGATCGTTGGAACGTGGCGGCTTTTTCCGGCCAGTACAACAGGAACAGATACAAAACCTCCTTTGGAGAAAATGACGTCCGGTTTTAATATTTTTACTAATTTTTTCGCGTCGTTCATACCTTTGAGCACGCGGAAAGGATCGGTGAAATTCTGAACGCTGAAATAGCGTCTTAATTTACCGGTAGCGATTCCGTGATAAGGAATCCCGAACTGTTCGATCAGTTCTTTTTCGATACCATTGTAAGAACCAATATAATGGATATCATATTGTAATTCTTTTAAACGAGGGAGAAGTGCGATGTTAGGTGTAACATGCCCGGCAGTGCCGCCTCCGGTTAAGATAATTCTTTTCATAGTAACCTCCCGAATGTTTACATTATTTTATATGATAATTGTACTATAGTTTATAAGTATATTATACGTCACAGATAAATTTGGTCAAGAGAAAGAGGTGGAATTGGTATGAAAGACAAGAAAGAGCTTCTGGAGCAGACAATTAAAGAGGACTTAGAGAAAGAGGCGCAGGAGATTCTTAAAGCCTTGGAAACCTCGGATGTGGACGAATTGTCGGATGAGAAACAGATAGAGTTAAAGAAAAAAATAGATAAAAAAATAGAAGATTATGAATTTGAGAAAATCTGTAATGGTCTTCCGGAAGAGTATCAAGATGCCCTGCGCGCAGGAATGGAATTGAAAAAACAGGAAAGTGCTATCGGTCAAAAAGATGAAACAGATGGGGAAGAAGCAGGTAAAAATACGAGAAGGGTGCGGAAAAAGAAAAGCCTGCGTGTGTATGTGGCGTTAGCAGCGGTGATGATTATGGCGCTGGCTGTCAGCATTAGTTCCGTAGGTGATGGAAGAAGCTTGATGAAGACAATCAAAAGCATGGTTGGAGAGCGAGAAGTGGTGAAAGTCAATTCTGGAGAGGATAATAAGGTGATAGAGGCAGAGAGCGAAGAAGAGGCATATCAGAAGATTAGAGGTGTCTTGGAGATTAAGCCGGTTCAAATTATGGATATTCCGGAAGGAGCCACATTTAAAAAGGCTGTTATTGAAAGAGATTTAAAAGTAGCAGAGATATATTATCAATATCAAGAGGATAATATTACGTATGTTGTTAATGGAGATCAAGCAAAAAATTCTATTGGAGTTAGTGTTGAAGATGAGGTTGTAGAGGATTATACATTAGAAGTAAATGGGATAGTAATATATGTCAAAGAATGTAAGATACCGTCAACCAAACAGAAGAGATATTATGCGAGTTTTGACTATAAAGAAACAAAATATTTTTTGTCAGGCATGATGGAACGGGAAGAATTTGAAAAAATATTAAAAAATTTATATTTTCCTAAAAAACTGCGTTAGTTTTTGCAAGGTTATGTGTCTTAATATATAGAAAGCAATAACAAAAGCAAAAGGAGACGAAAGATGAGCGTAAAGAAGAGAGAAATATCTGTTATTGTAACGCTGATGCTAATCTTTAGCCTTGCAGCAGTTACTGCAACGGATACACAGGCGGTAAAAGAGACTAAGTCACAGAACATAGAAGAACTGCCAATGATTGATGGCTCTTATCTTATTAAAGATGAGGAATCTACGGGGGCAACAACGCCGATGACTCGTGGTGAAGATCTTATGACAGGATATTCGAAAGTTCGGAGGCTTGGAGCAGGTGAGATTTATGCAGGAGGAACAACGATTGCATCGCATGTGGTAGATCAAGTTGGTGTGGGCGTAATTGTAGAACGTGCGAAAGAAGAAGATACAAGTTGGAGCTTTTACGAATCATGGCAAAAATTCAATGATAATACGGATCGGGTATCTTCAAGTAAGAGATTAAAAGTCGAAGGAGATTATTATTATCGTGTGAGGTGTCTTCATTCTGCCGGAGAAGATATGAGCAGTAGCTTTACGGACGGCATTTTCGTTCAACCATAATCCCTTCTCCCTCTGGGAGTTTGTGACAAGCGCCGCTAATATCGCAGTTTGAAACCAATAATTTCAGACCTACATTGAGAAACCACTTTTACAACCGGTCGAAAGACCAAAAATTTTTTATAGCGGCGCTTGTCACAGACTCTCGGAAGAGCGAAATATAATTGAATAAGTGACGAATAAAAATTAGGATATCGGAAAATAACCGATATCCTAATTTTTTTATATTCGGCAACGACCGAATACTGTTCGAAGATTAAAAATTATTGTTCTACTGCCTGTCTCAATGCGTAAGCAAGCTGGTCAGGGCAGGAAGTGGCTTTCTGACCACAACGAATGCCTTGGAGACGCTCAACAGCTTCGTCCACGGCCATGCCCTTGACGAGGCGGCTGATGCCTTGAAGATTTCCGTCGCATCCACCGACAAATTCTACATTCTGGATTTTGTTATCGTCTACATCTACTTTAATTAATCTGGAGCAGACGCCTTTTGGTATATATTCCATGATTGGTTCCTCCTTGTTGTATAAAACTTTCTATAGTTAGTTTTTTGTGTATGTTTCTTAGAAATTATAGCAGAGCTATGCAAGAGATTCAATGCAAATGCACGGAATCGTCATTTTGTCATGTAATGAAAGTATTATTTTGTCAACACTTCCACACCATCTTCGGTAATAAGTACCATATATTCCACCTGTGCAGACAGACCATCATCAATTGTATATACAGTCCAGTCATTTTCTTCATCGATAAAGAAGTCAGGGCTTCCTTCGTTGATCATAGGTTCAATGGTGAAGATCATTCCGGGAACAAGAACCATTTCGCTTCCTTTTGGAGTTACGTAGCTTACAAAAGGATCTTCGTGGAAATCAAGTCCGATGCCATGTCCGCCGATTTCCTCTACGACAGAGTAGCCGTTTGCTTTGGCGTGAGAATTGATCGCATGAGCGATATCGCCAAGATGTCCCCACGGTTTCGCTTCTTTAAGTCCCAGTTCTACGCATTCTCTTGTCACACGGACAATACGTTCCGCTTCAGGAGAAAGTTCTCCGATAGTGAACATGCGGGAAGCGTCAGAATAATATCCGTTTAAAATCGTAGACACATCAACATTAATAATATCGCCCTCTTTCAGAATCTCATTTTCATCAGGGATACCGTGGCAGACTACATTGTTGATCGAAGTACATACGCTCTTAGGAAATCCTTCGTATCCAAGCGGAGCTGGAATGCCGCCATGTTCTTTTGTGAAATCATATACGAGCTTGTCGATTTCGGCAGTGCTCATGCCGGCTTTGATGTGGGCGGCAACATGATCGAGAACTGCGGTGTTCAGTGCTGCACTTTTTTTAATAGCTTCAATCTGCTGCGGCGTTTTCAGAAGAGAACGATCGGGAACAATATGTCCTTTTGCTTCTAATGTCCATAGTTTTATATCCAATTTATCCATTTGATTACCTGCTTTCCATATATTGATTTGAGATATTCCCATCAATATAGTATAACACTTTTTTCAGGAAATGCTATGGAATAGAAAAAAATAACAGTTCAGCCATAACAGCTCGGATTAGCTGCTGTGCAGCTTGTATTGCCACATACGTGGCTAAATCCTCGCTTATGGCGGAACGCCATATACAAAGTACACAAAAAATCTTCGTTTTCAAACAAGTTTGAACTTAGATTTTTGCGACTTTGTGCATGGCTGAACTGTTATAAAAAAATAAAGTATACGCCTTGAACAGTTGCGAATTTCAATGTTATAATTATGTCCAACGCATTTAATTTTGACATTTAATGTCTTAAATTATAAAATTAAATGCGTAATGGTAAACGAATTATAAAAAAGAAAGAGGCGAAGAAGATGTTGAGAATAGGAATGCTTACCAGTGGCGGCGATTGTCAAGCGCTGAATGCAGCGATGCGCGGTGTAGTAAAAGGGTTGTACACGAAACGTGATGATGTAGAGATCTATGGATTTCAAGACGGATATAAAGGCTTGATCTACTCGGATTTTAAAATGCTGACATCCAAGGATTTCTCCGGAATTCTGACAGTGGGTGGAACCATTCTCGGAACATCGAGACAGCCTTTTAAGTTGATGAGAGTTCCGGATGCAAATGGCTTAGATAAAGTGGAAGCGATGAAACACACTTATCATAAGTTGAATCTTAACTGTCTGGTGGTGCTTGGCGGAAATGGAACGCATAAGACAGCCAATCTTCTTCGGGAGGAAGGCTTGAATGTAATTACGCTTCCTAAGACAATCGACAATGATTTGTGGGGAACGGATATGACATTTGGTTTCCAAAGTGCAGTAGATATTGCAACAGAAGCGATTGACCGTATTCATACCACTGCTACTTCCCATAGTCGCGTATTTATCGTGGAAGTCATGGGGCATAAAGTAGGCTGGGTAACGCTTCACGCAGGAATTGCGGGTGGCGCAGATATTATCCTTCTTCCGGAGATCCCATATGATACGGATGTAATCGCAGAAGCTATTAATAAACGCAAGGCGGCGGGAAAGCATTTCACCATCATTGCGGTGGCAGAAGGTGCAATTTCCAAAAAAGATACACAGCTTTCTAAGAAAGAGTTAAAGGAAAAACGTGCGAAAAATCCATATCCGTCGGTTGCGTATGAACTGGCAGAGAGAATCCAGAAGAAGACAGATCAAGAGATTCGAATTACAGTTCCGGGACATACACAAAGAGGTGGCTCTCCGTGTGCATATGACAGAGTTCTTTCTACCAGACTCGGAGCGGCGGCAGCAGCGATGATACTGGACGGAAATTTCGGAAATATGGTGGGAGTTAAGGATCAGGAAATTGTACCGGTTCCGCTTTCGGAAGTGGCAGGTAAGTTGAAAACAGTAGATCCGGATTCCAGCATTATCCAAGAAGCAAAACTGACAGGCATCAGTTTTGGGGATCGATAAGATTGATAATTTAGGGAAACATGAGGTGTAATAAATGTCGTATATGGCATTGTATCGTAAATTCCGACCAGATGAATTTGAAGATGTGAAAGGTCAGGATGCGATCGTAAAAACATTAAAAAATCAGATCAAAGCAGAACGGATCGGACATGCCTATTTGTTCTGTGGAACAAGGGGAACCGGAAAGACGACAGTGGCGAAGATTTTCGCGAAAGCGGTTAACTGTGAAAATCCCATAGATGGAAGTCCCTGCGGAGAGTGTGCAACATGTAAATCGATTGCGGCAGGGCGGTCAATGAATGTAATCGAGATTGACGCTGCGTCTAATAATGGTGTAGATAATATTCGAGAAATCCGAGAAGAAGTTGCATATCGTCCGACGGAAGGAAAATATAAAGTATATATTATTGACGAGGTTCATATGCTTTCTATCGGTGCATTTAATGCGCTTCTTAAAACATTAGAGGAACCGCCGGAATATGTAATCTTTATCTTGGCGACAACAGAAGCACATAAGATTCCAATCACAATTTTAAGCCGGTGTCAGCGGTACGATTTTAAGAGAATTACCATTGATACGATTGCAGGAAGACTTCGGGAGCTTATTGATAAAGAAGAATGGGATGTAGAGGAAAAGGCAGTACGTTACATTGCGAGAATGGCGGATGGCTCCATGCGTGATGCGCTGAGTCTTCTTGATCAGTGTGCGGCGTTTTATATAGGAGAAAAGCTGACGTATGATCATGTGCTTGAGGTGCTCGGGGCAGTGGATACGGAAGTGTTCAGCAGACTTCTTAGAGAACTTTTGGCAAGAGATGTGCATGCCGTAATTGAAACGGTGGATGAATTGACCATGCAGGGAAGAGAATTATCCCAGTTGGCAGCAGATTTTACATGGTATTTGAGGAATCTTTTACTGGTGAGATGTTCCGACGATATGGAAGATGTGCTGGATGTGTCTACTGAGAATCTGGCGCGTTTGAAAGAAGAGGCGCAGATGATTGACAATGATGTACTGATTCGGTATATTAGAATCTTCTCAGATCTTACAAATCAGTTAAAATTTGCCACTCAGAAAAGAGTTCTTTTTGAGGTGGCATTGATCAAGCTGTGCAGACCTGCTATGGAAGTGAATACAGATACGCTGCTGGAACGTATTCGGGCGGTGGAAGAGAAGCTGGAAGAAGGAGCGCTTGCGGCTCCGGTACAGGAGAAGGTTATCTATGTAAATGGTTCCGGTGCAGAGGAGATGGCATCGGAGAAGAAAAAACCGGAACTTCCAAAAGCGCTGAATGAAGATGTGAAGGCAGTTGCCAAAGATTTTCGAATGATTGCAGGGGATGCTTCGCCAATGCTTCGGACATATTTAAAGAAAGCAAGATTAAGTGCAGGGGAAGGAAATCGACTCTTGATCGTCCTTCCGGATGAAGTCAGTGCAGGCGTGGTAGGAACCGAAGAACATAAGGAAGAGATTCGAAATCTGATCGCAGAGAAAATAGGAAAAGAAATTGAGATTGATGTACGCCAAACGGAGCAGGGACATCGGTTCGAGGATCAATTTGTTGATCTTGAGAGTTTGATCCATATGGAGATCACAGTGGAAGATGAATAATCATTTTCCCGTTACACATAGATCTGAATAAAAATTAAGAAAGAAAACAGGAGGATGTAGATTATGGCAAAAAGAGGAGGATTTCCAGGAGGCGGAATGCCGGGGAATATGGCAAATCTTATGAAACAGGCGCAGAAAATGCAGCGTCAGATGGAAGAACAGGCAAAAGAAATGGAAACAAAAGAATTTACAGCGACAGCCGGAGGCGGAGCTGTGGAAGTGACAGTTTCCGGAACAAAGAAAGTATTGTCTTTGAAGCTTGATGAAGAAGCGGTGGATCCGGATGATGTAGAAATGTTGGAAGATCTTATTGTGGCAGCGCTTAATGAGGCTCTGGAGAAGGTGGACGCAGAATCTTCTTCTGCAATGTCTAAACTGACAGGCGGAATGGGCGGCGGGATGCCGGGACTTTTCTAATCTGTAACGAAATTGATTCTTAAGATAGAAAAAGGTTCGACAGGAGATTAGAAATAACATGGATTATTACAGTAATCAGATCAGCCGGTTAATTGAAGAACTGTCACATTTACCGGGGATTGGCGCAAAATCAGCGGCAAGGCTGGCATTTCATTTGATTCACATGCCGGAAGAAGATGTGAAGCGTCTGGCAGATACGATGGTCAGCGCAAGACAGAATGTAAGATACTGTTCCGAGTGCTGTACGCTTACAGATCAGGAACTTTGTCCGATCTGTAGTAACAGTGACAGGGATCATAAGACGATCATGGTAGTGGAGAATACGAGAGATTTGGCGGCTTATGAGAAAACCGGAAAATATAATGGCGTTTATCATGTGCTTCATGGTGCGATCTCGCCGATGCTCGGAATTGGACCGCAAGATATCAAATTGAAAGAACTGGTTACCCGATTAGAGGGAGATGTGGAAGAAGTGATTATTGCTACTAACTCCAGCTTGGAAGGGGAGACAACGGCAATGTATATCAGTAAGCTGATCAAACCCATCGGAGTAAAGGTGAGTAGAATTGCCAGTGGTGTTCCGGTGGGCGGCGATCTGGAATATATTGATGAAGTGACACTTCTTAGGGCATTAGAAGGAAGAACACAGTTATAGTATTATGAGAAAGAAAAAAGTGACATCCACGGATATCGCAAAAGCGGCAGGAGTATCCCAGTCCACGGTATCTATGGTATTGAATAAAAAATATAATGTATCTTTTTCAAAAGAAACAGTGGAAAAAGTAGAGCAGGCAGCCAGAGAGTTGGGATATGTTCCTCAGAAGCGAAAGACAAGAAAAGAAAGTAAGAAAGAAAAGCTTCTTGTGGTGTTCTGTTCCAACCTGACAAATCCATATTATGTGATGCTTCTTCAAGGAATCGAGTCAAGGGCGAAAGAACAGGGCTTCGGACTCTTTGTATGCAATACGCAGAGAGATCTGCGAATGGAAGAACGGTACCTGAAAATGATGTGGGAATTAAAGCCGTTGGGGATCATTTATACCTGTAATCCCAGTCATTGCTTTATGGATCTTGTGGAAGAGCTTTCGAGAGAGATTCCGGTTGCGATCATTAACAATCAGAATGAAAAACTGAATGTAGATGCGGTAGAGCTTGATAATTCAAAACTTGGAAGGATGATGGCAAAGCATCTTCTGGAACTGGGACACCGCAAAGTGGCTTATATTGCACCGCCTCTTACGACAAGGCAAAAACAGAGATCCAAGAGAGTGGAAGGCTTTTTGAAGGAATTTGCGGAAGCCGGAATCAAGGATCAGGTAATTATCAAAGCGGCGAGAGAGGAGCTCGACCTTGATGTGGCTCATATTGATTCGGAATACAAGATCGGTTATGAGCTCACCCGTGAACTTCTGGAAGAAACGAAGGATATTACCGCGATTGTAGGGCTGAATGATATGATCGCATTTGGAATTCTTGACGCTCTCTATGAGGCAAAGATTAAGGTCCCGGGAGATATTTCCGTTATGGGATGTGACAATACATTGTTTGCCCGCATGCATAAAGTGGAACTTACAACAATTGAACACTTTGTCATTTTTAAAGGGCGGGATGCCTGCGACATTATCATGAAGAAAATTTCTTCTCATAACAATAAGTATTCTGATATGGAGCCGATCAGTACATATCATGTCGAATACGAGCCGAAACTCATTGTGAGAGGAACAACTTCTTATGCCGGAGAAAACAGCAAAAAGCGGCGCAGTAAAAAATAAAATTAATGTATTTGAAAATATTATTAATAATAATTTGATTGAGAACTTTTTAAAATATGCAGAAATGTAAAAATAACCGTCATTATCTTTTGAAAAACAATTAATAAATACATATTATTAATTGTTTAAATTACTAATAGAAACATTGGCCTATTGACCAGCCGCGGGACTATGAGATATAATTTTATCATACGAGCAAAACGAAAAAAGTGGAGAAATCCACACGATTTAAAGGAGGAAAATGATATGAAATTTTTCATCGACACAGCCAATGTTGAAGACATTAGAAAAGCAAATGATATGGGAGTGATCTGCGGTGTGACAACAAATCCATCTCTGATCGCGAAAGAGGGAAAAGTATTTGAAGAGGTTATTGCAGAGATTGCATCTATCGTAGACGGACCAATCAGCGGAGAAGTAAAAGCTACAACTGTAGATGCTGAAGGAATGATCGCTGAAGGAAGAGAAATTGCAAAGATTCACCCAAATATGGTAGTAAAAATCCCAATGACAGTAGAAGGATTAAAGGCATGTAAGGTTCTTTCATCCGAGGGGATCAAGACAAATGTGACATTGATCTTTACAGCAAATCAGGCACTTCTGGCAGCAAGAGCAGGAGCATCTTATGTATCTCCGTTCTTAGGACGTCTGGATGATATTTCCGTAAGAGGAACAGATCTTATTGCAGAGATTGCACAGATCTTCGAAGTTGCAGGAATCGATACAGAGATTATCGCAGCAAGTGTTCGTCATCCGATTCACGTAACAGACTGTGCGTTGGCAGGGGCAGATATTGCTACCGTTCCATATAAAGTTATTGAGCAGATGACAAAGCATCCTTTGACAGATGCAGGTATTGAAAAGTTCCAGGCTGATTACAAGGCAGTTTTCGGAGAGTAAGAATTGCAGAGCTGCAAAATGCGAAATCATTTGCAAGAATGCTCCATGTATTATATGATATATAAGTAAAGCTACATAATTATCTAGGAGGAATATCATGAACAAATTAGAGTTAATGAAGACAGCCAACGAAATCCGTAAAGGCGCTGTCACAGCAGTTCACAGTGCGAAATCCGGTCATCCGGGCGGATCACTGTCAGCAGCAGATATTTATACATATCTTTTCTTTGAGGAAATGAATGTTGATCCGGCAGATCCTAAGAAAGCGGATCGTGACCGTTTTGTATTATCTAAGGGACATACTGCTCCTGGATATTACGCTACATTGGCAAATAGAGGATTTTTCCCGGTGGAAGATCTGACAACGCTTCGTAAAGTCGGCTCTTATCTTCAGGGACATCCGGATATGAAACATATTCCGGGTGTTGATATGTCCAGTGGTTCTCTCGGACAGGGAATCTCTGCGGCAGTAGGAATGGCATTATCTGCAAAATTGTCAGGTGATGATTATCGTGTCTACACACTGCTCGGAGATGGAGAAATTCAGGAAGGTCAGGTGTGGGAGGCAGCAATGCTTGCAGCTCACAGAAAGCTGGACAACCTGGTAGTAATCGTAGATAACAACAATCTTCAGATTGATGGCGCGATTGATGAAGTAAACTCTCCATACCCGATCGATAAGAAGTTTGAGGCGTTCAATTTCCATGTGATCAACATTGACGGGCATGATTTTGATGCGATTGATGCAGCGTTCAAGGAAGCGAAAGCAACGAAAGGACAGCCGACAGCAATTATTGCTAAGACAGTAAAAGGAAAAGGAGTTTCCTTTATGGAGAATCAGGCTTCCTGGCATGGAGCAGCTCCAAACGATGAACAGTACAAAGTAGCAATGGAAGATTTAGAGAAAGCAGGTGAAGCATTATGTCAGAAGTAAAGAAAATTGCAACAAGAGAAAGCTACGGTAATGCTTTAGTAGAATTAGGGAAAAAATATGATGACGTTGTTGTGCTGGATGCAGACCTTGCAGCGGCAACAAAGACTGGCATCTTTAAAAAAGCTTTTCCGGAGAGACACATCGACTGCGGTATTGCGGAATGTAACATGATCGGCGTGGCAGCAGGGCTGGCAGCAACAGGAAAAGTTCCATTTGCAAGTTCATTTGCGATGTTTGCAGCAGGACGTGCGTTTGAACAGATCCGTAACTCTGTAGGATATCCAAAGTTAAATGTAAAAATCGGAGCAACACATGCAAGTATTTCCGTAGGTGAAGACGGAGCAACACATCAGTGTAACGAGGATATTGCTCTTATGAGAACCATTCCGGGAATGGTAGTTTTAAATCCTTCTGACGATATTGAAGCGAAAGCAGCGGTAGAAGCAGCTTACAAACATGTAGGACCGGTGTATCTGCGTTTCGGAAGAGCAGCAGTTCCGGTGATTAATGACAATGCAGATTACAAGTTTGAGATCGGAAAAGCAGTTACATTAAGAGAAGGTACAGATGTGACTATTATTGCAACAGGACTTCCGGTTTCCGAGTCACTTGCGGCAGCAGAGAAGCTTGCAGCAGAAGGAATCAGTGCAGAGGTTATCAATATGCACACGATCAAACCATTGGATGAGGAGGCTGTTATTAAGGCAGCAGCTAAGACAGGAAAGATCGTGACAGTTGAAGAGCACTCTGTTATTGGCGGTCTTGGAAGTGCGGTTTGTGATGTGGTAGCTGAAAAGGCACCTGCCAAAGTAATGAAGATCGGTGTCAACGACGTATACGGTGAGTCCGGACCGGCGGCAGAATTGATCAAGAAATATGGATTAGATGCAGACAGCATTTACGAGAAAGTAAAAGCATTTGTATAAGAAGAAAGATAAAGAAAAATATAAAAGATGCGTGGAATTTGAGTTCCGCGCATTTTTTGTCGTAAAATTCTTGGGAAGTTGCCCAAAAACTGATAAATTACGCGTTTTTCATATGCTATTATCCAAGGCAAAGATATACAGCATTATATGACGGTGCTGCAAATAATATGATGAGGTGAGGAGTATATGGAAAAACAATTTCCTAAGAATGTAAGACAAATAGGAAACGTCTGTGACGAGCCTAAGATCTATGTAGAAGATTACGTAGATACTTATCTGAATCAATTGCGGCAGAAAGCGCTTGACAATCCTGCCGGAGCGGTTCTTATGGGGGAACGCCATGAACAGGAAGGTCAGGAGGTAGTGTACATATTAGGAGCTCTTCAAATGAAAGAGCTGGAAGTAAACGGAAATGATATATTGATACGAGAAGATGTATGGGAATACATTGAAGAAGAAAAGAAAGAATATTTTCCGAGTCAGGAAATAGTAGGGTGGTGCCTGATTGAAACAGGGCATCCTATGGGGTTGAATAAAGGTGTGAGCCGAATCCATATGAAACATTTTGCAAAAGACAATTCGGTATTTGTATGGAAAGATGCGCTGGAAGCGGAAGAGATTTTTTATGCTTATAAATATGGCGAGCTCATGCAAATGGGAGGACACTATATTTATTATGAAAAAAATCCCGCTATGCAAAACTATATGATTAATACACGTCGCATGATTGGCGTGACACCCTGTGAAATGGTTGAGGATCGAGCTGCAAAGAATTTTCGTAGTGCCGTAAGAGAAAAAATGGAGTACAAAGAGCAGAAGCAAAATTCAAGATTTGTGTATGCTGTAAGTGTGCTTCTTGTGGTGATTGTGTTAGCGATCGGTATCTCGACCATGAATAATTTCGATAAGATGGAATCGGTACAGGAAACGCTGGAGGCGCTATCAATGTCTGTGGATTCGGCAAAAGCGGCGGAAGCGGAAAGTGACGAGTTAGATGTAAAAGATAAGGAAGAAGGCGGAAAAACGGCGGAAGCGAAACAGCCTGTTGACGAAGAAACGGACAAGCAAGAGGTGAAAGAGACTGCAAAGCAGGAGGCAAAACAAGAAGTGCAGACTATGGAAGGGGAGTTTACAGAAGATGATTTCTATGTGGTGAAAAAAGGGGATACACTTGATACGATCAGTTTGAAAATATATGGAAATACCGGGCATGTAGAGGCGATTTGTAAAATGAATGGACTGTCTGATGGGAATCTTATTTTTATCGGACAAAAATTATTGTTACCTTAATCTGAAAATATGATATAATATCCACAAAAACTATGGACAACGTGAGTTAAAAACGGAAACGGTACGATAAAGAGAGGAATGTGGATGTTGCATCGTAAAAATAAAAATCTCCGATTGGTAAGGGAGTCGGAGGAGTCAGTGGACAAGCTGGCAGATGAGATTATGACGGAATTAAAGAGCGAAGGAAATTCAGTGGAGGAACTGGAAGCGCAGGTTCGGGAGCGGCGGCTGTGTTTTCGGCGGCGTACGGTGATCATTGCAGCCGTGGCAGCAATTGCTGCTGCGGCATTGTTCCTGTTAGTGAATCTTCAGACATATACGAAAGCGCGAGTATCTGATACTTATAAGATTCGAGGCGTCTCGGACAGTAATTATGAAGAATTTGCAGGGGGAGTGTTGAAATACAGCAGAGACGGTGTCTCGTATTTGAATCGAAAAGGAGAGGAACAGTGGAATCAGCCGTGTCAGATAAAAAATCCATTTGTAGATGTAAATGAAGTATCGGCTGTTGTTGCAGACAAAGGCGGCAATGATATTATGATTTTTCAGCGAGAAGGATTGAAAGGAGAAATCAAGACAACATTGCCGATTGAAAAGATATCTGTATCTGAACAGGGGATTGTCAGTGTAATCGTGAAAAATGAATTTGATCCGAGCATCATTTGCTATGATGCTGCCGGAAATGTGCTGGTGGAATTGCAGGCTTCTTTTGAAGGAGAAGGATATCCGGTTGATGTAGCGATCTCCGGGGACGGAGAGGTGATGCAGGTTGTATATTTGTGCATGAAGGATACGGTTGTGAGCTCCAAAGTTTCTTATTATAATTTCGGGAAAAAAGGAGAGGAAAAGACCGATCGTGAAGTGGAGACGAAAGAATACAAAAGCAGCGTGGTCGGAACTGGCTTTTTTCTGAATCAGTCTGTTTCAGCGGTTGTAGGAGATAATTGCCTGACGCTATTTAAGGGCAAGGCGGTGCCGAAAGAAGTAACGACTGTAACGATTGATAAGGAAATACAGAGCGTATTTCATAATGAGAGATATATCGGCATGATTTTAAAAAATGAAGGAAAAGAAGGATATGAATTATGCCTTTATAATGCTGCGGGGAAAAAGGTGATGTCTAAGGATTTTACCGGAAATTATAAAAATGCAAAGATCAGTGGAAATCAGGTTATTTTATATGACGGAAAAAAATGCAGGATATTCTTAAGAAGTGGTGTGGAAAAATTTCAAGGTGAGATGAATAACAATATCATGGAGATTATCCCAACCTTTGGTGTAAATAAATACATTGTGATGAATGCAAATGGTATGGAAGACATACGACTTGTGAAGTAAATAGGAGAATTATATGGATTTTGTTGTACTGGGAATAGGGTTAATATTTTTAATCTGTGTTATCGTAGGAATATACAAAGGAGCGATTAAGATTGCAGTGTCATTGGTGACGACGCTTCTGACGTTAGTGATCGTATTTTTTGCCACCCCTTTTGTGGCGGACTTGATTGAGTCGAAAACACCTGTAGATAGTATGATCAAGGATCAAGTAATGAAAACGATGGCTTCGGTGGCATCAGAGCAGCTTGCAGGAGCCCGGGAAGGCGGAATTGATGCAGAAGATGTAAGGAAAGCGTTAGAAGCAGCGGGAGTGAGCGAGGAGAAACTGGAAGAGTATGGAATATCTATTGATGATATTGTGAATGGAGAAATCAGTAGTGAACAATTAGCGGAATACGGAATTTCCAAAAATGTTCTGGCGGGTCTTGGCGCTGAAGGAAGCACTGGGATAGAAGAAGCTTTGGAGAATGCAGATATTCCAAAAGATCTTCAAATTAAAGCAATTGAGATGGCGGAATTACCGGAAGTGTTCAAATCACTTCTTTCAGATAACAATAACGATGTTATTTATGAGAAGCTGGGGGTAAAGACTTTTGCAGAATATGTGGGAGAATTTCTTTCGAAGCTGATCATACATATTGTAGCATTTCTCTGTACATTTCTTCTTGTGACGATCGTACTCCGTGCGATTATCTTTGCGCTTGATATTGTGTCAGAACTTCCGGTGCTTGGATTTTTTAACCGGCTGGCTGGCGGCGTGGTTGGAGCAGCGGGTGGTTTGATCATTATCTGGTTATTCTTTGTTGTGATTACTTTATTATATGTAACAGCTTTTGGAAGGGAAATTTACCAGGTGATACAAGAGAATGCGATATTAAATATGTTATATGAAAATAATCCGCTGATGAAGCTTGCGACAAACTTTATGTAACGTAAAAGCAAAGAAAAGTTTGTTGGTAAGAGGACTTAAAATTGATTTTAGAAAATTGTAAAAAAACTCAAAAAATATCTTGACATATTAAAATTAAAATGATACTATATAAATCCACCGCGGAAACGTGGTGGGGTTTTTAAAAAAGAATACTCATCAGCGAGTCAAAAAAATAAAAAACTTGAAAAAAAGTTGTTGACAAGCTAACAAAGATGTGATATTCTAATATGGCTGTCGCATGAGACAGACAAAAACAAAGAACCTTGATAATTGAACAATAGACAACAT
>PPYF01027864.1_pt1 | contig 17108 bp, 13 predicted proteins | sample 1559871 | NCBI WGS metagenome assembly PPYF01 (sample SAMN08240021, study PRJNA423297) | Human gut metagenome, whole genome shotgun sequencing project.
ATGAAGGCATCTGAGATCAGAGAACTGACGGCTGAGGAGCTGTCTGCAAAGCTCGGTGAGCTGAAGAAGGACCTCTTCAACCTCCGTCTGCAGCTCGCTACCAATCAGCTCGACAACACCAACAAGATCAATGAAGTCAAGCACGACATTGCTCGTATCAATACCGTTATCCGCGAGAAGCAGATCGCGGAGAAGGCATAAGGGAGGGAAACGAATATTATGAGCGAAAGAGCATTACGCAAAACGCGAGTAGGCAAGGTCGTTTCCGATAAGATGGATAAGACCATTGTCGTAGCAATTGAGGATCGTGTAGCACATCCTCTGTACAAGAAGGTTATTCCGCACACCTATAAGCTGAAGGCACACGACGAGAACAACGAGTGTGGCATCGGTGATAAGGTTAAGGTGATGGAGACCCGTCCGCTGTCCAAGGACAAGCGCTGGCGCCTGGTCGAGATCATCGAGAAGGCAAAGTAAGGAGGAGAGCACATGGTTCAGCAGGAAAGCTTTCTGCGTGCAGCTGACAACAGCGGCGCAAAGGAACTGAAGGTAATCCGTGTTCTCGGCGGCTCCGCACGCAAGTACGGCAACATCGGTGACGTAGTTGTTTGCTCGGTGCGCAAGTGCACCCCGGGCGGCGGCGTAAAGAAGGGCGATGTCGTTAAGGCAGTTATCGTCCGCACCGTTAAGGGCCTGCGCCGCGCTGACGGCAGCTATATCCGCTTTGACGAGAACGCTGGCGTTATCATTCGTGATGACAAAAACCCCCGCGGCACCCGTATCTTTGGGCCTGTCGCTCGTGAGCTGCGTGACAAGGATTACATGAAGATCCTGTCGCTTGCTCCGGAAGTACTGTAAGGAGGTCGCCAACAAATGAACAATTTGCACGTTAAGACGGGCGACACCGCAGTCGTTCTTTCCGGCAAGGAAAAGGGCAAGCGCGGCAAGGTCCTGTCCGTAAACCCGAAGAAGGGTATGGTAGTAATCGAAGGTGTGAACATGATCAAGTGCCACACCAAGCCCCGCCGTCAGGGTGAAACCGGCGGCATCATCGAGCGCGAGGGTGCGCTGCGTGCCTGCAAGGTAATGCGCGTATGCCCGAAGTGCGACAAGCCGACTCGTGTTGCTCACAAGATCACCGAGAACGGCACTAAGCTGACGGTGTGCAAGCACTGCGGCGAAACGCTTTAAGAAGAGGAGGTTGCAATAAATGGTTCCGAATATGAAAGCAAAGTATACTGCGGAAGTTGCGCCTGCTCTGATGAAGAAGTTTCAGTACGAGAGCGCAATGCAGATTCCGAAGCTCGACAAGATCGTAATCAATGTCGGCTGCGGTAAGGAAGCAAACGGTAACTCCAAGGTTATCGAGGCTATTGTCCGTGATATCACCCTGATCTCCGGCCAGAAGCCGATCATCACCCACGCTAAGAAGTCCATCGCAAACTTCAAGCTGCGTGACGGCATGCCGGTAGGCGTTAAGGTAACCCTGCGCCGTGACCGCATGTGGGAGTTCCTGGATCGTCTGTTCAACGTAGCTCTGCCGCGTGTACGCGACTTCCGCGGCATCAACGGCAACGCATTTGACGGCCGTGGCAACTACGCTCTGGGTCTGAGCGAGCAGCTGATCTTCCCGGAAATTTCCTACGATCAGATCGACAAGATCCGCGGCATGAACATCGTTATCTGCACCACTGCAAATACCGATGAAGAAGCAAAGGAGCTGCTTACTCTGATGGGCGCTCCGTTTGAGAAGTAAGGAGGAGAAGTTAAATGGCTAAGAAGTCGATGGTTCTCAAGCAGCAGGCTAAGCCGAAGTTCTCCAGCCGAGCTTACAACCGCTGCAAGATCTGCGGCCGTCCGCACGCTTACCTGCGTGATTTCGGTATCTGCCGTATCTGCTTCCGCGAGCTGGCTTACAAGGGCCAGATCCCGGGTGTCCGCAAGGCATCCTGGTAAGGAAGAGCGATTTCAAAAAGGAACCCGTAAGGGTTCCTTTTTTTATGTCTTCAGGCAGAAAGTAAGCGGTGCACACGAGTTGCGTAGCAATACGTTGTTGCTGGGCGGCGTTTACACGCTATCAATGATGTTTAAGAATTGAATTGTGGTGAATATCTAACATGTTAAATTATTTTGTGTGTGAAACAAATTTGTGATATAATTCGATAGCTATGGACGGCACCTGCGGGTTATATTTGATGTAAGGCTTTACCGTAGGGTGCGCCGACTCGGCGCACCGCTTGTAAACCATCTGCATATCGCTTAATCCGGGCGGACACACTGGTCCGCCCCTACGGTGAATTTTTGATGCGATTGATTTGGAAATCCGTTGTTTTCTGATGCAAAAATTCATATATTTTAGGTAAATTTAGCGTTTTCCTCTTGCATTTTCCCGCAAAATGTGTTTTAATTATTCTGTTATAAATATTTCAATGCGATGAGCAGGAAAAGTAACGCTGTGTTCCTCTTTCTCAGAGAGAACGGTCCCATGGCTGCAAGCCGTTTATCGAGGTATGGCGCGAAGTTCCCCTGTGAGCACCGGTGCTGAATAGATGCAGTAGGCGCCGGCGAAGTAACGCTCCGTTACCGGCGTTCAATGAGTGCCCGATTTTTTCGGGAATCAGGGTGGTACCACGGAAGTTTTACGCCTTTCGTCCCTATTTTACGGGGACGGAAGGCGTTTTTTATTACCACTGTAATGGATGATACCCGTAGGGCGCGACGACTCGGCGCGCCGCATCGAACGGCAGCTGATGATTTCAGACGGCGTGCCGAGGTCGTCACGCCCTACGAACTATCCGCCCTCACTCTATCACAAAATCACATTCCAAAGGAGAATTGGTATGAAAGAAAAGTTGCAAGGCATTTTGCAGACCGCGAAGGAGCAGCTCGCTGCCGCGAAGGATTCGCGCGCGCTGGACGAGGCCCGCGTCAAGTTCCTCGGCAAAAAGGGTGAGCTGACCGCGCTGCTCAAGGGCATGAAGGACGTTGCCGCAGAGGAGCGTCCGGTTGTTGGTCAGCTGATCAACGACGTTCGTACGGAGATCGAAACCATCATTGACAAGCAGAAGAAGCTGATCGAGCAGGCTGCGCTCGAGAAGAAGCTGGAGGCGGAGACCATCGACGTTACCCTGCCGGGTGAGGACGTTGTCATCGGCAAGAAGCATCCGCTGAACATCGTGCTCGACGAGTTCAAGGAGATTTTCCTCGGTCTGGGCTTCTCGATCGCTGAGGGTCCGGAGGTTGAGCTGGATCACTACAACTTTGAGGCGCTGAACATTCCGAAGGACCATCCGGCACGCGACACGCAGGATACCTTCTATATTTCGGATAATGTTGTGCTCCGCACGCAGACTTCTCCGATGCAGGTCCGCACGATGGAAAAGCGCAAGCCGCCGATCCGCATTATCGCGCCGGGCCGTGTTTACCGTTCGGACGCCGTTGACGCAACCCACTCTCCGCTGTTCCATCAGATCGAGGGTCTGGTTGTCGATAAGGGCATCCGCATGAGCGACCTGAAGGGCATTCTCGAGCTGTTCGCAAAGAAGCTGTACGGCGAGGACACGGTTGTTCGTTTCCGTCCGCATCACTTCCCGTTCACCGAGCCGTCTGCGGAGATGGATATCCAGTGCTACCGCTGCCACGGTGAAGGCTGCCCGCTCTGCAAGGGCGAGGGCTGGATCGAGATCCTCGGCTGCGGCATGGTTCACCCCAAGGTGCTTGAGATGAGCGGCATCGACCCGAATGAATACTCCGGCTACGCCTTCGGCATCGGCCTCGAGCGTATGGTTATGGGCCGCTTCAAGATCGACGATATCCGTCTGTTCTATGAGAACGACGTTCGATTCCTGCACCAGTTCTAAATCTGCACCCGTAGGGCGGGATGACCTCATCCCGCCGCACTCTCCCGCATGTTACAAGCGATACGTATTATCGTAGGGCGCGACGACCCCGGCGCGCCGCTCGTAAGTATATGCAGGCGGCAAATACGGCGCGCCGAGTCGTCGCGCCCTACGGACAACAATAACACCAAAAGGAGTGTTCCTATCAATGAAACTGCCATTATCCTGGCTTTCGGATTATACCGATATGAACGGCATCACCCCGAAGGAGTATGATGCCAAGCTGACTATGTCTGGCTCCAAGGTCGAGGAGGTTTACTACCTCGGTGCGGAGATCGACAATGTTGTGACCGGCAAGATCCTCGAGGTTGTCGATCACCCGGATTCCGACCATCTGAAGATCTGCCAGCTCGATGTCGGCAAGGAGGAGCCGGTGCAGATCGTCACCGGCGCACCCAATGTAACGCCTGCGTCCGTTGGCGAGATCTGCCCGGTCTGCCTGCACAAGTCCACCCTGCCGGGCGGCGTGAAGATCACCAAGGGCAAGCTGCGCGGCGTGCCGTCCAACGGCATGATGTGCTCGTTCCAGGAGCTGGGTCTGTCCCACGGCTGCGTACCGTATGCGTGCGAAAACGGCATCCTTTTCCTGCCGGCCGGCACTCCGGTTGGCGAGGACATCAAGAAGGTGCTTGGTCTGGACGACTGGGTTTCCGATTTTGAGATCACGTCCAACCGCCCGGACTGCCTGAGCGTGATCGGTCTGGCCCGCGAGACTGCGGCTACCTTCGACCGTCCGTTCAGCGTCAAGACCCCGGAGGTCAAGGGCGTTGGCGACGACATCAACAAGTATATGTCCGTCGAGGTCAAGGACACCGACCTGTGCCCGCGCTACACCGCCCGCATTGTCAAGAATATCAAGATCGAGCCGTCTCCGGCGTGGATGCGCGAGCGTCTGCACGCCTGCGGCGTTCGTCCGATCAACAACATCGTTGATATCACCAACTATGTTATGCTCGAGTACGGCCAGCCGATGCATGCGTTCGACTACAAGTGCCTGTCCGATGGCCGCATTGTTGTCCGCCGTGCCCGCAACGGTGAGTCCATCCAGACTCTGGACGGCGTGGATCACGACCTGAGCGACAAGATGCTCGCCATCTGCGACAACGACAAGCCGGTTGCTGTTGCAGGCGTTATGGGCGGCGCAAACTCCGAGATTATGGATGACACCAAGACTGTCGTTTTCGAATCCGCAAACTTCCACGGCGCTACCGTTCGTATCACCGCAAAGGCGCTCGGCATGCGTACCGAGGCCTCCGGCCGCTTTGAGAAGGGCCTTGATCCGCGCATGACCCTCGATGCGGTCAACCGTGCGTGCGAGCTGGTGGAGCAGCTGGGCGCAGGCGAGGTCATCGACGGCATTATCGACGTTGATAACTCCGACCCGAACCACAAGCGTCTGCCGTTCGAGCCGGACAAGATGAACGCGCTGCTCGGTCTGGAGCTGCCCGCTGAGGAGCAGGTAAAGCTGCTCGAGAAGCTGGACTTCAAGATCGAGAACAACGAGGTCGTTGTGCCGTTCTTCCGCACCGACATCAACCGCATGTGCGACGTGGCTGAGGAGGTTGCCCGCATGTACGGCTACGACAAGATCCCGACCACGCTGTACGCAGGCGAGATGGTACAGGGCGAGTTCACCCCGTCCCAGCAGGCCGAGCGCGCCGCTGCACTGGTCTGCCGCGAGGCAGGCTTTGACGAGTCCATGAGCCACTCGTTCATCTCCCCGAAGTTCTACGACATGATCGGCTGGGACGAGAACGACCCGCGCCGTATCTCCACCACCATCCTCAACCCGCTTGGTGAGGATTTCAGCGTAATGCGCACCACCGTGCTGCCGTCCATGCTGGATAATCTGGCGCACAACCACGCACACCGCAACCCGACCGCTTCGCTGTACGAGCTGGGCACCATCTACACCCCGACCGTCAAGGACGGCAAGGCTGACCCGGACGTTCTGCCGCACGAGGAGAAGATCCTGACCCTCGGCAGCTACGGCCGCCTGTCGTTCTTCCAGTTCAAGGGTGCCATCGAGGCACTGCTGCGTGAGCTGAACATCAAGGGTGCATCCTTCGCTCCCGAGAAGGCCAACCCGTCCTATCACCCGGGCCGCTGTGCCAAGGTGCTCATCGACGGTAAGGAGATCGGCGTATTCGGCACCATTCATCCGACCGTTGCCGCACGCTACGGTCTGTCCGGCGAGGTGCTCGCTGCCGAGCTGCAGATGGACGCACTTCTGGCTGCCATCGACCCGGAGAAGCTGTATCATCCGCTGCCCAAGTTCCCGGCATCCACCCGCGATATCGCGGTTCTGGTTGACGATGCCGTTCCGGCAGCTTCCATGCAGGCCGCTGTTGAGAAGGCAGCAGGCAAGCTGCTCGAGTCGGTCAAGCTGTTCGACGTTTACAAGGGCAAGGGCATCCCGGAGGGCAAGAAGTCCGTGGCGTACTCGCTGTCCCTGCGCGCACCCGACCGTACCCTCACCGATGAGGAGTGCGACAAGGCAATGCGTGCCGCGATCTCGGCACTTGAGACCGAGTTCGGCGCTCAGCTGCGCGGTTAAGTTTCTGAATTGGATAGAGAAAGAGCAGATGCTTGGCATCTGCTCTTTCTTTATGGTTTTATACTGCGTTATCCGAGAGAACCGTCCGGATTGACATAATCCCAGTCATTGGAATAACCATGCTGCGTCCATTCGACGATTTTGTCGCCTGCAGGCGGCGCGTTCTTTGGCTCGACACTGGATTCGGTCGTGCTCAGCGTGATATCGAGCGACAGAATGCCGGTGTTCTTGGTGTGGTAGGTCACGCTCAATTTGCAGTTCTGCACACTGCCGGAAAAGGTCAGCACGGTTTTGGTGGTGTTCCAGCTATCGGAGCGGCTTTCGAGTGTGCCCGAGAACGAGCCGTCCGCCGTGTTCAGCATATAGCTGCCAGTCATGGTTTTCCCGTAGTCGTCATTCTGTTTGTCGAGCTTTGCCGTGTAGCGCGAGCCGCTTGCGGTGAATTTCTTATCGCCCAGCAGGTCGTTCAAGTTATTTACTTCGTGCGCTACGTCGTCATAAAGATATTCCCAGCCTAACTCATATTCGACCACCGCAGATTCGTTCGCGGCAACGATGCTTTCGCCCACCGAGGTAAAGGTATTGTTCTTCAGAATCTTCAGATTTTCGCTGAACAGAGTGCCGAATGTGCTGTCCGCCCAGTTGATGTGCAGCCACGCGCCGTTCGACAGCGCCTTGAGATCGGCGTCGTCCGTTTCGTCCATCGCCAGAATCTTTGCCACGGCAGGGCACTTCAAATACAGGTCGCCGCTGTCCGCGCTGCATAGGAGCTCGAGCTTGACGTTGCTCAGCGCACTGCGCAGGAGGGCTGCCTGTGCGGCGGTGAGTACGTCATCCGCCTGCGAATCGCCGAGGAAATAAGACGCCAGCACGCGCAGGTCGACCGTCACGGTCGCCTCAATGGCTTGTCCGTTCGCCAGAATTTCGGTTTTGACATCAACCTTGTAATCCTTGTTGCCGTCGATGGTGTCGAAGGCGGTGTACGCCGCGCCGATTGTCGCCACCGTGCGCAGCGTCTTGGCGTTTTCGGTGGATGGCTGTGCCTTGATCCACTTGTTGAGCACGGTAAACTTGCTGTCAATGTCGTTTACAAGCGCCGCGCGGTCATACAGCACGGCGGTCTGCATATCCTGATCCCACTGCACGGTAAGGCCGAAGCCTTCCGCGAAAAAGCGTACCGGAACATAAGTGCGGCCCTTCTTCTTGTACGGTGCGGAATCAACAGCGGTGGTCTTGATAACCTTGCCGGTGCTGTCATCGGTTATGGTTAGCTGCTTGCCGCCGAGCGCGAACGACAGCGTTTCGCCGTTCTTCTTAGCGGTGATTGCACCTGCGTTGTAGTCTACCTCGGCGCCGAGCACCTCGGCAATGGCGCGGAAGGGAACCATCACGCGCCCGTTTACCTTTTCCGGCTGTGCGTCCGCAAAGTGGACATACGCGCCGTTGAGCTGCACGGAAAGCTGACAGCGGAGTTTGTATTCATCGCCCTCTGTCATGGCACGCGCTGTATCACGATAGCATTCCTCTAAATCACCGTCCCAGCCGAAGGACAGCCCCTCCAGATCGTCATACCCCCAGTAATCGACTGCGATCTGGGGATCTTTATGGATGGCGTCCAGGTGCTGCCGATAATGGTCACTGAGCGTATCATAATCGAAAACGCCGTAGGATGATTCCTGTTCCATGTACTCCTCCGCACTGTCGTACCCAAACTGCTGATACATCGGCGGTGTGGCATCCAGTGCGAGCGCGCTCGGCGCCGAGCCGGCGAGCAGCAGCGCTGCGAGTGCGGCAGCGGCAAAACGGTTTCTCTTTTTCATATTGTGCCCCCTTACATAGGTGTTACTACCATTGTACAGGAAAACGGTGGGATTTGTCTATCCGCAGTTTGGCGCAAATTGGCGGGCAAAAACCGTCATACTGTCCATGCGGGCGCATAGGGTAGAGCAAGGGAGGGCACTGCTATGTTTATCACGATCACACGCACGGGTCTGCACCGAATTGGTGTGGGACTTAGCGTTTTTGCGGTTCTGACCGCGGTTTTCATCCTGTTTCCGCGCGAAAATGCTGAGCCGACAGCCGCCGAACAGGCGGTTCCCGCGTCTGTCAGCGACTGGGGATTGTCGTTCCAAACCGAGGGTCAGCCGCCGGTCGGCAATGTCTCCGCCGAGGAACTGCGGCAGTACAACGCGTTTTACGTCGGTGACACGAGCCAAAAGACCATCTACCTGACGTTTGACGCGGGCTACGAGAACGGCTGCACGCCTGCCATTCTGGATGCGCTCAAAAAGCATGACGCGCCTGCCTGCTTTTTCGTGGTGGGCAACTTTATTGATACCGCACCGGAACTCGTAAAGCGCATGGCAGCGGAGGGGCATATCGTGGGCAACCATACGCTGCACCATCCGGATATGTCCGGCATTGCGGATAAGAGCGCGTTTGCGGCGGAGCTGAACGGTCTTGAGGAGAAATACACCGCGCTGACCGGTCAGCCGATGCAGAAATTTTATCGTCCGCCGCAGGGCAAGTTCAGCGAGGAGAATCTCCGGCAGGCGCAAGAGCTGGGGTATACCACGGTTTTCTGGTCGCTCGCGTATGTGGACTGGTATACGGATAACCAGCCGACCGATGAGCAGGCATTCTCCAAGCTGCTGCCGAGGATTCATAACGGAGCCATCGTGCTGCTGCATTCCACCAGTGAGACCAATGCGAGGATTCTCGATGAACTGCTGACGAAGTGGGAGGAGGCAGGATATACGTTTGGTGCTCTGACGGAGCTGGCGCAGTAATTGAAAATGGAGAATGGAAGATGGAGAATGAATGTGTCCGCGCACAGCGCGACAATTAAAATACGGCGCTCCGCGCCGTTCCTTAATTTTCAATTTTCCATTCTCAATTCTCCATTACAAATAAAAAGACCTCTCCAAGTAAGGAGAGGTCTTTTTATTTGCGTTTACGGCATCATCACGCGGCCTTCAAACTCGGCGCGGCGCTTGATGTCCTTCATGACGGTATCGAACTGGTTGAGGTCGAGCGACTGTGCACCGTCGCAGAGGGCGTGTGCGGGATCGTTATGCGCCTCGATGATCAGGCCGTCAGCACCGGCAGCGATGGCTGCGCGGGACAGCGGCTGCACCATATCACGGCGGCCTGCTGCGTGGGACGGGTCGATGATGATCGGCAGGTGGCTGAACATCTTAACCAGCGGAACAGCGGAGATATCCAGATTATTGCGGATCAGCTTCTCAAAGGTACGGATGCCGCGCTCACACAGGATAACATTGGTATTGCCGCCTGCGAAAATGTACTCGGCAGCCATGAGGAACTCCTCCATGGTGGCGGACAGACCGCGCTTGAGGAGGATCGGCTTTTTCGAGCGGCCCAGTTCCTTGAGCAGCATGAAGTTCTGCATATTGCGGGCGCCCAGCTGGATGATATCTACATCTGCGAACAGGTCGAGGTGCTTTTCGCTCATGATCTCGGTGACGATCGGCAGACCGGTCTGACGCTTTGCCTCGAGCAGCAGCTTGAGACCCTCGGCCTCCAGACCCTGGAACGAGTACGGGGAGGTACGCGGCTTGAATGCACCGCCGCGCAGGAAGGAGGCGCCGGCAGCCTTCACGCGCTCGGCACACTCGACGATCTGCGCCTCGTTCTCGACCGAGCACGGACCTGCCATAACATTGAAGTAGCCGGCACCGATCTTGCGGCCCGCAACCTCGATGATCGTGTCCTCGGGGTGGAATTTGCGATTGACGGCCTTGAACGGCTCGGTCACGCGCTGTACACGCTCGACCACGTCATACGCCATAATGTCCCCTTCATCGAGCCGGGTCGTGTCGCCCATCAGGCCGAGGATAAGTGTATCCGCACCCTGGGAATAGTTGATCCGCAGCCCCATATCCGTGAAATGCTGCATCAGTTTTTCGACATGTTCCTTGTCGCTGTTTCGTTTGAGTACAACGATCATTTCAGTTCACTCCTTCACAATGTGATAAATTTTAAGTAGGATTTACGGTACGCTTAAATTTTTTCAGTTTTTTTACAGCGTACGATTTGAAGTATACCATATCAGAGGATAAAAAGAAAGAGCGATTTACGACAAATCGCCCTTTGATTTTCCACGGTTTTTGCACATGGTTGCATGCTGCTAACCGGATACTTATGATGCTTTTGCCGCTTCGTCGGCCTTCAGCTCCTTGTATTTTGCGGTTACCGCGCTGCAGAACTCGTCCCAGCGGCCGCTGTTGATGAGGGTGGACGGACAGATTTTGCCCGAAAAGTCCTGATGCTTTTTCAGTGCCTTGGACGGGTTCAGGTCGTACTCGATCAGCAGCCGCGCACACAGTTTTTCGGTGTTGATGAGCGTCTGTTCGTAGTTGCCGTCCGAGTTGACGCACATTTCAATGCCGATGCCGTTCATGTTGCCGCCGTTCTTCTCCATGCCGTCGCCTGCGTGATAGGCAGTCTCATCATCCGGCAGATGGTGGTAGATCTCGTGATCGTCCACCGTGTAGTGCCACGAAACAATGCCCTCCTCGGCGTTGGCGTTCTGGTGGATGAACGAGTTGTGCGCGGCCGCATTTGCGCCGGTGCCGGTGTTGTCGGTCTCGTGGATGACAAGATACTTGATCTCGCGCTTCTGTCCCGGACGGGCGCGTGTGCCCTCGGGAAGAAAGTCGGTCATCACCGGAATATCCTCAATGTAGGTCAGACCGGCGTCGGTCTGCGGCTTGCGGAACACGATCTTCTGTGTCAGCATGCCCGCCGCAAACGACACGATCATCAGTCCGACCGTCAGCATCAGGCTGACCCGAAGTCCCTTGCTTTTCTTTTTGCGTGCCATGATTCACCTTGTCTTTTCAGAATTACATCGTCTTGCTTTTTCCATTGTACTACGTTTTACGCGATTTTTCAAAACAAAGACTGTAAACTTTTTGTGATGGCGACACCGTATACGCGGATTCGGTATCAAATTCGTAAAATTTGCAAGATGAACTTGCATTTGCACTCGGATTCCCTTATAATAAAAGTTATTCGGAGAGGCGAAGCCTTTCAGCAGAATTTCTTTGACCGCCCGGTTTCTGCGCGAAAACGGTGCCAAGGCCATACGGACAGCCGGGTCAAATGCCGAAACTGGCAACTTTGTTGCCTTATTGAATTTTATAAGTTGGCTGACTAAAAGCCGTGTGCCGCGGGCGCATCACACTTGTGAAACGATCAATAAGAGTACAAAGGCAACACCGCACAATTAAGACTGCGGCGCTTTGCGAAAATTTTGCACCCTGATTTCGTTGTGATTTTTTGCAATACAGCAAGTATTGCCGCAAAACCACGCCTTATCAGAGCACAAAATTTACTCGCAAATCGCTCTTGCTTCATTATGCGGTATTGCCTAAAAGTAACGATTCTTGCTATATAGACTCTTTCCTCTTCCATAAAACCTACGGAATGTGCAGAAGCATCCGCAAAAAGAGAACGATCATCCTCAAGTGAAAGCGTACCGTGTGTACCCCTTTCGCCTGGGGATTTTTTGGTATTGTGAGGATATGAAATGCAGAACAAGCTCAAACTTTACGGGTTCAACAACCTGACCAAGGCGCTGTCCTTCAACATTTATGATGTCTGCTACGCAAAGACCGAGCGCGAACAGCGTGACTACATCAAATATATCGACCAGCAGTACAACTCCGAACGACTGACCGGCATTCTCGAGCGGGTAACCGAGATGATCGGTGCGCATGTGCTGCACATTTCCAAGCAGGATTACGACCCGCAGGGCGCCTCGGTGACCTTTCTCATCGCGGAGGAGCACATGAAGCCGGCCCTTGAGCCGGATACCATCGTTGCACACCTCGATAAGAGCCACGTTACCGTGCATACCTACCCGGAGTATCATCCGGATACCTGCCTTGCCACCTTCCGCGTGGATATTGACGTTGCCACCTGCGGTGAGATCACGCCGCTGTCTACGCTCGATTACCTCATCGGCTCGTTCGATTCGGATATCATCACCATGGACTACCGCGTGCGCGGCTTTACCCGCGATATCGAGGGCAAAAAGCTGTTCATGGATCACCACATGACGTCCATTCAGGACTTTATCGACCCGAAAACGCTCGAGCGGTACGACGCATACGACATTAACGTGTACCAGTCCAACCTGTTCCACACCCGTATGCTGCTCAAGGAGATCGATCTCCAGAACTACCTGTTCAATACCGACATCTATGAGCTGCCGCCCAAGACCAGACTCAAGATTCACTCCGACCTCAGACGAGAGATGATTGAGATATTTTCGGGCAAGAACATCTACTGATTTCGATTGAAAATACATTTTCAATCGAGAAAGACAAACCGAACGATGTTCGGATTTGTCTCACAATAAAATTTGCGCGTCGCTGCGCGGCACACAAATTTTATTCCTTGTATAAAAACCGTGATACATACTCCCAGTTTTTATCAATCTGCTGCGCAGATTGTATTTCATGCGCGCTGCGCGCGAAAGCGCAGCATATCATTCTCTGCCGAAAGAAGGCATTTTTATGGATCAATCCCGTGCGCCGATCATGGAGGCGCTCGAAAACTTCAAAGACATGCGCATTGTGCCGTTCGATGTACCCGGCCACAAGCGCGGACGCGGCTCACCGGAATTAACGAAATTCCTCGGTCAGCAGTGCATGACGGTGGACGTCAACTCGATGAAGCCGCTCGACAATCTGTGCCACCCGACCAGCGTTATCCGCGAGGCCGAGGAGCTTGCCGCCGATGCGTTCGGTGCGGCGCACGCCTTCCTGATGGTGGGCGGCACGACGAGCAGCGTACAGGCAATGATTCTCTCCGTGGTCAAACGCGGCGACGAGATCATTCTGCCGCGCAACGTACACCGCAGCGTCATCAACGCGCTCGTGCTGACCGGTGCGATTCCGGTTTATGTCAACCCGCAGATGAACGACCGGCTGGGCATTTCGCTCGGTATGTCGGTCGCGGACGTGAAGGCCGCTATTGAGAAGCACCCGTCCGCAAAGGCGGTGCTCGTCAATAATCCGACCTACTACGGCATCTGCTCAAACATTCGGGAAATCGTAAGGCTCGCGCACGCGGCAGGCATGAAGGTGCTGGCCGATGAGGCGCACGGCACGCATTTCTACTTCGGTGAAAATATGCCGGTCTCCGCGATGTCGGCAGGCGCGGATTTAGCATCCGTTTCCATGCACAAGTCGGGCGGCTCGCTCACGCAGTCCAGCTTTCTGCTGTGCGGCCCGTCGATGAACGCGGAGCACGTTCGCCAGATCATCAACCTGACGCAGACGACCTCCGGTTCGTACCTGCTGATGGTCAGCCTGGATATTTCGCGCAAGAACCTTGCACTGCATGGCAAGGAGATTTTCCGAAAAGTCGTTGACCTGACGACCTACGCCCGCGAGGAGATCAACGCCCTTGGTGATTACTACGCCTACGGCAGCGAGCTGATCAACGGCGACACGGTATACGACTTCGACACGACCAAGCTGGCGGTAAACACGCTGGATGTTGGTCTGGCGGGCATCGAGGTGTACGACATTCTGCGCGACTTTTACGATATTCAGACCGAGTTCGGCGATCTCGGCAACCTGCTCGCCTATGTTTCGGTGGGTGACAGAGAGCGCGACCTCGAACGTCTGGTAGCCGCTCTCGCGGACATTCGCCGCCGCTACAAGCGCGACAAGGCGACGCTCATGCGGCAGGAGTACATCTCGCCGCAGGTGGTCGCCGGTCCGCAGGAGGCGTTCTACGCGGACAAGAAGGCCATGCCGCTCGAGGAGTCGGTCGGACGCATCTGCGCGGAGTTTGTCATGTGCTATCCGCCCGGCATCCCGATCCTCGCGCCCGGTGAGCGTATCACCCGCGATATTCTTGATTATATTCGCTACGCCAAGGAAAAGAACTGCATGCTGCTCGGCACCGAGGACCCCGAGGTGAACAACCTGCAGGTCATCCGCGGCGTTGTCAGCCCGGAATAAAAGGAGCGTTTCACTCATGCAACTTACCTTTACTGAAATGCACACGCCGACGGTTGGGCTGCAGATACAGGTAGACCGTCAGCTTTACACCGAACAGAGCGATTTTCAGCGCATCGACGTGTTTGAATGCGAGGAGTTCGGTCGGTTTCTCACGCTGGACGGCTACATGATGCTGACCGAGCGGGACGAGTTCATCTATCATGAAATGATGGTGCATGTGCCGATGGCCGTGCTCGGCGAGAAGATCAAAAAGGTGCTTGTCATCGGCGGCGGTGACGGCGGCTGTGTCCGCGAGCTGTGCCGCTATCAGCACATCGAGCATATCGACCTTGTGGAGATCGACGAGCGCGTTGTCGCGGTCTGCAAGGAGTACCTGCCCGGTGTGGCATGTTCGCTCGACGACCCGCGCGTGCACATTCTCTATCAGGACGGATTAAAGTATATCCGCCGGATTGAGGACGAGTACGACCTTATCATCATCGACTCGACCGACCCGTTCGGCCCGGGCGAGGGCCTGTTTACGATGGAGTTTTATGGCAACTGCTACAAGGCGCTCAAGGAGCACGGCGTGCTCGTCAATCAGCATGAAAGCCCGTTCTACAAGGGCGATGCACTGGCGTGCCAGCGGGCGCACCGCAATATCGTGCACTCGTTTGAGCTGAGCCGTCTGTTTCAGGCACATATCCCGACCTACCCGTCCGGACACTGGCTGTTCGGCTTTTCGTCGCGCGGCGTACATCCGGTGCGCGATCTGAATCCGGACTGGTGGAACAGTCTGGGACTGGAAACCAGATACTACAATACCAATCTGCATAAGGGCGCGTTCTATCTGCCGAATTATGTGCAGAAGCTGCTGGAAAAGGTGGAAGAATAACGTAATCGTTAGAAAACCGCTCCGGTTTGGGTATCCGTTTTGCAAGCGGGGAAACGCGCCGTGCCCACGGCGGGGGGCAAAAAGGAAGGGACACCTGCGGTTTCCCTTCCTCTTTGAACTCCTACCTTTCCCTTTGCTTCATAGCCTGACGCAAACCAGAGAACGGCGACCGCTTCGAAATAAGGGGAACGGCAGAGGGTTTTTCCTCTGCTACGGACGGACTACCTTCGGAGTCCGTCCTCTTGAGCATCCTGTTCGCAGTGTCGGATACCGTACTGCTACACAGGCGGTTTCGTCTGCGCTGGGTGCGGCATAACAGTGCCGCACGATTCGTAAGTCCGGAGGTTACGGACAGCACCTACGCAGGATAAATGATACCAAACATCTAAATTCGCAGATGCCGTGCGTTACAACGTGCCAAGGATTTGCGCGGCACTGCTATGCCGCGCCCTGCGTTGATTAACCCGCATGTGTAGCAGTACGCTGTCTGTGGACTGCGAATATTTTGCGAAAATCACGCAAGAGTAACCCGACTGCCGTTCCCCTTTTCCTGCTTACGTAGTCTACCGTCTGCACCCAAGCTATCCCAACAAGGGAAACGGGTGTTCAAAGAGGGTAGAAACCGTAGGTGTCTACCCTTTTTGCCCCCGCCGCGGGTGCGGCGCAGTTCCGTTCGCTTCTCAAGCGGCAGTTTAACAAATAAAGACCATTCAATAAATCTAAATTATATATACAGTTAAAAATGAGGAGGAATTAACAATGGGAAGAGCATTGATCATCGGCTGCGGCGGTGTAGCCGGCGTAGTTATCCACAAGTGCTGCCAGAACAGCGACGTTTTTGAGGAGATCATGATCGCATCCCGCACCAAGAGCAAGTGCGATGCCATCAAGGAGAAGCTGGACGGCACGACCGCAACCAAGATCCGCACCGCCAAGGTGGATGCGGACAACGTGGACGAGCTGTGTGCACTCATCGACGAGTACAAGCCGGACATCGTGATGAACATTGCGCTGCCGTATCAGGACCTGACCATCATGGATGCGTGCCTCAAGTGCGGCGTAAACTACATGGATACTGCTAACTACGAGCCGGAGGACACCGACGATCCGGAGTGGCGCGCCATTTACGAGAAGCGCTGCAAGGACGAGGGCTTTACCGCATACTTTGACTACTCCTGGCAGTGGGCATACAAGAAAAAGTTTGAGGACGCCGGTCTGACTGCTCTGCTCGGCTCCGGCTTTGACCCGGGCGTAACGCAGGCGTACTGCGCTTACGCACAGAAGCACCTGTTCGATGAAATCGACACCATCGACATCCTCGACTGCAACGGCGGCGACCACGGCTATCCGTTTGCGACCAACTTCAACCCGGAGATCAATCTGCGTGAGGTATCCGCGCCCGGTTCGTACTGGGAGAACGGTCACTGGGTTGAAATCCCGGCGATGAGCATCAAGCGCGAGTACGACTTCGATCAGGTCGGCCACAAGGACATGTACCTGCTCCACCACGAGGAGATCGAGTCCCTGGCGAAGAATATTCCGGGCGTGCAGCGCATCCGCTTCTTCATGACCTTCGGTCAGTCCTATCTGACCCACATGAAGTGTCTGGAGAACGTCGGCATGCTGTCCACCACCCCGATCGAGTTTGAGGGCCACCAGATCGTGCCGATCCAGTTCCTCAAGGCGCTGCTGCCCGATCCGGCAACGCTCGGTCCGCGCACCAAGGGCAAGACCAACATCGGCTGCATCTTCACCGGCAAGAAGGACGGCAAGGA
>PPYF01268429.1_pt1 | contig 17105 bp, 18 predicted proteins | sample 1559871 | NCBI WGS metagenome assembly PPYF01 (sample SAMN08240021, study PRJNA423297) | Human gut metagenome, whole genome shotgun sequencing project.
AAGAGAGAGAGAGAGAGTCCCTCACATATCGGACTAATACGTCCAATACGAATAGTTTATCTTTAATTTATTATATTTATAGGAAGATACCGGAGCCGGGGCCTGACAGGTTTTACCGGCTTTCTTCCTTGGTTGCTTATCCGTTTTCTTATCCCTTTTTCGCAATCGTCTTTTATTTCCCTAAGAATATACCGTAGTTATCGAGAACAAAAATTTTTCCGAAAAATTTCTGTTTTTTTCGGTTCTGATCCTTTTTGTTCTCCGTACAGAACTCCTTCTGACCATGTGCCCCACATGGTCGACGGGAGTTTTTTTCATATACGGCCCTGTCTTCCTTCCTCCGATTCCAGAAGACCTTCCAAGCATACGCGCCCCTCCACTGACCGCGCCACACTTCGGGCAGACGCCGGAAGCCTCCCCCGGCGCTGCCTCTGCGGTTATGCGTGATGCCCACGTTTTGAGCGATCCGTCAACTCACCTCAAGAGGACTGTCCATTGAGGAAATAGCGCCAAGTCCAGAAAAACAAAAAAGCCGTCGAGCGGCAACTCAACGGCTTCTTGCAGAACTGTGTTCATACGCATGTAACGTATGAATAACACTAACCGTAAGGTTCTTCATTGTCAACAATGAATCTGCTGTTTTTGTCTTTTTTTGGGCCGGGAGAAAGAAAAAATGGATACGTTTGCCCCAAAAGGAACTATTTACGGCCCAATTTTACCACAGTTTGTTTTGCAAAAAGCCATTATGTTTGGAAAAACCATGTACGCGCTTTTATGTGACTATGCCTCCAACAAAGACCATTGTTGGCATTCACAGGCAACGCTTGCCAAAAGACTTTCATGCAGCATCAGCAGCGTCAAAAACTACCTTGCCGAGCTTGTCAGAGAAAAGCTCATTTTTATAAGGCGTGAGCAATATCGCTCTTCCGTCTATTACCTTTTGCGCCCTGAAGAGCTTGCTGAAAAGCAAGAGGCATCTTTTTCCAACAAGCAGACAGAAGTTGGCTGCCATGAGGCAAAATCTGGCTACTTAACCAATCTTAGCAAACAAAGAAAAGAAAAATACTCCCCCCTTTCCCCCCATACGCCCGGTGAAGCAACGGCCAGTCCCGTTCGCCGCATGGCCAGAACGCCTGCGGCGGGGGGGGTGTCTTCTTCTCTTCCCGATTTTGAATCCACCTGGGCCATGTACCCCAAAAAGGAGGCCAAGGGCTTCGCGCGTCTGGCATGGCTCCAGCTCCTGCGAAGCGGGGAACTGCCGCCTTTGGCTGAACTTCATGCCGCCATTCGACGCTTTGCCTCCTCGGAAAGCTGGCAACGCGAACAGGGCCGCTTTGTGCCGCAAATGGGCAACTGGCTGCGCGGACAACGCTGGCTCGATCCGGTGCGGCCTTCCGGTCAGACAGGCAAGGAACGCACTCAAGACCTGCGGAGGGCAATGCGGATGCAGCAGGAACGTGAGCAGAGTCAGCATGAGGCATGGCTTGCAAACAAAACTCGGCTACGCCCCATGTTTGAAGCGTTCGCGGCAAAATTTCCACCCGTCGCCAACGATGCCATGCCGTTCGGCATCTGGCTGCACCTGCATTCCCAAAACCGCGCGCCATCAGCGGATGAGGTGCCACCAGGAAATACCCTGGGGATTGTCGAATTTCTCCATGACTACAAGCAACGCCGCCAGACTGCCGAATACCGGAGACAGCGGGAAACGCCGCTGAATGGCCGAAAGGAAGCCGGAAATCCGTGTCGTTCAGTGGGAGAAATCCTGAAAGGCATGGGCGCGACGTTCCATAGGGAAAGCGTCTTCAGTGCGCCTGATTTTCCCATAACCGCTTACACATAAGGGATTCATCGTGAAGAAAATATGCTGCCTTCTGGCGTTGACCATCCTCGCCGGGCGACCGGCGTTTGCGGATGAAACGCCCCCCACGCCGCCCGAAAAACAAAACACAGTTCTCGGACAGACGGAAAAGAAAGCGCGGGACGCCCAAACCCTGTTTGAAGAGAGTCTGCGGCAGATGATGCCGTTGGATCAGGGCCAGATACACGCCGCAGGAGGTAGCTGTTGAATTATTCAGCTCCCCTCCGCCCACGGACAGAACCGTAACGAACGGATAGAGTACGGGCGCAGGGAGATCTGGTATGCCTTTGGTACGGTGGGAGATATTGATACTCCTACGACAGAACCTGCCTATATTTCGTTTGTACTAAGGCTAGCTTCTTTGATTAACTGTTTTTGTTCCCCCACTTGACCATAGGTAAAATAATAAACTACACATGTAAGATTACCACAAGAAAGGTGAACATGACACCTTGATTACTTTTCTTCCGCGCCATTGCATACGAGGCTGTCTTAATAAAAATAATCCGGCACCACATCTCTGTGAGTGCCGGATTTTATAAAAAACTGAAAACAAGCAGGTATGCTTTAGTCAATAGAAATCAATTCATACTGAGGGTTACCCATCTTGAGTTCCGCCATAGCGGTGAGTTGGCGCAAACCGTGACGACTCTGAATACGCTCGACGAGATCGTGGTTTTCCGTGTCTGGTTTGCCAAATACCAAATCACAGGAAGCCTGATCTACCGCCAAAATATCTGTAGAAGCGCATATTCCTATGTCAGGTATCGTGGGAGCGGCGGCACTCGTTCCAGCGCAGTCGCAGTCCACCGACATCCTGCGTAGCACATTGATAAACACGATGTGTTTGCCGAAATAATCGCACGTGGCTTTGGCGGAGTCGGCCATCATTTCCATGAGCGGTTCTTTAGCGGGCCAAGCATTCCAATCAGCGGGTACTTCACCGGTCACGCCTTATGCGCTTCCCGGATATCGAAACCTCTGTGCGGCTGCACAACTTTTCCGCTATCCGGGTTCATGCGATTGACCGCAATTCATTTTTTGATACATCGAAAGCTACCCGGCAAAAAGCGAGAGGGGAGGATACCTTATTGAATGCTACGGGACGGAATGCTCACAGGTGCATAACGCCGGAAGATACCTGCATTTTCCCCCTTGTTTTTTGATTTTCTTTTTGGACGTTCCGGGATAACATGGTATGTGCCCTTCTTTTTCAGGAGTACCCCCGCCATGACCTTCCACGACATCCTCGCCAAATACCGCGCTGTTTCCTTTTCCGAACGCGACAAGGGCGACCGTTTTGAACGCCTGATGCAGGCTTTTCTGCAAACCGTCCCGTGGTACGAGGGCAAATTCCGGCATGTGTGGCTCTGGCGGGAACTTCCGTACAAGGAAAACCTTGGTGGCAAGATACGGGCATTGATCTTGTTGCCCAGACGGTGGAAGGCGATTTCTGAGCCATTCAGTGCAAGTGCTATGACGAAAAACCCAGAATCGACAAGCCCGCTGTGGACAGTTTTCTGGCTACGTCCAGCAAGTAGTTCATCAACGGCTGCGGACCCGGATGTGAAGGGGCAGGGATTCGGAACAACTCGCCCAATGATGTGGAAACCGGCGACGAGTAGAAGTCATTCCCCGTTCGCCGTCAGGGGGTTGCCAGCGGGCGCAAACCTTGTGCGGAGATAAGAATGATCGACGAACTTCTGAGCATGGACAGGGCGCTTAAAGCCACCTGGAATCGCTATCTGGAATTTTTGCAGGATCCGGAACTCGCGCCCGCGCAGGCGGCGGCGTTTCTGGACCGGCTGGCGACCGAGCCGGATGCCTACCTGGGCTAAACGGCTCAAAACGCGGGAATTGGTGGCAGCCTTGCAAAAACTGTCCTGACGTGTTCCTGAAACATCTTCCGGCCGGAGTCATACCGTGCGGAAACAGGAGATTCATCATGCGTCACATTCACGGCAAGGCAATCCTCCCTGTCTGGTGTTGCTGGCCTGATCGTGTCGGGTATCCCGGCCCATGCGGCGGAAAAAACGTACACCAACAGTATCGGCATGAAATTTGTGCTGATTCCGGCGGGTTCCATACCCGGGAATGGCATACCCTCCCTGTCTTCACGAAAAGGATGGAGCATGCGTAAAACAGCCGTGTATATCTGCCTCTGTGTTCTTGCCATGTTGCTGGCGCCGGCGTGGACAGGGCATGGAGCAAGCTTTTATGTGAGCGCCACAGCCAATAATGACAATGACGGTCTGTCGGAAGAAAACGCCTTCGACAGTCTGTGGTATGCCGTGGCTCTGGCTTCCGGTCGCGCCGACATCGAGCGGGTGATCGTCACGGGCAAACTGTCCTTTCCAAGCGTTATTAACTGGAATGATACAAGCTCGCGTGAAATTCTCATTACGGGCAAGGCCCATGCCGCCGACCATGAACGGGCTGTGCTGACCTATACGGGCGACGCCTTCTCCTGCGGCATCACTATCAGTGGCAAATCAAAAATTCGCTTTGAACATATCGAGATTTCCGGCACTACCGACGCAAGTGGTCTGTGCGTCAGAGACGGGGCCATGGTCACGCTTGGTTCTGGCGCAACCATCACGCGCAACCACAATGCTGGCGATGGCGGGGGCGTATACGTTTCCACTTCGGGTATTCTGGTTATGGAAGACGGGGCGGAAATATCGCATAACGAGTGCTCCACATACGTGTACGGTCTGGACGGCGCAAAGGAAATGCAGGGCCGAGGCGGCGGCCTGTACCTGAGTGACGGCGTTGTCATCATCTACGGCGGTCGTATTGCCCACAACACGGTGGATGGCGCCGGAGGGGGCATATTTATAGGCGGCGGCCATCTTATACGGCACGGCGGCGTCATCACGGAGAACACGGCCTGCGCGGGCGGCGGCATCTATAAGGCGTACGGGGATACCTACGTGAGCGGAAAAGGAAACGTGGGGATTCGGGGAAACACGCCCAATGATGTGGAATCCGGCAACGAGTGAGACAATAAAAGAGATTATGAATTTCACCTTCAGGATATTCAAGATAATATTGCTGCTGTTAGTGGCGACATACGCTTGGGGACAGACGGCAGGTGCAAAGAATTTCACCGTTACGCCACAAACCGTAATAAGAACTAATTTGCCCAAATTGGATTCCTGCTTGTTCAAGTTGCAAGACATATTGAGAGAACGGTTCGGGCAAAATGCTATCGTTGGAGGGATGCGGGCAAGTGGCAATTCGGTTATCGAACTTTGGATTGATTTTGAGTTGGAAGGCGAAGGGCATTATATACTCGATATATCGGCAAAGAAACTCTCCATCAGAGGAACTACGCAAAAAGCCATTCTATGCGGGTGGAAGCTTTAGATAAAATATTACAGGAGGAAACAAACAATACGGCAAATAAACAAATAGCCCATCACCGTATTGAAAATGTTACCGATAGTAATTGCCCCTGATGCCTTGCGTCTATCCCATCAATGTAATTTCTTCCACTTTGCCATCTTTGATGGCGGCATATAGGAAATGTCCGGCAAACGTATCGTCCGTATCTTGGAAGAAGAGTTCCAATTTGTAATGGATAGAGCCTCCTTCCTTTTCTTCAGTCTTTATATTAACGGATTGTATTTCTATTTGAGAAGCAAATTTGCCTTTGGACAATGGTGGAAGGTCACAGTCCTCCCGCCAAGCATTTGCTGCTGGAAACAATCCGTCCGCCATACGCAATTGCCAAGTCGCCTCACCTTCCTTTTCTAATTCATTCAGATAGCCTCTGATGGCTCGCAGATGTTTCCGGACAAGGGATTCGTGGGGACAGCACGGCTCCATGTTTTTGCCGTATTGCCTCTTGACAAGTTTGACGGCTTCATTCAAACATTCAATTTTAGTATTGATAGAAACTGAGGGCATTTCCCAAAGTTGCTTGTATAACCCCAGCTGTTTTTCGAACGAACGAAAGGTAGACCGTACTCCGATTTTTATATCAAGATAAGCATTATACATTTTAGATTCTTTCTCAGTCATATCTCGCTCAACGCCGTTTAGTTTATCCTGCGCTTCATTCATGCGTGTAATAATGCCATCTACTAATTTCACCAATTGCCGCACCTGGTTGGGTATTTTTATTTTGTATTTCCTCGCACCTTCCTCTACACAATGCGTATGGTATAGAATAGTAGCCATCAGGATGGAGATGTTTGTATCAGCACGTACCAACTCATCTGGCAGTTGTAGCATACTCACAAGATCATATATTTCTATTATATAGGTAACGAGCCTATTGATCTTTTCTTTGACAGACAACTCTTTGTCACCCCGTATCGTGTTACACTCCCGAATGATTGTTTTGATTCTGTCGGCATTCATCTCATCCAGACAACGTTGCTCCAACGTTTTGTCCACCTTGGGCGGCAACCGTTTTTTAAAGGCTTTTATCCTTTTTTGAAGCTCACCTACGTAAGCCTGCCACTCTGGAGGGAGCTGCGCGTTCCTCCCTCTTGCCGCTTTTTCTTCGATGACGGGCAATGCCTCGGTCGGTGTGCCCAAAGGAGCGATGGCTATATGCAGTTCCACCCTCTTCCCCCAGATTGTCGCCTCTACTCCTTCTTCAGACATCTGATAGCCGCGAAACCATGTTTGGAGTGTGCTGAGCCAAAACTCAGTATGAATATCCAACGTGATATCGGAAAGGCCGGCAACAGGCTTGGTCAGATGAAAATTCCAACCGTTTGTATCAATCGTTCGTTTCTTTTTCATAATGCGGCTCGTAAAGTTCGTTGATTTACTTTGAATAGAGTTTACTTAGCCCATGCGCAGCAGTATATTAAGTTTACGCAGAGCATTACACCAACCGTTACAAATCCGAAAGCCGTTATCCCTTTTCTCCACCACCCTTTTTCCCCCTCGGCAAACTCCGTTGCGGCCCCCCAACCGCAAAACACCCCCGCCACGAGACACAACCCGATGATGAGCCAACCGGCAGGCATATGCAAGATTGCAGCCAGAGGCAAATCCTGCTTGGTGTCGATGCGGAAGCCCGCCCAGAGCATCAGGCTTCCGTAGGCCAGCAGGCAAATCAGGGCCAGCAACCCCATCGGCACCAGCCTGTCGTATTGAATTTTCGAGGCAAGATTTTGTGCTTCCCTCACCACGCTGTCGGTAAGCCGGGCTTGGGCGGCGGTAGTTTCCTTTTCTGCGGCAGCGGCCATGCCGTCCATGATGGTTTTGGACGCTGCGGCGATTTTCTTCGGCAACGCTTCATAGTAGACGCGCTGATATTCCATCGCGGCCAGCAACGGCCAGAGCGCGTCGTCCTCCCGGAGGTCCAGCCTGCTGCCGACCTCCCGCAGACGGGCCGCTTCCGCTTCGGACAATTTCCTGCCGCAAGCCTTGCCGAGGTCAATCATATCGTCCATGCTCATGACGCTTCTCCCATGACGGATTCAAACATCTTCGCGCAGAGCGCCCGCCAACGCTGTAATTCCGCCCGTGTGCCGAAGGGCATTTCAGGATGGCGGCACGGATGGACATCCGTTTGGAATAGAGCCAGTCGGCCACGCGGTTGCCGACAGCCGGAAAGTCCAGCGTCATGCCGTTCTTCTCAACCGCTTCCCGTGCCTTGGAACTGTTATACATATCGAAGCGCCGCGCTTCACCGAAATACAGATTCCGGCAAACGTGGACAGGCACGTCCGTGAATACTTCCTGAAAGGAATGCAAAAGCTCTATGGAATCGCGGTGCCGGTTGATTATCCAGAAAACAACCAATTTTCCATCGTGCAACTGACGGATACGCATATAGGCCCACTCCTGAAAAAAGAATGGTTGCAACAGGTCGTCGATACAACCAACAGTGTATCGCCTGACCTCATTGTCCTCACCGGGGACTACATCGACGGCACGGTCGAAGCTCTGGCTGAAGAAGTCACGCCGTTTGCCGAACTCCGGGCGAAACACGGCGTGTACGGCGTGACGGGCAACCACGAATACTATTGGGGAGCGGAGGACTGGTCTTCCCTTCTGGAAAAGCTGCATGTGACCATGCTGCGCAATGAACACCGTGTACTGAGCATCGGCAACGACAGGCTTGTCATCGCCGGAATGCCTGATCGCACCGAACGCCGATTCGGGGGCGAAGGACCGGACATCAAAGCAACGCTGCAAGACGCGCCCGAAGTGCCCCGCATACTGCTTGAGCACCAGCCTCGCGATGCCGCGGCATATGCCCCGTATGCCGATGTTCATCTCTCCGGGCATACCCACGGCGGCTTGATGTCCTTTTTACAGCCCATTATCGCCGGGTTCAATAATAGTTTCGCCGCGGGGGCGTATGCCGTGAACGGAATGCATCTTTATGTCAGTCCGGGCACGGGGTTGTGGAGCGGTTTCTCGTGCCGTATCGGCGTCCCTTCGGAAATTACGCGCCTTGTTCTCCGGGCCGGATAACATTGCCCATGAAAAGGCAGGCTTCATCTCCTGTTGCACTCTTACCTCACGCTACCATGAACCAAAACATCCTTTTTGATCATGCCCGCGCGGCGCGCATCGAACTGCCGGAAGCGGTGTTCTGTGAAGGCAAACCGCTGAATGCGGTTGTGGAGCTGCTGAGAACCCTTGGAAAGGGTTCCGGTCGTCCCGTTCTTTTCACGCGATTAGCCCCAGAAGTTTTCGCGCAGGCTCCCGAGGCTGTCCGTAACAACTATGACTACCACCCGCTGTCCCGTACGGCATATGGCGAAACGCTTCCGGTCAATACACGCGGTAAGGTCGCTGTTGTTTCGGCGGGAACGGCGGACGGTTCCGTTGCCTGGGAAGCGGCGCGAACCCTGCCCTATCTCGGCATCACACACGCCTTGTTCGAGGATTGCGGCGTAGCGGGCCTGTGGCGTCTGTCGGAGCGTCTTCCGGAAATCAACACGTTCGATGCGGTGATCGTCGTTGCCGGGCTGGATGCCGCATTGGCGAGCGTCATGGGCGGACTTACGCCCAAGCCGATTTTTGGAGTGCCTACCTCCGTAGTCTACGGGGTTGCTCAAGGCGGCAATGCCGCACTGGCGAGCATGCTTTCAAGCTGCGCGCCCGGTGTGGGGATCATGAACATCGATAACGGCTACGGCGCGGCTTGCGCCGCCGCAAGGGTGGTGAACGGAAAATGAGCGACACGATGTCCGAACATGTTGAAGAAGCGGTTATCCACGAACAAACGCATACCCACAGTCATGCGCATGAGCACGAACATCCTCACGCCTCAAAGCTCTCCGCCGGAGCGGAAGAATGTGTCCTGACCGTCCGGTCACATTCCGGTCTGTCCGGGGACATGCTGCTGGCCGGGCTCCTCTACATGACGGCTGTGGATGAAGCGGAACAGGACGAGCGTTTGAACGCCATTCTGCCCGAACTTGCCGGGAGCGTGCGCCTCGTCCGGAGGCAGGTGAACCAGATTGACGGCTGGCACGCCGAAGTTTCCTTGCCGCACCAGCACGAGCATCGGACCCTTGCCGACATCACCGCGCTCATTGCCGGGAGCGGCATGCCTGAGGCGGCAAAAGGCCTTGCCACGGACACGTTTATCCTTCTGGCGGAGGCCGAAGCCTTTGTGCACGGAAAAAAGCCGGAAAAAGTTCATTTCCATGAGGTCGGCGCGCTGGACAGCATTCTGGACGTCTGCATGGTCTGCGACCTGTTCGTCCGTCTCGCTCCGTCGCGGTTCATCGTCAGCCCATTGCCGATCTCGGACGGCAGCGTCGTCTGCACCCACGGCGTCATCCCGGTCCCGCCCCCGCTGTACTGGAGTTGCTCCGGGGCGTTCCCGTCCGCCCCTTCCCGGTTGAGGGCGAAACGGTGACACCCACGGCGGCGCTACTGCGTGCGCTGGGTGCTGCATTCGGGCCGTGGCCCACCATGACGGTGGAAAAAACCGCGTTGGTGTACGGCACGCGAACGTTCCCCAACGTGCCCAACGGAGCCGTTTTCGCCTGCGGGACAGTCTATGCGGGATAGAGACATTGCTCCCTTTGTCAGTGACTTGCCCGCAGCGCCGTCTCGCGTCGCCGGAACAAATACGCTTTCGGTCGTTTCGAATCTGGAGTGCCAATGATTGAAGGCAAGACTGTCGGACATGCCGCTGCGCTCACGGAGAATCTTTTTTTTCGGGCTCAACATGCCCGTGACGAAAGACTTGTTGTCGGGATGGATGACGCCTATGGGCTTTACCCTGTCGCGCATCCTTCTGGCCGTGGTCATCTTTTGGGGAGCAAGGCCCTTTTTCCCGCGCGAGCGCGTCAGCCGCCGCGACCTCCTGATCATCGCCCTCGGCGGTTTTCTGGGATTCATCGCCAGCCAGTTTCTGTTCGCGTTCAGCCTGCAATACACCACGCCGGTCAACTATGCGATGATCGTGGCGCTGAGTCCCGTGGTCGTCATGCTCATGGCCGCCGTGGCGCTGCACGAACCGATCACGCGCATGAAGTCTTTGGGGGTGGCTCTGGGGGTCTCCGGTGCGGCGCTGCTGATCCTGCGGGCGCATTCGGGCGGTTCAGGGAATCATGATCTGCTGGGCATTCTTCTGGCATTTCTGAGCGTCTGCGGCTACAGCCTCTATTTGCTCATCACGCGCAGCGTATCCCAAAGATATGCGCCGGTGACGCTTATGAGGTGGCTGTTTCTGTTTACCGGGATGATGCTGTTGCCGTTCGGAGCCAGCGACCTGCCTGTGCAGCGGATCTACACCTCCGAGGCCACATGGCAGGCAATAGGGCTTCTGGCTTATATCGCCATCTGCGCCACGGCCATCGGGTATTTTCTGATGCCTGTGGCGCTGAAACGCCTGCGGGCGACCACGGTAAGCATCTACATGAACCTGCAACCCGTCGTGGCGGCAATCGCCGCCATTGCCATCGGTCATGATACGTTTACATGGGACAAGCCAATAGCCGCCGCGCTGGTTATTGCCGGGGCCTATGGCGTCACGCAAAGTTCATCAAAACGATGTGAGAGTTCTTAATAACCCATGTGCGGTAGAATCAGGCAAAAAAAGAAGAGAATCGTATCTGCCGTTCCGTTTTTGGCTTGGCTATGATCCCCCCGTCAATATCCAGAAATGTTGAGGAGAAAACAAATGAAACGCCTTGCTTCCATGACCCTGGCTCTGGCCGTCACCATCGGCATGCTCCCCTCGCCCGCCGTATCCGCCGAACCGGGCCGCGCGGGACAAACCATCATCCGAAACGGCGAACAAGCCGCCATCAAGGGCTCCGACAAAATCTTCACCGGCAACGTCCGTATTGATCCCATCTACCCGGCCAACAACGAGATGCGCTCCAGCGGCGGCAGCGTGACCTTCGAGCCCGGCGCGCGTTCCAACTGGCATGTCCATCCCGTGGGACAGGTTCTGATCGTCACCTCCGGCGTGGGCCGCACACAGGAGTGGGGCAAACCGGTACAGGAAATCAAAGCCGGAGACGTCGTCATCTGCCCTGTGGGCGTCAAGCACTGGCATGGGGCTTCGCCGACCACGTCCATGACCCATATCTCCATCTGCGAGGAAAAGGAGCCCGGCAAGGTTGTGGAATGGCTGGAACCCGTGACCGACGCACAATATAACGGCAAATAACAGCATTCCGGGGCGAAACACCTCGCCGTTCCGAAAAGGAAAGCGCATGAACAGACCCTACATCGTATGCCACATGCTGACGGCGCTGGACGGCAAAATCACCGGCCCCTTTATGGACAGCCCGGCAGTCGTTCCCGTCAGCGAAGAATATGAGCGCACAAACGAAACGTATCATCCTCAGGCATGGTTATGCGGGCGCGTGACCACCGATGAAAACTTTACGTTCTACGAAAAGCCCGAACTGGACGAAAATGCCCCTCCGGTGCCGGACGGGGATTATGTCGCGGTGAATGGAGCAACAATGCATTATGTTTCCGTCGATCCTTCCGGAAAAATCGGCTGGAAGTCCAATATGCTGCACTATGCGGATCGCCCGGCTGCGCATGTGATCGAAGTGCTGACGGAAAAGGCGTCCAATGCCTACCGCGCCTTTCTCCGCAAAAGGGAACTATCCTACATCATTGCCGGGAAAGAGCATCTGGACTGCGCGCTGGCGGCCCAAAAGCTGAAAGAGCTTTTTCAGATCGAGACGCTGATGGTTTCCGGCGGCGGCTTCATCAACTGGTCGTTTTTGCAGGCCGGTCTCATTGACGAATTGAGCCTCGTTCTTGCGCCGGTTGCCGACGGAGAGAACGCTACCGTCACGCTGTTTGAAAAATCCAGTCATTTGCAGCAAACGCCTTCCGTGGCTTTTACCTTGAAAAGCGTGGACAAACTGGCGGGCGACGGACTCTGGTTGCGCTATCTGGTCAAAAAAGGAGCATAATCATGGAAGTACGCGAAGTAGGCGTTTTTCCGGTGGGCGACAAGAACGAAGCCTTTGCCAAATATTTTGTCGGACAGAGCTATCTGAACATGTTGTCTACCAAAGGCGTGGCCATCGGCAACGTCACCTTTGAACCCGGCTGCCGGAATAACTGGCACATTCATCACAAGGGGGGGCAAATCCTCCTGGTAACCGGCGGGCGCGGCTACTATCAGGCCTGGGGCGAACAGGCGCAAGAACTCCATCCCGGCGATGTGGTGCATATCCCGCCGGAGGTGAAACACTGGCACGGAGCCGCTCCCGACAGCTGGTTTGCCCATCTGGCCGTGGCGATTCCCGCCGATGGCGCCTCCAGCGAATGGCTGGAGGCCGTATCCGATGAAGAGTATCCGGCCTTGAAATAAACCTCGGCCGCGCTTTTTGCGCGGACACGCCAGGGGCCCGCTTTCTTTCTGAAAGCGGGCCCCGAATCAGACCTTTTTTTCTTGCTCCGACCGTTGCACGTCGAAACGTCTTGATCGGAAAAAAGGTCAATGTTCATTCCATATAAACAACGGCCACCAAATCTTTCTTCCAAAACTGCGCAAGCTTTTTGCATTTTGCCTGAATCCGATCTTTTACGGCATCGGATATGCCCGTCAACGCTTCAATGCAAATAGTCAGGGCTTTTCCCTTGAGGGAATGCCTCCATGTAGCAATCAAGGTCGATCCTTCAAGAACTACAGCTTCTACATGCCCGGCTTTGCGCCATATTTTTCGTTGTTGCTCCGGTGTGGCAATCCAGTTTTTGTCGTGGTAGGCGACAAGCAAGGGATCAAACTTCCCCAGCAGGGACAGCGCACGCGTATTTTTTACTTCTTTCTTCCCATACGTATAATAGAAACTTTTCTCCAACGTCGCCGCGTTCAATCGGGATTCAACCCTGGCGAGGGACTGCCTCGCAATACTCGTCGTCAGCCCGGACCAATGGCAGAAATCCTGAAGCGTTGCCGGACCATAATACTGAAAATAACGCAGCAGCATGTCATCAAGCGAGGCGGCAAAGCGTTCAGGATTCTCTCGCCACGCCGTTTGGAGCAGCGCGTCGAAAAAGACGAAGTTTTTGATGCTGGGTTTGGCCGGTATTCCGAAAAGCAGACCATTGGCACAAAGATGGTTCAGCATCATGTAGGTAAGCCAGTCGATTTTTTTGAGTTCAGGAGGAGAGGAAGCCTGTATGCACTCATGGATCCGCCCCCTTTCGACGAGTTTTTCCTTGGAGGCCATAGCGCGGATCTGCTCGGAAAGATTTTCTAAAAATTCCCGACACGATGGAAGATAGCGCTGAAAATAGGTTCTGTTATGATATATGTCACATATCATCCCCCAATCTTGAGCGGCATACATGTGAAGCGTGTTTCGTTGCCCCCAAAGGGATATAAAATCATGCGATGCGTAGGCGCTACTCAAGGTTTTCATCGACAAATAGCCTGAGCAACGGTTCAGAACGGCAAGTTCTGAAAATTGCTGTACCTGAGCCTGTATTCCCGCCAGATTCCCAACGCATTTTTCCACAGAGGGGAAAGGGGACAGAACGCCGTTCCTATGGAGCCGTTCGAGAGCCAACTGCTTGTTTGTCATTTCATTTTTCATATACGGCTTGGGGAAAGATGTTAAAACCGCTTTGTGTCGTTATACATGATCCGAAGATGCTTCATGCAGGATGGGAATCGCCTTCGCCGAGTAATGACAATACAGCCAAAAGAGTGCGAAAGGAAGATATTCAAGGAACAGCCGGAAAATCAGAGCTGACGAGAAACGCCCGCCACGCAGTTTCTCCGGTGGCGCGGAACATTGTCCGGGCCGACGCCGCAGACCATTTCAAGGCTGAAAAGCTCTAGCGACGGCGCATGACGTCACGGCGGGGAGGCTCCCCAAACATCCTTTTGTACTCGCGATTGAACTGCGTCGGGCTTTCGTAACCCACCGCCAGCCCGGCGCTGGCGGCGTCGGCGTCTTCCGTGAGCATCAGACGCTGCGCTTCATACAGACGCAAGCGCTTATGGTACTGGAGGGGACTGAGGGAGGTAACCTCCTTGAAGTGCCGGTGAAAGGTCGATGTGCCCATGTTGACGCGGCGCGCCAGCGTCTCGATTTGCAGCGGTTCCTTATAGTTGTCTCGTAACCATGCGATGGCCTGAGCGATCTGGTTGCTTTGCGTGCCGAGGGTGCTGAACCTTCGCAGATTATTGCCCAGCGGCCCCAGAAGCAGCCGATAATGGATCTCCTGAATGACGACGGGGGCCAGAAACGCTACCTCTCCCGGTTTTTCCAGAAGTTCCACCAGGCGCAGAAACGCATTCAAAAGATCGGGCGTGGCGTCCGTAACGCCCACGCCTTTACAGGATTCGTTTCCGGCGTCAGGAACGGCGGGAAGTTCCATGACAAGCCGCGAGATCAGGTATTTGTCCAGATCGAGCGATATGGCCAGAAAAGGACGTTCATGCGTGGCCCCGGAAGCAAAAAAAGAACTCGGCATGTCCACACTGACCACAAGACATTGATTTTCGCCGTAGCTGTATTCGTCGGAACCGACGACCGACCGCTTGCTTCCCTGAACGACCAGTCCGACGGAAGGCCTGTAAAAGCAGTTTTCCACATGGACGTCCGATTCGCGCCGCGACATGGACAAGCCTTCCACGGCGGTGGAACATTTTCCGGGTTCCGGCATCCGTTTCAGCAACAGTTCCTTCAACAAACCGTTGTCCTTCATCAACTCCGCGCGTTCCGATTCAGTCATGTTTATAGCCCATTATTTTGGATCCGTTGGAATGGCAAACCTTTTCAATTCAATTCCCGCGTAGCACATTTTTCCTGCCCTGAACAGGAGGGCGAGAGTATCAGGCAAGGATCAAACGTACAGCCCCATAGTCACCTGCGGATTGTACTGTGGCCACAGGGCTGGCGGAAAAAAACATTTCCTGATGAACCGTTTCAAACGGCAACTCCCTGCGCAGAGCCCGAATTCATGGGTAAGCCGATTTCACGCGCCAACCGGGCAAGAAGGCTTTTGTCCAGATTAAGCGATACGGCCAGAAACGGCTGCCGCGCGGACGCCTTGGTAATCGTGAACATGCACGGCATACCCCGGCAATCATGCACTGGTTTTCCCCGTAAAGATACTCCCTGGTCCCTATGCGGGAGCGCTTGGCCCCCTGAATGATGACGCTGAGGGACGGTTTGTAAAAACAACTTTCGGTCTGATGAGCCTGTTCCCTGCGAACCATCGACAATCCCTTGATGGCGGTCGGGTACTTTCCGGCGTTGGGCATAAGGTGCAGCAGCCTCTCCTTCAGAAGATCACTGCTTCTCGCCACCTTGGTGAGGTCATTTCCTTCCATGACTTCCTATCCATGATATAAATACGTTGCACAAAAAGGACCAAGTCTTGCCGTATTGACAGCATGTTCCATGCCCTGTGCACAGACTCCGAGAGGATTTGGCAAGGATCAGAGAGAATCGGGTCTACAGCGCGAAAAGGCGTGTTGCTATTCTCCCGCCAGCCCCCACAAAACACAACGGCTGAAAGAAACCTCCAACGAACATGCAACCATTATCTTCAGGTAATCATACAGGAGAACTTCCATGAAAGACGTGATGATTTTAACCGGTGCCGGACAGATAGGCATGGCGATTGCCCGCAGGATGGGCTACGGCAAGAAGATAGTGATAGGTGACAAAAAGAGGGAAAATGCCCTCGCCATCTGTACCGTCATGAATGAGGCCGGGTTTGATGCTGTTCCTGTGGAGACGGACATTTCCTTAAGAGAATCCATCGTGAACCTGATTCACGAGGCGCAGAAATATGGAGACATTTCCATGCTCGTCAACGCGGCGGGCGTTTCTCCCAGTCAGGCTCCTGTTGAAACCGTTTTGAAAGTGGATTTGTACGGCACGGCCGTGTTGCTGGAGGAGGTCGGCAAGGTCATCAAAGAAGGCGGGGTCGGCGTAACCATTTCGAGCCAGTCCGGTCATCGGATGCCCGCTCTCAGCGTGGAAATCGATGAACAGCTTGCGACAACCCCTGCGGAAGAATTGCTTGCCCTTGAAGTCCTTCAGCTCCAAAACATCAGGGATACCTTGCACGCCTATCAGATGGCGAAACGCTGCAACGTGAAAAGGGTCATGGCCGAAGCCGTCAAATGGGGAACCAGAGGAGCAAGAATCAATTCCATTTCCCCCGGCATTGTGGTGACGCCGCTGGCTCTTGATGAATTCAATGGTCCGCGAGGCGATTTTTACAAGAACATGTTTGCCAAGTGCCCGGCAGGACGTCCCGGAACAGCCGATGAAATTGCCAATGTCGCGGAGTTGCTTATGAGTGATAAAGGCGCATTCATCACCGGAGCGGACTTTTTAATCGATGGTGGCGCTACGGCATCTTATTTTTATGGCCCCTTGAAGCCAGAAAAATAAACCATAAATGCAGAGGAGGCTATTTCTCTAAAAACAGGTATTCCTTGCATAGATATAATAATATTTACAATATGTTATATATCCATGTAATTCCGCTTCAATCCTCTTACATGTTTTGAGAGCTATTTATACATGTGCAAAAAGCGTGAGACATGCCCTCATGTTTCAACACGCCCCCTACGCGCACGGGGGTGGGGCCGAAATCTCTTCCTTCGCGAAAGAGCGCCGGTCCACACTCCCCCCCCGCGCACGGGCAAAGCGCACACGGAAAGCCGCCCCTCCAGAAAATCATTCCTCTCCAAAAGAAAGACCACACAGCCCCCGCACTCATGCCCACGGGGAACATCGAAAAGAGGGATTCGGTAAGGATAAAAGTTTTGAACGAAGGGGGATGGGAGATTGGAAAGAGG
>PPYF01660595.1_pt1 | contig 17100 bp, 20 predicted proteins | sample 1559871 | NCBI WGS metagenome assembly PPYF01 (sample SAMN08240021, study PRJNA423297) | Human gut metagenome, whole genome shotgun sequencing project.
CGGTCTTAGAGTTGTGCCATAAAATCACTTCACAAAAATTTTCAAAAAGTGCTTGACTTTTTATTAGCAGGCTTTCTTAGCCGAAGAGGCCGGAAAGCAGGGGAACCAGAGTGATACCGATGAGGGCCACGCCGCCACCTGCCATCAGCTGCTTCATACCCTGAGACTTTGCACCGGGGTTATCGTTGCCGTAGCCTTCCAGAAGGTTGATCGCGCCCCAGATACCAAGACCTGCACCGAGAGCTACTACCAGAGTCTGCAGTACACCGACTGCACTGTTGAAAAATGCCATAAGTTTGTCCTCCTTTGCCCGGATCCGAAGTATAGTTGGTGGATAACCGGACCATCAGTAATGAAAAATGTGGATATAACAAAGCCCTCCTCGAAGCCGCATGTGCACCTGCAGCCGGAGAAGGGCAGAAAAATAGCCAGAACTGATGATCAGTCAGTCCTGGCTATGTAAAATGTTATTGTCGATTTCTAATTTTGTTTATGGCCCCATAAATGAAATCAGATCATATCCTTTTTCTTTACCTACTTTCATCATGTATTCCATACGATAGACGAACCTGCGGTAAAAATCAATGATCAGATCAATTTCTGTGTTATCTTCTGTCGGCCTGTTGGCATTATAGGCTTTAATCTGGTCCTCACTCATATCTCTTGCATAAAGCAATTGATAAGTGGCAGTGCCCCTTTTTTCTCTTAATTTTGCGGTGAACTCGTTATCTCTTCCTGAATCCAGAGCATCAATTGTGTCGTTAATAGCATTCAAAATACTTGTTATTGAATCGAAGGTGAAGAAATTGTGTGTCAAGTACCATTCAAAACCTTGTGCATCGGCTCTGTTTTTATTAGCTTCGAGTTCATCATCAAAGAATTTATAAAGGAATGGGGTAAGGTATTGGCTAACATCATCTTCCTCAATTGAGATTTCAGTACTTCTCATTTCAGCAACAGAATCGAGATTTTCTGTGTTTGAATAGTCAATCACCCTTACCGGCATAATCCAAAAATATGAGGAACTATCATGACCATCGACAATACGAATTTCTTCCTTGAAGATGTCTCTGCCAATAAACGCAAAGCAAAGATTCTTTACTTGGTTTAGAATTTGCTCGTGATTTTGATGAAATGCCAATGCGTTGTCGAACAGTTTTTTTAACTCCTCATATGACTTGTAGCATATATCTGACTCTAACAAAAACCTGTGTGTTGTGTGGTATATTTCCCCATCTGACATATAGTTCGGGTAATCCTCACGAAGCAAGTCCAGCATATCTCTAATGCAAAGCTGTTCCGGATTGCAGAATCTCATGAAATCCGTTTCTTTCTGCGGAGCCTTTCCATCCAATGCATCCATGAGCACTTCTTTGCTGACATCATCATAGTTTCTAACGGTTATGTGGTCATTACCTGCATTTCTGTATTTTCTCCAATGCTTGTATTCGACGTCATAAATGTAGTAAAGATATCCGCCATGAGTAATAAAGATAAGATTTTCTTCTGGAAATCTTACTGCTTCAAAATCATCAAATAATTTCATCTCATTCTATCTCCTTACTCGCTCACACACTATTTCAAGCGAATATAGCAGGTTGATTTTCCGGCTCCTTCGCGTTTCAGTTCGCCGGATGCCACCATTTTCCGCAGCGCACCTTCAACAGAACTAAGGCTCAGTGAAGGACACTGCTCCCTGATATCCTGCTTCGTGAAACGACCGATTTTATTCAAAGCAGCCTTGCGAACCATATCAATGGCAGGAAGTTTCTCTTCCACGATGGCAAATCTGTCCCCGAAGTCTTTATACGCAGCCAGAATGGTACCAAGCAGATATTTAATAAACGGAACTGCATCCTCGGTTCCTTCATGCCAGCCATGCTGTGCACGGTTCAGTGCGTCATAATACAAATCCTTGTTTTTCGCGATCTGTGCCTCCAGGGAGATATATTTTCCAACGTAGAATCCGCTGCGATATAAGAGCAACGTCGTCAGCAAGCGGCTCATTCTGCCATTGCCGTCGTTAAACGGATGAATGCACAGGAAATCGTGGATGAAGATTGGAATAGCAATTAAGGGCTCCAATTCCATATTGCCGATCACCTTGTTGTACTCCTCACAGATCCGATCCAGGGCTTCCGGCGTCTCGAACGGGGCCAGGGGAGTGAAAAGTATTTCGGTATGACCGTCAGGGAAAGTCGCGCTGATATAATTCTGTACATTTTTCGTCTGTCCGGCCATTGGGTTATTCATATGGCTGTACATTATCTTATGAAGCTGCAGGATATAGTTCTTTGACAGAGGAATGGCATCGTAGCTTTCGTGAATAATAGAAAGCACATCTCGATATCCTGCAATTTCCTGCTCGTCTCTGTTCTTTGGCGTGGTTTTCTCCTCTACCAGCTGCCTGATTCGTGTATTGGTGGTAACAATCCCTTCAATGGCATTGGATGCCTCTGTACTCTGGATCTTTGCGATTTCAACCAGCTTCTCCAATTCATTCGGGCGTTGCTTCAAGTAAAGCTCCTGTTTACCGGCCTCTTTATAGATTGCAGCAATAAGCCCAAGGATCTCAGAATCCCATTTCTGATTCTTGATAGCTGAGTAATTAAAAGTTCTCATTCCCTTAGCCTCCATCTTTTTCCCTTATATTATATTCATTTATAAGGGAATAGTCAACATCTCGGGGGGATTTATCCTTTATAATACCCAACAAATAAGGGAAAGATGCTACGAGTAAGGGATAGTATTCCCATATTTCCAGTACCTTATTCGTTACATGGAATAGCAGTCACACACGATACGTGCATGACTGCTATATATTCGTTCATGGGTTATAACAGGCGTTGCCACATTGAGCTGTTCTCAGTCAGTTCATGTACTCAGAGAGAGGCTTTACCTCGCATCCCTTCTTTGCATAATAATCCAGCATCTCGTCAGCCTTTTTCAAATCGTAGCTGGTCACGCAGTCGGAGATGACATGAACGGTATATCCGGCTTTGGTCATATTAAAGCAGGTTGACTTCACACAGGCTGTGGCATCGGCACCGGCAATATAAAACTCGCCGATCCCGTTATCGGAAATAAACGCGGAAAAGGCTTCGCTGGTCAGAGCATTGCTCTTGGTCTTAACAAAGATATGGTCGGATACTACCTTCAGCTCCGGAACAAGCTCGGCACCTTTGGTATCCGGCTTAAAGGTCCGTGTTCCGGCGGTGATGTTATGATGCTTGATATACACGATGTCCATACCACGTTTCTCAGCCCATTCAATGGCTGTATTCAAATTGTGAATGATATCCTTATAATGCTTTGTGATGTCATTCTGGATATCAATGACAACAAGAGCTTGATTCATAGGTCTGCCTCCTTTTTTCGTGCTTCCTTGCGTTTAATGGGATGTCGGATGACCGTTTTCCATTTTTCGGGAGCAACCTTGCGTGCATCAGACAGGTAGATTTCGTGATGAAGGCGGCTGTCTGAGAAATCATTTTCATAGCCGCTCTCCAGAAGATACTCGTTCATAATGCTCACCGTAGCAGGTTCGTCGTCAAATGGACCAATGTGCATGATCTGAACACAAAGGCCCTCATCTATGGTCAGGAATTCCGCCTTGCTGCAGTCCAGATGTTTCTTTTTCTCCGCTTCCCCGGTGGCCCAATCAAAGTCTTTCTGCGTGACAAAATCGGGGAGGCGGATCACGGAGATCCAGTTGAAGGTGGATTTGTCGCTGTAATCAATGCCGTCAACGCCTTCCTGCCACCAGAAGCCTTCCAGCGGAGGCACCACATAGTCGAAGAAGCCCTCGATGCGATAATCTGTCTTATAGCTCATCTTGAGAGTATAGGCCACGGCATACAGGATGCCCACCGCCTGCTGATAGGCACCGCCTTCGTCGTTGGGATCACCTTTTCCTCTCACGGCAATATAATTTGCCTTCGGTACCGTCACAATTTCCGGCTTACTTTTTGGCATATAAAATTCTTTATACTCTTTCTTAAAATCAAATGCCATCTTCATTTTTCCTCCTGTTCCTGATACTTTGCTCTAATTTCGGAAGAAATCTTTCTGAGCTTCTCCCGAACAGACTGTGGTTCCAGCACAGTCACTTTATCCCTGCAGGACAGCAGCCAAGAAATGAGACCCTCTTCATCCATTTCCCTCTCGAAAAGTAAGGAGCCGTCCGTTTGAATCTGATAGGACGAGACGCCATAACTTTCGATCAGATGCCACTTCATGGAAGGATCAAACAACGCCTTCAGGCGAACATTGGCCGGGAAGAACTGTGTTGTTTCAAATTCCGGCATGGGTACTACTCTCTCTTCCACAGGTTCACCGGCATGCACCAGATGATCCATGCGGTTCAGCTTGAACATGCGAAAGTCCTGCTTTGTTCGGCAAAAGCCCCAGACATACCAGCTGCTCCACTTGAAGATCAGATAATAGGGGTCGATCAGGCGCGTGCTTTCTCCTTTTGGAGAGTAATAATCAAAGCGAATCGCCTGCTTTACCTCGATGGCAGCCTGTATCAACTCAATTTTTTCGGAGACAGCCTCTTTGTTCCAGGAAGATAGATCAATCAGGATCGTATCGTTTCCATGAACAAAATCAGAGGATCCGGCTTTGATTTTTTCCATAAGCTGACTGTAATAATGGCTGCCGCTGACACTGTCCAGACTCCGAAGCCCTGCCATGATCATCTGCATATCTCTTGAAGTGAGAAGGGTACGATCCATGCGGTATCCGTTCATGATCTGAATACCACCACCCACACCCTGTGTTGTGCAGATTGGGATCCCTGCTTTGCATAGATCATCAATGTCCCTGTTGATTGTTCTTTTCGACACTTCAAAATGCTCTGCCAGTTCAGGCGCTGTCGTTTTTTCTTTTTGGAGCAGAAGGGATAGAATCCCTATCATTCTGTCTATCTTCATAATGGTTTCACTTCCGGTTATATGATATCAAGGTAAACACGACAACTATATGTCATGTTTATATTACTACATCCAAAATAAGAATGAAATAGCAATATGTAAGCAGGCAGCTTGCGCCGCCTGGCCGGATTTACTGCTCCGGCAAGCAGTCTGACTTCGGATTAACCGAAGAGTCCGGAAAGCAGAGGAACCAGAGTGATACCGATGAGGGCCACGCCGCCACCGGCCATCAACTGCTTCATACCCTGAGACTTAGCACCGGGGTTATCGTTGCCGTAGCCTTCCAGAAGGTTGATTGCACCCCAGATACCAAGACCTGCACCGAGTGCTACTACGAGAGTCTGCAGAACACCGACTGCGCTGTTGAAAAATGCCATAAAGTTTTCCTCCTTGATTTGTCCGCCTATGTGGTCGGGATAATGAAATGAAATTTGCCCCGCGATTCCCGGCATGTGCACCTGCAGGAAAAGAAGGGAATAAAAATATCCGGGGCCGATGATCAGTCAGTCCCGGATATGTAAACAGGCAGCAAGCTGCCGCCTGTTGCCCGAGCATTTACTCATTTTGTTCTGCTTTCCTGCAGCCGAGTGTTTCCAGAATACCTTTCAGATGCTTTGCGCTTCGGGCATATTTGTCTCCGGTATCCAACCGGATCCAGATGGTTGCTGTACCCGGGCTGGCATCAATGCTGATGATGTGATCTGCATTGATATACTCCTCACCGGTGTATACGAATGTCGCCATTTTGCCTCCTACCTGGCAGCTTCCTGCTTCCTGGCCGCCTTACCGGAAGGGCTGGCTGCCGCTGTTTCTTCCTTCCGGTCAGACAAGTCCGAGAGGACAGAGCCTCTGGATTTATCTTTATAGGACTCCATCAGGGCCTTCAGTTCCGTGTTGGTCACTTCTCTGGTCTCACGACCCCAGGTGGATCTTCCGGTTTCATCCATGCCGGTCTTCACCGAACGGGAAAGCCGGGTCGTACCATCCTCGGGGAGCTTCATCCAGACGCCTTTTCCGAATTGATTATCGTGAATCATCTTCGGGGAGATCACAAAGGATTCCCAGGGACGGGTATCGGTCTTATCCGGATTCGGGATACTGACTTCCACCAGCTCCTTGCCGCTTTTCGAAGTAAAGGACTCACCCACGAGCCCCTTACCAAATTTGATCGTTACCTCGGCCAGCGGCTGGCCAAAGGTTTCGCCACGCGCCATGGCTTCCTCCGCTTCTCTTACGAAGTCGGGAACATCCATCGGCAACGGATTTCTTTCATCTGCCATTGCGGCTTACCTCCTTATTTTTCTGCATCTATAACAAAAAACTCATCCTTCGGATGAAGCTTTGCCCTGGTACTCAGGTACTTCTCAATGTCGAAGGTGAGTTTCTTATCATAATCGGCGGTGTATTTGTAGTTCGGGTGCTGGGTCAGATCGTATTTATCCGACAGGAAGGGACGAACGCCTCTCAGCTGAAGGACACATTTGCTGCCGTCCATAACAGCCAGTTCATCACGACTCATGAGCTCCTTGCCCAGCTTCTGGTAGTTGGTTCCGTAGCTTGGACTATTGCCTCGTGTATCCGAGGTATTGAAGGTATCGATGGTTTCTTTGCCGAGTGCTTCGGAGAGTTCTTTCAGAGCCGCCCAGGAATACCTGGCAGTCCATGTTGCCGATGATGGTATCGGCATTGTCCTTGTAAATAGCCTTCAGCTGAGACCTTGCCTGCAGCACCAGACAGGCACTGATCTCACGGGAACGGATGGTGGCAACCAGCTTTTCCAGGTTCGGGATCTGGCCGATGTTTGCCGCCTCATCGATCAGGCACCGCACATGAACCGGAAGCCTGCCGCTGTAAACATCATCCGCTTTTTCACACAGCAGGTTGAACAGCTGCGTGTAGATCATACTGATCAGGAAATTGAAGCTGCCGTCTGTATCTGACATCATCAGGAACAGGGCAGTTTTTTCATCTCCCAGAGTATCCAGCTCCAGCTCGTCATACATGGTGATATCGCGGACCTCCTGAAATAGCGATAGGTAATCCTTTGATGTTATCTCCGGATTTTCCCCCGCCCTAAACCGGGCATGAACCTTTCAGCTCACCCGGCTTGCCATCAGGAACAAAATTTTATTTCATCTCAATAACTTTCAACATGGACAAGGCTTCTTAACTTATTGAGTTTTTCTTTCTGCTTTTGGTCAAGGTTGAGGATTTCCATATATTTTCTGATAGTATCAGGGTTTGTGGCATGAATCAGATGATGTACATCTTCACATACCAACACCAGATTTTGATAATTGTCCTTGCCGCCTAAATACCGTGACACTTTGTGATGGCAATGAATATCGCCAATAGACAACACTCTGCCTGATACAGCACATTTTCCCATTTGAGCCGAATATAATGAAAGCCTGTTATCGTTGTATTCGATAGAACAGTACAGAACCGGATTCCTCATTAAATAATGAAGAACTGTCATGTCGATTCTGTCCAGATTCTTGTGGATTTCAACTCTGCCCTCCGGCGTATAGGAATTGATTTTGCGGTTCATGGACTTTGGGGGCTTATGCCGTATGTAACCTATTGGGACAACTGCGTGTCCGGCTACATATCGGAGCTGTTTGCTTTTCCCATATTTTTCCCTGATAACTTTCGGTACTTCACACGGAAGTTTCCTTTTCCTGACCTGTTTTGCAGTTTTAACCCGCTTTTTCAGTCTTGCCCGTAGGCTCTTGTGGACAGATAAGGCGAATGGCGTAAGGTCGTCACAGACCTTTGTGGCTAATCGGTAATAATCATGGATTCCCATTACATAGACGTTGTATCTGCAAATTGCCTGATATTCAGTGCGTCTGCCTTGTGACGGAAATTCAATATCATAAATCAGCCGTTTTAAGTTTGGTTTTATTTTGGCAATAGATTTCTCTCTGATGTGGCTCTCGACTACATATTTTGTCTGTCCGTTGCTCCGCTTGCCACGGGGAATGACCTTTAGCTTGAAACCAAGGAACTCTGAATACTGTTCTTTCAGGTTAATCACCTTTGATTTTTCAGGACTGATTTCAAGGGACAGCCTTTTGTACAGCCAGCTTTTGGTTGCGTGGAACAGCTTCACCGCATTTTGATAGCTGTTTGTGAATATCTTAAAATCATCAGCATACCGGACGCAGGTGACTTCTTTGAGCTTTGACCTCCGCAATGCGGAGAACTTATGGCTTTTACTCACGCTTCCATTTGGATTGACTGTTTCCTTATAAGGGAACTCTGTCGGTATTTCTTCCCATTGGCTGGCAAGCCACCAGTCCAGTTCATTCAGGACTACATTGGAGAGCAGGGGGGATATAATGCCGCCCTGCGGCGTTCCAACTTCTGGGAACCCGATTCCTGCCACCTCCGCTTTTAACATAGCCGATAAAATACTAAGCAGCTTTTTATCCCGGATTCCCATTGTCCAGAGCTGTTTCAGCAGTTTTCCGTGGTTTACGTTGTCGAAGAACCCTTTAATGTCTATATCTACAACGTAGTAAAGGTTGCTTCTCTGCATGTTTTTGTGAACCTGGGCGATTGCGTGCTGTTGATTCCTGTTAGGGCGGAATCCATAGCTGTGGTCGTGAAATTTAGCCTCGCATATCGGCTCCATAACCTGCAATACACACTGTTGTATCAGCCTGTCCATAATTGTCGGTATTCCAAGCGGGCGTTTCTTTGACGGGTCATTTCCTTTCGGTATCTCTACCCGCCGGACGCTTTGCGGAACATACCAACTCAGCTTGCGCTGTACCGCAGAGATTAACTGTTCGTCAGAGAGTGCCGCTAATTCTGTAATTGTTTTTCCATCTGTGCCGGGCGTCATGCTCCCGTGGTTCTTCTTGATGTTGCGGTATGCCAGACGGATATTTTCGGGCAGTGCAATGATTTCAACCAGATGCTTGAATATTTTGCCCTTGTTGCTGTCTGCATACAGCCTGTCTTGAATTTCCTGGAAGCCGTAATATTCGGCGTGCCTTAATTTATCTTTCTTCTTTGCCTTTCCTGTTGCCATAGTCGGTTACTTGTCCCCACTTTCGTTTAGATTTTCGCCTTTCTTAGTCCTACTCGAACCTATGATTGTTTATTGATTATGACTTTACTTTTGTTCCTGACTACAGCCCGTCCCTCCACCGCTTACTTTGTTCACGGCTTCACAGGTAGCATGGCTGCTCTTTCACCCCGGATTAAGAACGGTTATACCGCACCTCCCATATGGGCGACGCGATTTTCCCGCTCATTGCTTCACTGCGCGTATCCACTCCACATCCGGGGCTTTCCACGTTCCGATATTCCTATCTGTGCATATATACCCTTAGCCCTGCCCTTTAGGCCTGTATGCTTGATGATGCCTGTAACACCATAGGGAATTTCATATCGACAAATCTTACTTTACCCCACATACGCCGTTTTCACGGCTATGGCATTTCTGCCATATCCCGTTATAGACCTGTACATCCGGGCTTTTGTCAGCGGTAGTCAGCCGCATTCTGGACATAGGTATTTTATAGACCTCCGGCCTAACACCCCCGGCCACCTCTGGCTCGGTTTTGCTTTATCCCAAAGGGGACAGTCGCAGGTGCAGACAGCCGACTTCAGCGTGCTGTGTCAGTTGCGGGAAATACGTCCCGTTTCCTCCAACGCAGTATCAAGGGAAGCGTTTCAGGGCGTTACCCCGTCATTCCACTTCTTGGAATATCAGTTAGAAAAGCCGTAGCCTTTCCGTCACTTTTACCTCTTTGCAGGAGAATCCCACGCAGAGTTTATATGCGACAACGTGTCGCTGCACTATCAAAGGGAGCGAGACGGGCACCGGCAGACACCAGAATACTTTTCAGAGTCTTGCCTGCAGCCAGCTTGAACTTGGCATATTGCCGGACTGCGAAATGGTCCGGCTTCTTCTTTTTCAGGTCTTCAAACATCAGATCCACCGGATTCTGAAAATCCTCATCATCCTCACGGACCTCCATGGCATTGATAAATTCGATGAGCGTGGCAAAGTTCTGTTCCTCCTTGGGTGCCTCATAATGGATGTAGCCGATGAGAGCACAATAGAGCAGTGTCTCTGCCTTGTCCCAGAACGGATCGCCGCCCTTACCATCACCCTTGGTATTTGCCATGAGTGTGGTCGTCAGCTTCAGGATGTCCTTTTCACTGTGGATATAGGCGAAGGGATTATAGTGCATGGACTTGTGAAAGTTGATCGTGTTGAAGATTTTGATCCGGTAATTCGCATGGACAAATGCATTTCCAACCTCAAGCAGGGTCGTGCCCTTCGGATCCGTCAGAACATAGGAAGAATGCAGCTGCAACAGGTTCGGCTTAATCCAGAACCGGGTTTTACCGGAACCGAAGCCGCCGACAATCAGAACATTCTTATTTCTGGCATTGGCAGGATTCTTTGGGCGGTTACTCATCATCAGTCGTTCTGTCTTTGTGAGGATCACATTCTTCTCAAAGACCGGATCGATGAAAGGCTCGATGTCCTTCGGGCCACCCCATCGGGCAGAACCATACTCAAGGTTATGCTTAAAATTTTTGGCATTCTTTCCCCGGATGTAGACAGCAGCCCTCAGACCTGCACCGCAGATCAGGCCCACCATCAAGTCAATGGGATGAAAGCTCGGAAGAGGATTTCCGAAAGCAATGCCCATCGTCGTAAAGAATGACAGCAGCTTTTCAGAAGCATTCGGGCCCTCCGCTATTCGCCAGGCTTCTCCCAGATTGGTACAGACCAGACCGATCAGGATATAAGGGAGGGCCCGGATCAGAAGCTTTTTCAGCTTAACGGCATCCAGGCTCATCGTGACTGCTCCCTCTGCTTGTCCCTGCTTACCACCTTCGCAGGGATATCTCTCACCGCATCGATCAGCTTATGCAGCGTTTTCAGAACGCTCGGGCGTTTGTTCTTTGCCAGTATCTCTGCAGAGTAGGCGTTGAATGCCGCTGTCATAGCATCCGCATCTCTGGCCTTAAAGAACACCAGGTACTTCGGTGGAAGTACAGATTTATCCTTGGTGATTGCATAATCGACACCGTATTTCCGGGCATACTTTTCAAAGCCCTTCAGGTCTGTTTTGGAGATGTCGATATTGGTTACGCCCTGATTCTGGCCGATCAGCTCCTGAATGGTCTGCTTGCCGGTGGACTTTTCATTTTTCATTGCCGCTTCCTGAGATTTTCGCTTGATATAAGCGATCCCCTTCAGACCAAGTCGGACAATACTGCGAGCCGTAAGCTTGGTCGTGCTGATGGCCAAATTCACTGTCCTGTTTTCTACTTCCTCCTGCAATGCTCACCACCTCCTTCGGTTCGTTTCTCCGGCATCATGCCTTTTTCCCGGCGGAGCCTTCCACCTTCATAATGCCGTCAAGAGTTGTAGCGGCAATACGGAGCCTCTTAGCCAGACCGATATCGTCTTTGACCTGGCCATCCATCGAATCGCCGCAAACCACGAGAATGCGGGATCTTCGGAGGAGCTCCGATGCCATTTCGATCCTGTCCTTGTGCTCCTGGGGGATCTCATCCCGAAAGAGCCCCTCATACATGAGTCTCGGACAGATAGGAGAAAACCCTGCATCATACACCTTTCGGCAATAACGCAGGGCTGTACTTTTCGCTTCAAATTCATTATCACTCCAGTTTGCAGTGATATACGCCAGTGGTCTAACCATGTGTACCTCCTTCTTTCAACATCATCAGTGACCGTCATGCTCAGGCCTTTTGTGCTTCGGCTTACCGCCGATCTCTTCGGCAGCTTTCACCGCTTCGCGTGGTTGGAGGGACTCTTCGGGAATAGGGATCGCCATGATGCTGCGTCCCATTTTCACGAAGGCCTCCGGCTGGTGGAATAACTCCTCAAACTTGCCGACCTGTTCCGGAGTGAGGGAACCGAAGCTGTCCTCCGTAAGGCCGGTCACCAGGAAGGAACCGGCAATCACATCATAGACCTCATTGTTCTCATCACGAAGAGCACGGTTGAGAGGGAGCCCGTTGATTTTGCCTTCCTCATTGACGATCAGGCCCACTGGATCCTCGAAGGGATAAACCACCTCGATAAAGCCGCCTACCAGCTGCTGAAGATCCTCAAGGCCGGTCTTTGCTTCAATGACCTTCGGGTGCTCATTGGGTTCAACCAGCAGCATGGTGATCGTATCTGCCTCCATAAATCCGGCAGGCTCATCAGCAAGCATGGCTTCTACTCTGGCAGCCTCGCGGGCCTCAAAGGTACGGGCGTTTTCAAAGATGTGTTCCTCACTGTCATAGTGGAATACATTGTCGGAGAGACGATCCGCAGGCGCGACCTCCGCCTCATTGATGCTTCGCACCATTTCTTCCAGATGACTGAGTTCCATACTTCCATCATCGGCAATGAACAGAACTTCATGGATCGAAGAAGGGAGAACGTAGAAATCGCCGCCCATCGTTTCAGCCGCCTGATCCAGAAAATCCGGATACTGAATGGTGCAGGCACCGTTCTGACCGCTCTCTACCGTTGCCACCCAGATGGGAGAAGGCTCATCCGGAAGAAACATACCGGCAGCATCGCCCATCATGTCACGCAAGACCTCGTTCATGTTGCGAAGAGTCGCCGGATGGTTCTGCACGGCAGCTTCCAAAGCATCCGAATGAAGCTGATCCGCAGTAATGTCATAGGTCTGAAGCATGTTGTTGGTTACGAGAATGCTGGCGGAGCCCTGCTCATTACTTTCCATCTCGAAGCGGTACACGACAGCCATATCCTCCACAGCTCTGTGAGGAATCTCGGAAAGCTTTTCCTCGTTTCCGGCAATGGGAATCATCTGAAGTGTCAGCTTTTCCTTCATCTGACCGTAATCCATCAGCGCCCGGGTATCGAACTGAGGCATACTTCCGGCAATCTCAGCCACCTGCTTTTCAATATTGTGAAGGGCTGTCTCCATAGGCATACCGTCCTCAACACGTTTGTAAACATAGTCCAGGTTCATCGTGGCGGCAACATTACTGCCTGTAGGGCTGACAGCCAGACCGGTATAGGATTCACCCTGCAGCTTCGAAACAGCCTGAATGCCGATATCCAGATCGGGGAAGCGCGCACGCATCTCATCGACAACCTGAAGCTTAAACTGATCAAAATCCATATGTTAGTCCTCCTTTTTCACTTTCGGCAGCCAATAACCACAAATGGTCTTTCCATCTTCACCGGTAATGGTCACGAAATGGTCATTCAAAAAGATCATTGCAGCAAGAAAGTCCATAGCGGTAAGCTCCTCGCATTCAGTTTCATCGTCATTGACTCTGGCAATATAAACCGGAGCCGTAATGGTGATATCATCTTCACTTTCCCAGCTGTGCTCCATATAGTGAAGAAAGATGATCGCCGATCTCAACGCAATAAAACGTCTGCTCATCATCAAAGCCCGGAAACTTTGACAGGGCGTCTTCTTCCGTCATCAGCTGTACCGGTTTTCCGGGAACCGCAAAAAGGACGGTAGCGTCCATACAGGCCATATCATCCTCGTCCCAGTCATCCATGTCTTCGAAATTCTTCGTGTCCCAGGGATTCTTCTTTCCCTGAAGCAGGCTGGCAATTCGGGAAAGAACAATGGCACTGTCACAGAACATTTCTGCCAGCTCATCTACAGAATCTGCAAGCGCAATCGCTGCAGCCTCTTTTTCGGAAGGCTTCTTCCGGATACCAAGCAGATCCTGCATCTGCTTCATCATTTCTTTTTCAGTCATTGATTGATACTCCTTTTCGTGTTTTGGGTAAAAAGAAAGCACTATCAAAAGTTGTCCTTCTGACAGTGCTCGGGGTATGGGTATTAATTTATCGCTCCTGATCGCGGGCTTTCTTTTTCTGCCACTGATCCAGAAGCTTGATAATGGTGTCCTGCATCTGCTGTGTGGTGTAGGATCTGGGGAAATACTTCCTCAGCTGTTCATTTCGGAAGGTGACCCGTTCAAGATCACCTTTCTTCACTTCATTCATGATCTCCCTGGCAGCGTCCATGGTGAAATTGCCTTCCTGAGCCAGCTTTTTCAGACGCTGGGCCTGGGAGAGAGAAGGGGAGGCCTGCACCTCATCCATAGCCTGCATGAAGATTTCCTGTTCCTCCGGTGCAAGATAGGAAAGCTCAACCGCCGGATTGAAGGAAATCTGCTTCTGATCGACCATTTCCAGAAGTTCGGGAATGAGGTTGGTGAGACGGATGTAGCGCTGGACTTGCTTTCTACTTTCACCAGCTTCCTGAGCCAATTGCTCGTCCGACCTCAACTTAGGGCCAAGTTGGCCCGAAGTTAAATCTGATCGTTTACCCTGATGTTTCATCGCTTCCAACTTCATTTTGTACGCATAAGCCCTCTCGCTGGGCAGAATGTTCTCTCGCTGAAGATTGGAATCCACCATGAGCACCGTGGCGGCATCATCATCCATCTGCCTTACCAGAACCGGAACCTCCGTAAGCCCTGCCAGTTCAGCAGCATGGGCACGGCGATGTCCGGAGATGATCTCATAACCACCTGCTTCCAGCGGCCTGGCAATCAGAGGGGTCAGCACTCCGTACTGTGCGATGCTCTCCGTTGTTCGAAGCATGGCTTCATCATCGACCACCTTGAAGGGATGATCCTTAAAGGGAACCAGCTCGCTGATGCTGATATTCTGCACTCGTTCCAACTGACTCTCTGCACGGCTCTCATCCGTTTCAAAGATATCATCGTAGCTGGTCAAGCTGATGTTTCCGCCTCTTTTCGGCATTCGCTAGCACCTCCTTTGTCAGACTCCGGTAGGCCTCAGCGACTTTGCCGCCCGGATCGTGTTTGAAAATACTCACGCCCTCCGCGCTGATTTCCGCAGCACGGACGGAGCGAGGGATGTCTGCGTCGTAGACCTTCAGCTTGCTGCCGTAGGTATCGCGGATCAGCGTACTGATCTCCTTTGCAAAGTTGGTACGAAGATCCACCATAGTCAGCAGAATTCCTTCGATCCGAAGCTTGGGATTGATCTGACGCTTGACCTTGTTTACCGTCTGAAGCAGCTGCTCCAGACCCTTTGCCGACAGATAGTTTGCCTGAACAGGAATGAGGACCTGATCCGATGCGGCAAGCGCATTGACGGTCAGCATGCCCAGGGAGGGCATACAGTCCAGCAGAATGTAGTCGTACTGAAATTTCAAAGCATCTAAAACCTGCCTTAAAACAGTTTCGCGGCTCATGGCGTTGACCAGCGACACCTCCATACCTGACAGCGTAATATTTGCAGGAACAAGATCCACGCCTTCTTCATGTGACAGGATACCCTCCTTAGGTGCGATGAGCTGATCCTGCATGACCTTCGCCATCAGGTCGGTCAGCGTGACCGGAAGATCATCCGGTCTGGGATGTCCAAGGGCAATGGTTAGGGACGCCTGCGGATCCGTGTCCACGAGCAGCACTCTTTTTCCCTCATTGGCAAGGCCAATGCCCAGATTTTCGCAGGTGGTAGTTTTTCCGGTTCCGCCTTTCTGATTAACAACAGCCATGATTGTGGCTCTCGACATAATGATCACCTCCTAGATCAAGCCATTGGCCATGTCGTGCTGTACCCAGTTCTGATAGTACGAACTGATGGTAGTTGGTGCGTTGTAGAGGACTGCCAGCATGTACTGCTTCATGTCCTTAACGCGGGTTGTGTTGTTTGCCAGTGTCATCAGGGCATATTTGATATGCTCTGCATCCAGCTTCATAAATCGACTTTTTACGACTTCGATTGGCATATCTTCCCGGTTGATACGAATGGTCTTTTTGCTTGAGCAGCAAACATCGACCATGAGATCGACCATAGCCTGAATGGTATCCTGATCAAGTGTCTTATCCCGGGAAAGATAATCCAGCTCGAGAGATTCTCTGAAATAATCCTCATACTGAGCTCGGCTCCGCATCGCTTCGCTTCCTTTCCCGACATTTCTGTCGGAATAGAAGGAATCGGTATCACTATACTCAGTATTAATAATATCAGTCTTATTTCCGTGTCCTTTTGACATTTCAAGAGATGTGATTTCGACACTTCTAGAAGTGTCATTTTGACATTTCAAGAAATGTCTCTCCACAGGGCTGTCCACCGATATGAAGTTCTTCACATAGATCAGGTTTGGTTTTCCCAGCCCCTGACGCTTTCTCTCAATGAGACCGACCTTGTCCTCCAAATCCGATAACAACTGGATCGCTTTTTTGTTTCCGCAGTTCATGTCCGCCATGATTTCTTCAATCGTGCAGATGATATACACGCGGCCCTGTTCATCGATCCATCCGTTTTTCGCAGAGAGGGGAACGCGGTCCAGTAAGATTCCGTATAGAGTCTTGGCTTCAGCAGACAGATATTTGAACCGGTCATTCGTAAAAAGCACCTTGGGAACCCGGTAGAAGGCAAACTGTTCTGCCTGGGCTCCATAGAAATAATCAAACACTCATAGTCACCACCTGCTTTCAGGAGAATTTATCGCGCTTCAGAGGCTTTTTGCGAAACACATCCTTATCCTTGCCATAGGGGCATCTGGTGAACTGGCACCGGCGATACTTGAAATCCGGGCGATAGTAGAGGCAGTGAGCGCAGCTTCCGGGTTTATGGTCCGATGCACTCCCGGGATTTTCTCTCTTTGCAGCCCTCGCCAGCTTCTCATATCTGCGGAAGACCTCATCCTTCTTACTCATTTGCCGCACCTTCTTCCTTTGCGCGGTTAGCGCGGATTGCTCTGAGCCATGCGTCCAATTCCTTGTAGCAGACAGCGCTGACACAGGGATGGCCTTTGGCGTAACAGCAGCCCTCACATTTCTTTTCCTGCTCGGTCTTTACTGCCTCAGCCAGGTAGTAGCAGTTCTGCGTACCAAGCACACAGCCGACCTTGCGATTCTTCCAGAAGAAGCACTTGCGGCAGGTATCCGGCTTGTCATCATAGTATCTGATCCCGTCGATCAGAATGGTTTTGCGTTTCACTTTTTTTCTCATCACGATATCCTCCATAGTTTTGATCCGCCGCCGGGGAAGTCCGGAGACGACAAAAGCCCCGCAGTGATTTTCATCACCACGGGGCTATGTAAGATATCGGTTCTATACTGAATGTTGGGGTGTGCTGAAAAGCACACTTCCAACATTCTTTTCGTTGTAATAAAATACATCTATAAG
>PPYF01613437.1_pt1 | contig 17099 bp, 16 predicted proteins | sample 1559871 | NCBI WGS metagenome assembly PPYF01 (sample SAMN08240021, study PRJNA423297) | Human gut metagenome, whole genome shotgun sequencing project.
TGAGGATGGAAATTATTTTTGACCCGTCGTTAATCGCCCTTAAGCAGAATATTTCCCATGCGGAAGAGGCCATCGAACTGGCGGGTTCATTACTTGCCAGGCGCCAGATTTGCAGCGCCGAATATGTCAACGAGATGCTGACGGTATATGAAGATTTTGGCGCCGCCATCGTGATAGATGACGGGATTGCCATGCCGCATGCCCGGCCGGAAAAAGGGGCATTACAGACCGGGTTCTCACTTGTCACCACCGCCACGCCAATCTCCTTCGGCCACGATGAGTTCGATCCGGTTTCCGTGGTCATCGCGATCGCCGGCGCCGATGCTGACAGTCATATCAAAATGATCCAACTGATAGCCTCGCTGATCGAGTCAGATATTGTGACCTTTCTTCAGCAGGAAAATGACGTTAATTCAGTCTTACATTTCATTCAAAAACAAATGGAGTAGTCATTATGTTAGTTATCAGAACGGTTTGTGGTAACGGTATTGGCAGCTCATTGATGGCTGCGAATAATGTGAAAAAGATCTGTGACGAATTAGGCATCAAAGCGGACGTCGCCTCGGTCGATTTTGCTAACGCCGTCGGGGAAAAAGCCGACCTTTACGTCACGATAAAAGAACTGGCAAATCAATTTCCGGCCCACTGTCATGTCGCCATCATTCGCAGCTACGTCCATAAAGCGAAGATCGCCGAGGATATTACCGACGCGCTGATGAAAATTGCTGCGACTCACTCTTAATCAGCATAGAGGGAACGACCATGCAGGCTATTCTTAGTTTCTTAACGGAAATATTCAGTCAACCCGCCTTTTTAATGGGGCTTATCGCCTTCGGCCATCGGTCAGCGTTACACCAGGCAGGTAACCGAAGACGGCGGGATCGCCATGGGCCATTTCGGCTCTCTCGGCTACTACCTCTCGGCATGGATCGCCAGCCGGACCGGCAATCCGGCAAATTCCTTCGCCGATACCGAAATTTCAGAAAAGTGGGGCTTTCTGCGCGATACCACGGTCACCACCGGTATCGTGATGTTTGTTATCTACTTTGTCTGCAGCGCTGTCGCCGGGTCGGCGTACCTGAGCACCATCACCGACCAAAACATGCTGATCTTCTCGGTGCTGACCGGTCTGCAGTTCGCCGTTGGCGTAGCCATTGTCTATAACGGCGTGCGGCTGATCCTCGGCGATCTGGTGCCGGCGTTCCAGGGCATCAGCCAGAAGCTGATCCCGGACTCCATCCCGGCCGTTGACTGCGCGGTGTTCTTCACCTTTAGCCCCACCGCGGTGGTAGTGGGATTCATCAGCTCCTTTGTGGGCGGGCTGGTCGGGATGCTCTTGCTCGGCGGGCTGGGCATGGCGCTGATTATTCCCGGCATGGTGCCGCACTTCTTCTGCGGCGGCACGTCCGGCGTCTTCGCCGACAAACTGGGCGGTAAGCGCGGATGTATCATCGCCTCCTTTATCGGCGGGATCTTCCTCGCCTTCCTGCCGGCGATGCTGCTGCCGGCGCTCGGCAACCTCGGGTTTGAAAACAGCACCTTCGCCGATTTCGACTTCGCGGTATGGGGCATCATTATCGGGAATGCGTTCACCCAGTTTGGTCAGATCACTATCTATCTGATTTGTCTGGCGCTGCTCGTCGCGCTGCTGGCGCCTTTCTGCTTCCGTCACGTCCAGGTGGTGGGCAACACGCTCAGCTATGAGGAGCTGACGGCGAAGCAGAAAAATGAATAAGCGAGGTCATTTTTCCCGGCGGGAGGGCCACGCTTTCCGCCGCTGACAAATAATCAGGAGTGGTTATGGCTATTTTGTCCATTGGATTTGCTTGTTTCGATCAGTTTTTCTTTCTCAATGAATGGCCCCAGGAGAATACCAAAAACTTTTGTCATGATTTTATTGAAAGCGGCGGCGGTCCGGCGGCCAATGCGGCCTGGCTGCTGGGATTATGGGGCGAGGAGGTTTATTACATTGGTCATCTGCAGCAGGACCTTTACGGTCAGCGCATTATCGATGAGTTTGCCGAGGCGGGGGTGGATACCAGCCAGGTGGTTTTCTCCGATGACATGATCACCCCGCTGGCCTCGGTGCTGGTCAATCGCTTAACGGGTTCGCGGACGATTATTACCCGCAAGATGCAAACGCCGCCTTCCCTGACCTACGAGCAAAAGCTCAAACTGGACGACCTCGCCGAGCGACTGATTGCCAGCGAGGAGCCGGTTACCATTTTAATTGACGGCCATGAGGCGGAAATCAGTGAATATTTAATTAAGAAACTGCCCAACGCCAGGGTCGTGATGGACGGCGGGTCACTGCGCGCCAGCAATATTAAACTGGCGGCCTGGACTGACTATTTTGTAGTGAGCGAACATTTCGCCCGCGATTATATGAGCTATCGCTCGCTGAGCACCGAAGCAGAAATTAAAGCGGCCCTGATTGAGTTGAATAAAATTTGCCGCGGTGAAGCATTTATTACCCTTGGCGAAAAAGGCTGCGCTTTTTTAAAAAGCGGTATGCTGCAGATCGTCCCGTCCTGGCTGTGCAATGCCGTTGATACCACCGGCGCCGGGGATGTATTTCACGGCGCCTTCACCTATGGCGTCCATTACTCATGGCATATCGATAACATTATTTTATTTGCCAGCCTGACCGCCGCCATTTCTATTGAGAAAAAAGGGGTTCGGGAATCGATGCCGGACCTGGCGGTCGTCCACCACTCGTTAAATAGCTACGAGAGAAACTTAACGCAATATTTTGAAGAATAACTGCATTTAATAAATATCAAGAGGTGAATATGTTAGTGTCGATGAAGGACATGCTTCAGCATGCCCTGCGGGACGGCTACGCCGTCGGTCAGTTCAACATTAATAATCTGGAATGGGTCGGCGCCGTATTAAGCACCGCCCAGCAGTGCCGCTCACCGGTTATTTTGGGGGTGTCCGGCGGCACGGTTAAGCATATGCTCGGGTTAAAATGTATTCATGACATCGTGGTTAACGCCATGGAGTATTTGCATATTGATGTTCCGGTGGCGCTGCATCTGGATCATGGCACCTCCCGGGAGGCCTGCGAAGCGGCGATCGCCGCCGGCTTCAGTTCCATTATGTTTGATGGCTCGCATCTGCCGTTCAGGGAAAATCTGGCCATTACCCGCCACCTGGTGACGCTGGCGCACAGCAAAGGTATCTCTGTGGAGGCCGAACTGGGGACCATCGCCGGCAGTGAAGACGGCATTGTCAATTCCGAAGTCATCTACGCCGATCCCCTGGAGTGCTACACCCTGGTGACAGAAACCAAAGTGGATTGCCTCGCCGCCGCGCTGGGCTCCACCCATGGTCTGTATAAAGGTAAAGCCCGACTGGGATTTACCGAGATGAAAGCCATTGCCGAGCAGGTGAAGGTTCCGCTGGTGCTGCATGGCGGCACCGGAATTGCCGATGAGGATATGCGCCGGGCGATTGCCTGCGGCACCGCCAAGATTAACGTTAATACCGAAAATATGTACGCCTGGTGCCAACAGGTGAAAGCAATTTTCGCCGCCGACACCGGACACGATGTGAACGATCCGCGGAAAGTCATCGCCCAGGGACTGCAGCCGGTACGCGAGATGATTGCCCGCCGCATGGCGCTCTTTGGCTCAGAGCAGCGCTATTGACGCCGGGCCTGCGGCTGAAACCACCGCCCCGACGCTGCCGGGGCGGTGGCGTCAGGTATCAAAAGGCAAAGCAGGAACAGCCCAGCACGCCCCAGAAGGCCTGCTCGTCAGAGACCGGAATCGACGACTTACGCGCAATATCATGCTGATGGCCGTGGACGCCACAGCTACCGCAGCACTGGTGCATCTGCACCATGGCGCCGATTTTAGCCGTCGCCGGCGGAGCGGAACGGTAATGGCCCGGGACCTTCACCACCGGCGACCACTCCGGCAGCACCGGAATAGGCGGCGGCGCCAGCGGCGAGAAGTGACCGGCGGCGTACACCACTTTGCCATCAACCACCGTCAGCACCGACTCAATGCCTTTGATCTCCTCTTCCGCGACGCTGAAGTAGTCTTTCGACAGCACCACCAGATCGGCAAGCTGACCGGCGGCCAGACGGCCTTTCTTGCCCTGCTCGCTGGAGAACCAGGCGCTGCCCGCCGTCCACAGCTCCAGCGCGACATCGCGCGGCAGGCGGTTGGCGTCGTCATACATCGCCATCCCGCCAACGGTGCGCCCGGAGACCAGCCAGTACAGCGCGGTCCATGGGTTATAGCTGGCGACGCGGGTCGCATCGGTGCCCAGCCCCACCGGCACGTCCAGCGCCAGCATCTTTGCTACCGGCGGGGTATGTTTCACCGCCTCTTTGCCGTAGCGATCGACAAAATATTCGCCCTGGAAGGCCATCCGATGCTGCACCGCAATACCGCCCCCCAGCGCCTTCACCCGCTCAATGTTACGCTCGGTAATGGTCTCGGCATGATCGAAGAACCAGTGCAGGCCATTAAACGGGATATCGCGGTTCACCTTCTCAAACACGTCCAGCATCCGGCTGATGGACTCATCGTAGGTGGCATGCAGGCGGAACGGCCAGCGATGCTCCACCAGATGGCGTACCACCCGCTCCAGCTCATCCTCCATGCCTTGCGGCAGATCCGGCCGCGGCTGCAGGAAATCTTCAAAATCCGCCGCCGAAAATACCAGCATCTCGCCGGCGCCGTTGGCGCGATAGAAGTCAGTCCCCTGCCCCGGCTTCAGCATGTCGGTCCAGCGTTCAAAATCCTCCAGCTCCTGCTTCGGCCGCTGAGTAAACAGGTTGTAGGCGATGCGCACGGTCATCTGATCTTTCGCGTGCAGCTGTTCGATAATTTCGTAATCTTCCGGATAGTTCTGGAAGCCGCCGCCGGCGTCGATGGCGCTGGTCAGCCCCAGTCGGTTCAGCTCGCGCATAAATTGACGGGTGGAGTTCACCTGCAGATCCAGCGGCAGCTTCGGCCCCTTGGCCAGCGTAGCGTAAAGGATCATGGCGTTCGGTTTGGCGATCAGCATCCCGGTCGGGTTGCCGTGGCTATCGCGGACGATCTCGCCGCCCGCCGGATCCGGCGTCTCTTTGCTATACCCCACGGCTTTCAGCGCCGCACGGTTCAACAGCGCGCGATCGTAGAGATGGAGCACAAACACCGGCGTATCAGGCGCCGCCTCGTTCAGCTCTTCCAGGGTCGGCATCCGCCGCTCGGCGAAGCAACAATTTTTCCGTCGGCGATGGCTACAGCTTCCGCCAGGGGATTCGCACGATCGAGGGTATGAATCTGACCGTGGGTCAGAATCAGTGTGGCAGTTTGCGACATAACGCACTCCTTGAGGAGGCTGACTCAGTTTTTCTTCAACCAGCCAGCAAACAGGCGGGTCACGATGGGCATCCAGAACCAGACCACCAGCGCAACCACACAGGCATCATTGATGAGGTGCAGCAGCAGGCTCCCCTTAAGCGACGGCAGCAGCATGCCGGTCACCGCAGGCACCAGGTTGGTGCTGGGGAAAATCACCAGCAGGGTGATCAGAAACTGTTTCCAGCGCCGCGGCTGGCGTACGTTCACCGTCGGCGGGGTAAACCAGAAGGCCGGTTCAGTCCGCACCTCAGTCCGATCGCCTTCCGTCAGCAGTGGGGCAATCTCAGCCACCAGTTGCCGACGGGTTTCCGACTGCGTCCAGGCGTAGAGGTGCTCCAGGGTATCGAAGCGGATTATGACGCTCCACAGATTCTGCCCTGCGGCGGGCCGGATCACATTCGCCCCAAGATGGCCGGGAAATTCTGCCGCAATGGGCATAATTTTACCGAGCCACTCTTCGTAGCGCTGGCTGTGTTGCGGATCGAGCAGATGGCTGATAACCAGGGTCACCGATTTTTGCTGCGCCATGACGAGTTCCTTGCTTCAGGGAAATGGCCGGTTTTCTCCTGCCACTCTCCATAAATGATCTGACACAACATCCTTCATGCTGCGTTGAAGCGGCAGGCGGGCACGTCCCCGTGAACTTGAATAAATTCAGTAGCTGGGGACGGACAAACGCAGCCAACAACGCAGCAGCCTGAAGGATGGAGTGATTTACGCTTTACGCTCCGGCGCGCCATGCACCATGGTATAAGCGTAATCGACGCCCATCCCGTAGGCGCCGCTGTGTTCGCGCACCAGGTCCATTACCGCATCGTAGGTCGCTTTGCGCGACCAGTCGCGCTGGTACTCCAGCAGCACCTGCTGCCAGGTCACCGGCACCGCCCCCGCCTGCACCATCCGGTCAATAGACCGCTCATGGGCGTCGACAGAGGTGCCGCCGGAGGTATCCGTCACTACATAGACCTCGTAGCCCGCCTCCAGCGCCATCAACGCCGGGAAGGTCAGGCAGACTTCGGTCCACAGAGCGGAGATCACCAGCTTTTTACGGCCGGTCGCTTTCACCGCTGCCACAAACGCATCGTCTTCCCAGGAGTTCATGGAGGTACGTTCAATCGGCTTGACGTCAGGATGCACGGCCAATAATTCCGGCCAGATATAGCCGCTAAAGCTTTTGGTCTCTACGGAGGTATAAATCACCGGTACATTAAAAATTTTGCCCGCTTTTGCCAGCGCCACGGTGTTATTTTTCAGGGTCTGGCGATCGATATTCGCCACGCCAAAGGACATTTGCGGCTGATGGTCAATAAAGATAAGCGCGGAATTAGTGGGATCGAGCAGTTCACGAATAGACATTAAATACCTTCTTAATCAATTAGTTAAAAAGATGACATGATGATTAATGCGTCGTGTGGATCCTGACTGATAAAGCATGGTGAGTATAGCCAGTTATTTCTAACAAGTTATTAAGGATTTTTTATGGTTTATATTTTTTGCCGCGACCAGGATTTATTCACGCCTGTTTTAATCAAATTTTTACGCCAAACTGTTCTGATTTATTCACTGGCTTTGATTATTGCGCTTAGGTACAACAGAGAAAACAAATTAATGGATAGCTTCATATGCGCGTAAACTTTGATGTTTTGATGATCCTTGATGCCCTTGACCGCCACGGATCCTTCGCCACCGCCGCGGAGTCGCTGTATAAAACCCCCGCCGCTCTGAGCTATATGATCCAGAAACTGGAGAGCGATCTGAACATCGTGCTGTTGGATCGTTCCGGCCATCGGGCAAAATTTACCGATACCGGGCGGCTGATGCTGGAGAAGGGGCGACAGCTTTTAAGTGCCGCCAGAGATCTGGAAAAGCAGGCCCAGCAGCTGAGCGCGGGCTGGGAGCGAGAGCTAGCCATCGCCCTTGACGCCTCATTTCCCTTTTCGGCCCTGCTGCCGCTGATCGCCGAGTTTTACGCGCAAAACCCACAGACGCGACTGAACTTCAGCCATCACACCCTCGCCGGTTCGTGGGAAGAGCTGACCCATCATGGGGCGGATATTATCCTCGGCGCCATCAATGAGCCGCCCACCTCCGCGGAGTGGTCATGGCAAACCCTCGGCGCGTTGGATAACATTTTCGTCGTCGCCCCCCATCACCCGCTGGCTCAGGCGAAGGAGCCACTGGCCAATAAACAGCTCAGCCAGCATCGGGCCATCGTGATCCGCGACAGCGCCCGCTATTGCCATCCGCTCAACAGCAATCTCCTCGACGAGCAGCCGCAAATCGGCGTCGATGATTTCGCCAGTAAAGTCGAACTATTGTGCGCCGGGCTGGGCTGCGGCTTTCTGCCGCGCCATATCGCTCGCCCGTGGCTGGTAAAAGGCAGTCTGGTGGAGAAAAGCGTCGCCTGCTGGCGGGAAAAGGATATTACCTATATGGCCTGGCGCAGCGGGAATGATGGGCTGGCTCAGCGCTGGTGGCGGGAGGCGCTCCTCCGCGGCGACCTGCTGAGCCAGCTCTACCATTAACGGCCGGACCAGACGTTGGCGGAGATGGCCGGGAGGGTCAGCACCCCGTCCTGGAAGGCGCCGGCGCCCTCCTGCAGCGTCCACCCGGCCACGTTCAGCAGCGGGGAATCTTCAATAACCACCTCGCAGGCTTCCCCGCGGTTAATCGCCACCAGCACCCGCTGCTGTTTGTAGACGCGGACAAACACCACCACGTTATCCTCGGCGTAAATCACCTGACAGCCGCCGTAGCGCAGCGCCTGGTGGGCCTTACGCAGTTTCGCCATCCGCTGATACAGCGCCAGCAGCTGGGTATCCTGCAGCGCCGGATCCCACGGGAACGGCTTGCGGCAGAACGGATCGTTATTGCCATCCACGCCCACCTCGTCGCCATAGTAGATGCACGGTACCCCCGGCCAGCTGAACAGCCACACCACCGCCAGCGGCAGGCGCGCTACGTCTTTGCCAAGAAGAGATTTAAAACGCGCCGTATCATGGCTGTCGAGCTGGTTGAACATCCGCAGCTGCTGCTGATGCGACAGCCCGGCGCGATAATTATCCATCCACGCCATACAGGTCTGGGCGTCTATTTTCTGCGGATCGTAAGAACGATACTGTCTTCACCGGCATAGATCTCGTTGACCAGGCTGGTCGACCGATAGTCGAGCTTCGGCAGACTGGCATAACCCAGCCAGTTGTGCGCCTGCCCCTCCTCTGAGAAGGTAAACCAGTCGCGCCACGGGGAGTCCGGATCGTGGCCGGCGCCGCCGCTGCCCTGCTGGTGACGGTCGAACCAGGGATGGGAATCGCCGGTATGGTTGAACACGCCGTCGAGGATCATGCGCATTCCCGCCCGCTGGGTGTTGTGGCGCAGCCGGAGCAGCGCCGCGTCGCCGCCAAACTGCGGATCGACGCGCCGATAATCCTCGGTATCGTATTTATGCACGCTGGGGGCGGCGAAAACCGGGTTCAGATACAGAGCGGTTACGCCGAGCTGCTTCAGGTAGGGAAGTTTTTCGCTGATGCCGTCGAGATCCCCGCCGTAGAACGTCGACCCGCCCGCCTCGCCGGTAAGCGGGTCGTCCCACGCCTTGCGCACAATCTCCCGTCCCGCCGCGTGATGGTAATAGACCGCATCCTGGTCGGCGTCACGCGCGGCGCTGCGGGCAAAGCGATCGGGGAAAATTTGATAGAACACCTGATCGGCCACCCACTGCGGGCCGGCGTCCGGCAGGTCAATGGCGAACTGCTCCAGTCTGGCCGGCGGGAATCGGGTGAAGCCTTGTGGCGTAAACCAGCGCTGATGGTCGGCCCACAGCAGCTTAAAGCTGTAGCGGCGGCGCGGCTGGCCGCTGGCGAGAGAGATTTCGCCGCGCCATGCCACCACGCCTGGCTGCGGCGCCTGGCGGAGCCGCTGCATCGGCAGCGACAGCTCTTCGTTATCCTCTTCCGCGCGCAGCGTGATCCGCTGCGGCAGCGACTCACCGCTTAACCACAGAGTAATAAACAGTCGGTCCTGTTGCACCTTGATAAAGGGTGCAACCGGAAGGTGCCATGCCTTCAACATCGTGAATCCTCATTGTGCAGAATGGGCACACCTTGCCATAGCCGCCGGGCGCAGAACTCATCATCTCAGAACTTTTTGGGGGAGGATAACGGGGGAGGACGCGGGACCGCAAGCCGCCCCGGCCGCGCGATGCTGACCGGGGCGATGTCGATTACTGAGCCTGCGCCAGGCGGCGCTCACGGCGGGTCTTAAAGACCCAGCCGAGCAGCAACAGCGCAATCCACGCCATACCGACGTACAGCGAGATGCGGGTGTCCGGATGATAACCGATAAGGGCGATAATAAAGGCCAGGAACAGCAGGCCGATCACCGTGGTCACCACCCCGCCAGGGACTTTGAATTTCAGCGCCTTAACCTCTTCGGGCGACAGACGGCGGCGGAAGGCTATCTGTGACAGCAGGATCATAATCCACACCCACACCGTGGCGAAGGTGGCCAGGGAGGCGATCACCAGGAAAACGTTCTCCGGCATGATGTAATTTAGGTATACCGCAAACAGCAGCGCAATGGTCATCACCATCACCGTCACCCACGGAATACCGCGACGCGACGTTTTAGCGAACACTTTCGGCGCGCTGCCCTGCTCAGCCATGCCGTGCAGCATACGGCCCACGCCGAACACGTCGGAGTTAATCGCCGACAGCGAAGCCGTCAGGACCACGAAGTTAAGAATACTGGCCGCGAAGGTAATGCCCAGATGCTGGAAGGTCAGGACGAAGGGGCTGCCGTCGGTTCCCACCTGATTCCACGGGTAGATGGACATAATGACGAACAGCGTGCCGACGTAGAACACCAGAATGCGCATCGGCACCGAGTTGATGGCGCGCGGAATGGATTTCTCCGGGTCCTTCGCCTCACCGGCGGTAATGCCGATGATTTCGATGCCGCCGTAAGCGAACATCACCATCTGCAGCGACATCACCATTCCCAGCCAGCCGTTGCTGAAGAAGCCGCCGTTGCTCCACAGGTTATGAATCCCCGTCGGCTGGCCGCCGTTGCCGATCCCCCAGATAATGATGCCGAACCCGGCGAGGATCATGATGATAATGGTGGCCACTTTGAAGAACGAGAACCAAAACTCCAGCTCGCCAAACACCTTGACGCTCATCAGGTTGACGGCGCAGATGATCAGCACCACGCTGAGCACCCAGATCCAGTGCGGCACCGTCGGGAACCAGACGCCCATGTAGATGCCGAAGGCGGTAACGTCGGCGATGGCGACGATCAGGATTTCAAAGCAGTAGGTCCAGCCGGTGATATAGCCCGCCAGTCCGCCGAGGTTTTCCTGGGCATAGCGGGAGAATGAGCTGGCGGCAGGGTTATGCACCGACATCTCACCGAGCGCCCGCATAATGATATATGCCGCGACGCCGCCGATAATGTAGGCCAACAGTACGCTGGGTCCAGCCATTTTAATGGCGTCGGCCGAGCCGTAAAAAAGCCCGGTGCCGATGGCGGAACCCAGGGCCATAAAGCGAATGTGCCGGGTGCTTAGCCCGCGCTTAAGCTTGTTACTACTTTCCATCGTGGTTTTTCAATGCCGTTTAACACAAAAAATAAAAAACCACGGAACCCGAAGTCCCGTGGTTAAACGCTTGTCCTCACCGCCGGTTAATGCGCGCTGGAAGTCACCTGACGTCCGGCTGCGCGATCCCAGATCACCGCGAGAATGGTCATCACGGCGGTGGGCATCAGCCAGGCCAGGCCCTGCTCCGCCAGCGGCAGACGCGCGGTCCAGTCCGGCAGAATCGCGGCAAATGCCGATGACTTAATCCCGTCAATGATACCAAACATCAGGCTGATAAACATGGCCGGCGCGATAACGCGGGACGAATTATGCCACCAACTGCGGGTAAAGCTTAATACAACCAGTGCGATACACGGCGGATAGATAGCGGTCAGCACCGGAATCGATACCTGGATCAGATGGCTAAGGCCCAAATTGGAGACCGCCATGGAGAACAGGCCGAGAACAAAGACCAGCGTGCGATAGGAGAACGGCAGATACTGGGCAAAGAACTCAGCGCAGGCGCAGGTCAGGCCCACCGCCGTCACCAGGCAAGCGATGAAGATCAGCGCCGCCAGCAGGAAACTGCCCGCCCCGCCGAAGGTGTGCTGCACGTAGGCATGGAGGATCGCCGCGCCGTTGGCGGACTGATCCACGAGAGTAGCGCTGTCAGAGCCCAGACGGAACAGCGCCAGATACAGCAGGGTCAGGCCGACGCCCGCCATCAGGCCAGCCCAGACGGTATAACGGGTCAACAGACGCGCTTCGCTGACGCCGCGTGAGCGAGCGGCATTAACAATCACGATGCCGAACACCATCGCGCCGAGGGTATCCATGGTCAGGTAGCCGTTGACGAAGCCATTGGAGAATGGCGCCGTACGATACGCTTCCAGCGCGTCGCTGATCGGGCCCGCTGGCCAGATGATGGCGGCGACCGCCAGCACAATCAGGGCGATAATTTTCAGCGGCGCAAGGAAATTGCCCACGGTGTCCAGCAGTTTGCCCGGATAGAGGGAGACCAGAATCACCAGCGCGAAGTAAATAACGCTGTAGATCAGCAGCGGCAGCGGGCCGTCGCCGGTCAGCGGCGCAATACCGACCTCAAAGGAGACGGTCGCGGTACGCGGCGTCGCGAACAGCGGTCCTACCGCGAGATAGCACACCACCGCCAGCAGGATACCGGCCACTTTACCAATCGGGGTGCTCAGGCTTTCAACGCCGCCGCCGACTTTCGCCAGCGCCACCACCGTCAGCACCGGCAGACCCACCGCAGTGATCAGGAAGCCGATCGCCGCCGTCCAGACGTGCTCGCCCGCCTGTAAGCCAACCATCGGAGGGAAAATAATGTTGCCTGCGCCAACGAACAACGCGAAGGTCATAAAGCCCAACGCTATGATGTCGCGAGATTTTAACTGATGGGTCATAAATTCATTACTGCCTGTGGATGTGGTGTTGTAAAAAAAGATAGAAAACCCGTGGCTTATCATGCGAACAAAAAAGCAGCGCACGCTCATTAAATAGGCGAGAAAAAACGACTGCCAATGAAAATGACCAGCTGAAGCTGGTCATTGGCAAGATAAACTGACAGCGCGTCGATCAGGCGTCATTTTTGGCAATTAATCGTTCCGGGAGCAGGAAGCTAAAGCGGGTTCCCTTGCCCACCGTGCTGTCGATTTCCAGCCGGCTGTCATGATGGTTAACCGCGTGTTTGACGATCGCCAGTCCCAGGCCACTGCCCCCCGTTTGCCGGGAACGGGCTTTATCCACCCGATAAAAACGCTCGGTCAGACGGGGAATATGCTCCGGCGCAATGCCTGGCCCGTTATCCTCGACGCTGAACAGCGCTCCCTGCGGGGTCCGCTGCCAGCTGACGCGAATTTCGGTCCCCGGCGGGGTGTGGTTCACCGCGTTATAGACCAGGTTGGAGATGGCGCTGCGCAGTTGCTCCTCATTACCCAGCACCTTGAGCTGCTCATCGACGGTGAAGATCAGCGTCTGTTTCTCCTGGCTGAGAGTTTGCGCCTCGCGCTCCACCACCCGCAGCATCATCGGCACGTCGATGCGATCATTCATCGCCAGCGCCGGCGCGGCTTCAATACGCGACAGCGTCAGCAGCTGCTTCACCAGACCTTCCATACGCTGAGTTTGCTCCCGCATGGTGTGCAGGGCTTTTTCTCGGGTCGCCCCCTCCAGCACCTGCTCCTGCATCATCTCCAGATAGCCCTGCAGCACCGTCAGTGGGGTGCGCAACTCATGGCTGACGTTGGCGAAAAAGTTCCGCCGCGCCCCTTCCAGCTGATGCATCTGCGTCACGTCGCGCGCCACCATCAGCCACTGCTTGTCGCTGTAGGGCATCACGCGAATTTCCAGATGACGGGCGTTATTCAGCACCAGATTAAGCGGCTTTGAAAAATCGCGCTGTTTCAGATAGTTGGCGAACTCAGGATAGCGCAGAAGGTTAAGAATGTTTTGGCCACTGTCGTCCGGCCAGCGCAGGTTTAGAATCTGCTGCGCCAGGCCATTACACCAGAAAATAGCCCCCTCTTCCGTGGTCAGGACGACCGCATCCGGCAGCGATTCCGCCCCGCTGCGAAAGCGTTTAATCAGGCTTCCCAGCTCGCGCCGACGCTTTTTATTACGCATCTGCATCTGGTGCAGACCATACAGCAGCGGCTCCCAACTGCCGCGGCCAGGCGGAGGAGTCATGCTCCGGTCCACCCACAGCCACCACGACAGGCGCATCAAATTCCAGAAATGCCAGATCAGCAAACCGGTCACTGCCGCCAGTAAAAACCACGGCAGATGACCCACAAACGCCCCCAGAATCAGGGCCGGAATACACGCTAAAAAGAGCTCCAGCGCCAGCCTTTTCCATGACAGCCGTTCCAGCACGGGTCACACTCCTGTCAAAATTCAGAAACGGGCGGAGAAACGATACCCCGTGCCGCGAACCGTTTGCACCATACGATCATGGCCACTGTGTTCCAGCGCTTTGCGCAGGCGGCGAATATGGACGTCCACCGTGCGGTCTTCCACATAAACGTTGGTCCCCCAGACGTGGTTCAGCAGCTGTTCGCGGCTGTACACCCGCTCCGGATGGGTCATAAAGAAGTGCAATAATTTAAATTCCGTCGGTCCCATATCCAGCGGACTGTCGCCGGTCATTACCCGGTGCGATGAAGGGTCGAGGCTCAGCCCCTGCATTTCGATCACCTCTTCCACCGCCATCGGTGAAATACGGCGCATCACCGCTTTGATTCGCGCCACCAGCTCTTTCGGAGAGAAAGGCTTGGTGATGTAGTCATCCGCGCCGGTCTCCAGGCCGCGAACGCGATCCTCTTCTTCTCCACGCGCGGTCAGCATCACTACCGGAATATCCCGCGTCATCGCCTCGCGCTTGAGCAGTTTAATAAACTGCAGCCCCGAACCGCCCGGCAGCATCCAGTCCAGGAGAATCAAATCAGGCCAGGGTTCATTGAGTTGATTCACCGCGCTGTCATAATCTTCCGCTTCGACAGGCTGAAAGCCATTTTGCTCCAGAACAAAGCAGACCATTTCGCGGATTGGAGCTTCATCTTCAACGACCAGAATTCTTCTCGCCATTATTTACCCTGTGTTTTTTAGCCATCAGTATAGAAGTGCGGCGTCATTATGCGTCACTTTTGTGACAGATTTATGAAAAAAATGACCGTCTGATGATCGGGTATTTTGAAGCACGACGCGGACTTACCCCTCACTAACAAGTGGTATACTGCCGCCCATGCTTTTTTCGCTAGGGAAGATTTATGCGCCTCCTTCACACCTCCGACTGGCACCTGGGCCAGAATTTTTACAGCAAAAGCCGCGCGGCCGAACACGACGCTTTTCTTACCTGGCTACTGGACCGCGCGCAGGAGCATGAAGTCGACGCCATTATCGTGGCTGGCGATATTTTTGATACCGGCTCGCCGCCGAGCTACGCCCGCGAACTGTATAACCGTTTCGTCGTCCAGTTGCAGCAGACCGGCTGTCGCCTGGTGGTGCTGGCGGGCAACCACGACTCGGTGGCGATGCTCAATGAATCCCGCGATATCCTCGCCTTTTTACACACCACCGTGGTGGCGAACGCCGGCTACGCGCCGATTGAGCTGCCGCTGCGCGACGGCACGCCGGGCGCCATCTTCTGTCCGGTGCCGTTTTTACGCCCGCGCGAGCTGGTGACCAGCCAGGCCGGTCACTCCGGTCGGGAAAAACAGCAGCTGCTGCTGCACGCCATCAGCGACTATTATCAGGAGCAGTATCAGCAGGCCTGCGCGCTGCGCGGCGATCGGCCGCTGCCCATCATTGCCAGCGGCCATCTGACCACCGTCGGCGCCAGCAAAAGCGATGCCGTCCGCGACATTTACATCGGCACACTGGATGCCTTTCCGGCGCAACACTTCCCCCCTGCCGACTACATTGCGCTGGGCCATATTCACCGGGCGCAGATGGTCGGCGGCTGCGAGCATATCCGCTACAGCGGCTCGCCGCTGCCGCTGAGCTTCGATGAAACCGGCAAAGCGAAATCGGTGCATCTGGTGAGCTTTAGCGAGGGGCGACTTAGCGCCGTGGAAACCCTGGAGGTGCCCGTGACCCAGCCTCTGGCGGTAATCAAAGGCGATCTGGCCGCCATCACCGCCCAGCTGGAGCAGTGGCGCGGCGTCGAGCAGGACCCGCCGGTGTGGCTGGATATCGAAATCACCACCGAGGACTATCTGCACGATATTCAGCGTCATATTCAGGCGCTGACGGAGGATCTGCCGGTGGAAGTGCTGCTGGTGCGCCGCAGCCGCGAGCAGCGCGAGAAAATACTGCTCAACGCCCAGCGGGAGACGCTCAGTGAACTGAAGGTGGAGGAGGTATTCGAGCGCCGGCTGGCGCTGACCGAAATTGACGAGATGAAGCGCGCCCGGCTGCATGAGCTGTTCGCCCATACGGTGCATACGCTCACCGCGGAGGACGAAAACGCATGAAAATCCTCAGTCTGCGTCTGAAAAACCTCAACTCCCTGAAAGGGGAATGGAAGATAGACTTTACCGCCGAGCCGTTCGCCAGCAATGGCCTGTTCGCCATTACCGGCGCCACCGGGGCCGGGAAAACCACGCTGCTCGATGCCATTTGCCTGGCGCTCTATCATGAGACGCCGCGCCTGAACAAGGTCTCCCAGTCGCAAAACGACCTGATGACCCGCGATACCGCCGAGTGTCTGGCGGAAGTCGAGTTTGAAGTAAAAGGCATCGCCTACCGCGCTTTCTGGAGCCAGAACCGGGCCCGTAACCAGCCGGATGGCAATCTGCAGGCGCCCCGCGTCGAGCTGGCGCGCTGCGCTGACGGCAAAATCCTCGCCGATAAAGTCTCGGACAAGCTGGAGCAAACCGCGACGCTTACCGGCCTCGACTATGGTCGCTTCACCCGCTCGATGCTGCTTTCCCAGGGGCAATTTGCCGCCTTCCTGAACGCGAAGCCGAGCGATCGCGCGGAGCTGCTGGAGGAGCTGACCGGCACGGAAATCTACGGCCAGATTTCAGCCATGGTCTACGAACAGCACAAAGCCGCTCGCCACGCGCTGGAGAAGTTCGAAGCCCAGGCGGCGGGCATCGTCCTGTTGACGGAGGCCCAGCAGCAGGCGCTGCAGGAAAGTTTGCAGGTACTTACTGACGAAGAAAAAGCCCTGCTGGCCCAGCAGCAGAGCCAGCAGCAGCAGCTCCAGTGGCTGACCCGCCGCGACGAGCTGGCGCAGCAGCAGCAGCAGGCCGCCACCCGGCAGCAGCAGGCCCGCCAGGCGCTGGCGGACGCCGCCCCGGCGCTGGCGAAGCTTGAGCTGGCCCAGCCCGCCGCCCAACTGCGTCCCCTGTGGGAGCGCCAGCAGGAGCAGACGGCAGGCCTGGCGCAAACCCGGCAGCGGATCAGTGAAGTAAATGCTCGCTTACTTGCCAGCACGGCGCTGCGCGCGCGCATCCGCCAGGGCGCCTTGCGCGCTCAGCAGCAGCGTCAGGCTGAACTGGCCGATCTGGCGCAGTGGCTGGCCGCCCATGAGCGTTTCCGCTTATGGGGTCAGGAGATCGCCGGCTGGCGAGCGCAATTCTCGCAACTGACGCGGGATAAACAACAGCTAACGGCTCAGAGCACCCGCCTGG
>PPYF01195998.1_pt1 | contig 17098 bp, 10 predicted proteins | sample 1559871 | NCBI WGS metagenome assembly PPYF01 (sample SAMN08240021, study PRJNA423297) | Human gut metagenome, whole genome shotgun sequencing project.
ACCGTGACCTTGACGAACGTGGCTCCCACCGGAGCGAAGTCATAGGTGTACGGCTTGACTCGGTCGGACGACTCCTGGGCCGCGATGGTCTCCGTGGCAGCGAGATCCGTCCAGTTCTTGCCGTCCGCGGAGATCTGGATCTTCGTCTTGCCGGCGTCGGGGAACCTCACCGCGTTGCTGTCGCGGAAGAAGTACATGACAATCTGGCCGAGCTGCTGCTCGGTCGCGTACTCGAAGGTGATCTCGGCGGTGTTGTGGCCGGCCTTCGAGTACGCCCAGTTGGTCCATGCGGACGGGTTCGCGCCGCCGCCGGTATTGGCGTCGACGGTCGTGGAGCCGTCCTTGATGGCGTCCAGCGTGTCGGACTGCTTGTCGGCGGGGATGTTCTGAGTCAGGCGCAGCGCATTGCCGGAGACGCTGCTGCCGATGGTGACCTGCGACCGCTGCACGCGGATCGTCGCGGTGACCTTGAACTCCTTGCCGAAGACGGTGGCGGTGCCGGGGACCTTGACGGTGCCGGCCGTGTTGTACACGGTGTCAGCGGGCTTGGTCCAGTCGACGGCGAAGTTCGCGCTGGTCACGGTGCCGTCGGGCAGCACGGCCGGACGCGAGCCAGGCAGCACGGCGGGCGTGCCGACCGGTGTGCTGGCCGAATAGTTGAGCAGCGCACCGATCTCGTCGATCATCGTCACGCGCACGGAGATCTTCTGCCCGGCGACCGTGCCGGCCACGCTGAACGAACCGGCCTTGGCGATCTGGTCGTCGCTGACTGCGTCCCATGTGACGTTCTGACGGTCCGACGTGCCGTCGGAGTAGCGCACCTCGACATCACTCGGCAAAATCGGCTTGTTGCCGGTCTTGACGTAGTAGTTGCGCGAGTAGTAGAAGCTGCGGACCGTCTTCTCGGTGCTGGTGCCGGGGACGGCGGTGGTGGCGATCTTCACTGTGGATGATTGCAGACCGTCGGCCTTGGCGGTGACGGTGATCTCGCCCGCCTCCTTGGTGGACTGGACGATGGCGAGCACCTTGCCGCTGAACGCCTTGCGGTTGTCGGCCTGATAGGAGTCGTGATCCGGCGAGCTGCCGTTGTCGACGCCGACCAGTTTGCCGGCGCCCTTGACGTCGAAGGTGACGCGGTTGGCGGCATCGGGGACGATATGGCCGTTGGCGTCGGTCACGTCGACCTCGATGTACGACAGGTCCTTGCCGTCCGCGGTGATCGTCTTGCGGTCGGCATCGGCTTTAAGCTTCGCGGCCTTGCCGGTGGTGGTCACCGACGCGTTGCCCTCGGTGGACCCCTCGGGGATCAGCCTGTTGTTCTCGTCGTATGCTTCGGCGGAGATGGTGCCCTCGGCCCACGGCACGTTCCAGGTCAGGTACATGTTCTTGTGGGCGGTGGAGTCCTTGTCGGCGCCCTCGTAGACCTGATAGGTGTATCCGGCCGCGGTGGTCTTCTTGGTGAAGGACTTCTCTCCGATCAGTCGCTTTTCGGTGCTGCCCTTCGGTGTGAAGTACAGCTTGACCTTGGCCGCGTCGGTGTAGACGACGACCGGCACGTTGTTGCCGGAGCCCTTGGCGACGACGTTCTCGTTCCATGCGGGGAGGATGTGCAGCGTGTGCACGTCGTCGTTCCACTGGCTCTGATAGAAGTAATAGGTGTCCTTCGGGAATCCTGCGGTGTCGACGATGCCGAAGTACGAGTTCTTCGGCGACGGCCAGGAGCCCACGGCGCCGGAGCCGGTGCCGTTCCACGGGGTGGGTTCGCCGAGATAGTCGAAGCCGGTCCACACGTATGTGCCGGCGACGAAATCGCGCTGGACCACGTCGTACCAGGCGGAGCTGGCGACGGCACCCCAGCCGACTGCGGAATTGTCATAGCTGGTCAGCTGCTTGTCGCTTGACTGGGCGCCGCCGGTGGTGCGGTTGTAGATGCCTCGGCTGTTGATGGCGGACGCCGTCTCGGAACCGTAGATGGCCCATGAGGGGTGGGTCGTGCGGATCTTGTCGTAGTTCGCGCCGTCGGAGTAGTTGGTGCCGACCACGCCGCCGTTGGCGGTCAGGTTGTCGCCCATGGTGTTCGACTCGTTCCAGTTGGCCTTGATCTTGTTGTCGCCGTAGGTCATCGGGCGGGTGCTGTCCGCGGCCTTCGTCCATGCGACCAGCTTGGCGGAGGTAGCCGGGAAGCCCGAGACGCTGCCGCTGATGCCTTCCATCATCTCGTTGCCGAGCGACCACATGATGACGGACGGGGCGTTCCTGTCACGGTTGATGGTGCTGGGCAGGTCGAACTTGGCCCAGGTCTCGTCCTTGTCGCCACCCAGGACGGCGTTGTCACCGGCGATGGCCTGGCCGAACCACTTGCCGTAATCCTCGGTGTTGCCGTTCTTCGACCGATTCCACATGTCGAAGACCTCTTCGACCACGAGGACGCCCTTCTCGTTGCAGACGTCAATCAGCGCCTTGGCTGCGGGGTTGTGCGTGGTGCGGATCGAGTTGACGCCCATCTTCTGGAGAATCTCGACCTGGCGCTCGATGGCGCGGCGGTTGGCGACCGCACCGAGCGATCCCTGGTCATGATGCATTGAGACGCCCTTGAGCTTGACTTTCTCGCCGTTGAGCGAGAAACCGCTGGTCGCATCGAAGCCGGTCCAGCGGAAGCCGTATTCGGTGTCGTAAGTGTCGAGCACCTTGCCGCCGTTGAGCACTTCGGTGCGCACGGTGTACAGGTTCGGGTTCTTGATGCTCCACAGCTTGGGCGAGGCGGCGGTGATCGTGGAGGTCACGTCCGCGCTGGCACCGGCCGCGATGGACTTGGATGCGGTGGTGACGGTGCCGATGGCGGCGTCGGTCTTGCCTCCCTTGGGGAACACGGTCTGCTTGAGGGTGATGTTCGCCGCGGCCTTGGTGTCGTTGGCGACCTTGGTGGTGAGGTTCATCGTCACGTTGCCGCCGTTTTGGGTGGCGAGGCTCGGGGTCTTGATGGCCACGCCGTTATTGCCGACGTGCACGCCGTCGGTGACGGTGAGGGTGACGTCGCGGTAGATGCCGGAGCCGGAGTACCAGCGGCTGGACGGCAGCCTGTTCTCGACCTTGACGACGATGGTGTTCTCCCCACCGAACTTGGCGTTGCCGGTCAGGTCGAAGGAGAACGGCGAGTAGCCGTACGGATGGGTGCCGAGCTTGACGCCGTTGAACCAGACGGTGGCGTTCATGTACACGCCGTCGAAGTTGATGGCGATGCGCTTGCCGGCGAGGTCCCGGTCGATGGTGAAGGACTTGCGGTACCAGCCGGTGCCGCCGGGAAGGTATGCGCTTTCGGCCTCATTACTCTGCGAGTACTTCTGCGTGATGCTGTAGTCATGCGGCAGGTCGACCTGCTGCCAGGCCGAATCGTCGAACGCCGGATCCTGCGCCTGCACGGAATCGGACAGCATGAACTTCCAGTTGGCGTCGAAATCCGAGGTGCGATTCTGCTTGGAATCCACGGCGCTGGAGTAGACCACCTCCGGCGTGGAGCTCATCTGCGTGGTGGAGTCGGATCGGGTGGCGTCCTCGACCGCCCACGCTGAATTTGTTAACAACCCTAACGGTATTGACAAGGCCACTGTGGCGGCGAAAGCCACGATGCGGCCACCAAGTCTGCGAACTGCCATAAACGTTCCTTCTTCATTGAATCCACGAGCGCCTGCCGCGCCGCTCTGTTGCTGTTAGTGTATACGCACCAATGCGATATCCACACGGTGATCATGAGAATGATATCTCATTACCTGTATTTCATGTAAATGCCATTAACAAAAACGGCGTGTCGCCATCGCCAATCCTGTATCCCCCATACAGGGCCGGAAAAACCGCAACGCAACGCATGCCGGCAACGAAAGGGCGCCATTACCACGTACCTTCAAGAAACGCAAGACACAATGTCCATATTGGGCCATAGCGTTGAAGGGCACAATGCAGGGGAACCCGCAGCAGTACGCGAGTTGAGAAAGGCCACACGCCTGACCCTTTGAACCTGTTGGTCAAGACCATCGTAGGGAGCAATGATTATGAGCGAGGAATCGCCGAACACGCGGATATCGCCGCAAACACAGCCATCACTGCACGAGCAGATAGCGGACGCGGTGCGCACGGTACGCGAGACTACGCCGCTGGCACAGTCCTTCACCAATTTCGTCACCATCAACCTTGTCGCCAACGCGCAGCTCGCCGCCGGCGGCGCGGCGGCCATGAGCTTCCTGCCGGACGACATCATCGACACCGCCACGATCAGCGGCGCCGACTACATCAACGTCGGCACCCTGCTGCCGTTCTACAAGGACGCGCTGCCGCAAGTGGCGAGGGCGTTCCACAACACCGGCCATCCCTGGGTGCTTGACCCCGTCGCCGCCGGCATTGGAGAGACCAGAACCGCCATATTGCAGTCATTCAAGCGCTATCCGCCGACCGTGATCCGAGGCAACGCCTCGGAGATCATCGCGCTCGACGCCATGTGGGGGCTGAACGAGGAATCCGCGACCGCTACCGCATCCAAGCCCGCCGGCGCGGAATCCGTCGACGACGTGGAATCCGCCATCGCACCGGCGCAGCGGCTCGCACGGTTCATGGCGAGGCACGGCGCCAACGGCACGGCGGCGGTGGCCGTCTCCGGTGCGACGGACATGGTGACCGACGGCGAACACGTGTACCGGCTGGCGGGTGGCAGCGCCATGATGACGAAAATCACCGGCGCCGGATGCTCGCTCGGCGGCGTCACCGCCGTGTATCTCGCCGTCGCGCAGCCGCTGATCGCCGCGCTCGCCGCCACATCGCTGTACAACACGGCCGGCGAGATAGCCGAGAAACGAAGCAACGGCCCCGGTTCGTTCCAGGTGGCGCTGCTGGACGCGCTGTGGAACGTTACCGCCGAGGAGGTGGCAGACCGCGCGATCGACATGCGATAGCCGCCCCTCCCGGTGCTCCCGATGAGTGGCGCCGGCATCATATTCTTCCAATAGGCATCATATTCTTCCAATAACACAATTAAAGGAACAACAGATGAGCAATGAATACCCATTCGCGTCCATGCGCGATTCGTTCGACCTGAGCGCGTACTTCGTGGTCGGCCCCCAGGACTGCAAGGACCGGCCGCTGACCGAGGTGATCGATCAGGCCTTGCATGGCGGCGCCACCTTCATTCAATTGCGAGCCAAGGGCGCCGACGCCTCTGAGCTGACCGAGATGGCCCGCGACATCGCGCAGATCATCGAGGACAACGAGAAGTCCGACTCCGTGGCCTTCGTGATCGACGACCGCGCCGACGTGGTGTGGCAGGCCCGCCGCAAGGGCATCAAGGTCGACGGCGTGCACATCGGCCAGAGCGATATGGAGCCGCGCGAGGCCCGCGCCCTGCTGGGCGACGAAGCGATCGTGGGACTGTCGGCTGAGACCGAGTCCCTGGTCCGACTCATCAATGAGCTGCCCGACGGCTGCATCGACTACATCGGCGCCGGACCTCTGCACGTCTCCTCCACCAAGCCGGAAGCCTCGGTGGGCGGCAACGACGGCTCCGGCAAGACCCTGGATGCCGCGCAGATCAACACGATCTGCTCCGCCAGCGAGTTCCCGGTCGTCGTCGGCGGCGGCGTGACCGCGGCTGACATGGCCATGCTGGCCGGCACGAAGGCCGCCGGCTGGTTCGCGGTCTCCGCCATCGCGGGCGCCGAAGACCCCGAGGCCGCCACCCGCGAGATGGTCTCCGGCTGGAAGGCCGTGCGCGCAGATGAGCGCCACGGATACGCCCCGCGCATCGTGACCCACACCCCCGCCACCGACACGCAGGCCGCGCAGGAAGGCAGCGCCGCCGCCGGGGCCGAGGCCACCGAAAAGAAGTTCACCAACGCCAAGGACGCCAAGGACGCGCAGAAGCTCGCCAAGCAGCAGCGCGTCGACATCGCCGCCCGTGGGTCCAAGCAGCGCGACAAGGCGCACATCCGCAAGACCAAGTCTGTGCCGTTCTCCTACGAGTACGGCTCCTACGACCTTGAGGTACCCTACACTGAGATCAAGCTCTCCGACACCCCCGGGGTGGGCCCGAACGCCCCGTTCCACGACTACAACACCGAAGGCCCCAAGTGCGACCCGAAGGAGGGCCTGAAGCCCCTGCGCCTCGACTGGATCCGCGACCGCGGCGACATCGAGGACTACGAGGGCCGCCGCCGCAACCTGCAGGACGACGGCAAGCGCGCCATCAAGCGCGGCCGCGCCACCAAGGAATGGCGTGGACGCACGCACCAGCCGATGCGCGCCAAGGACCACCCGGTGACCCAGATGTGGTACGCCCGTCACGGCATCATCACCCCGGAGATGCAGTACGTCGCCACCCGCGAGAACTGCGACGTGGAGCTCGTGCGCTCCGAGCTGGCCGCCGGCCGCGCCGTGATGCCCTGCAACATCAACCACCCCGAAGCCGAGCCGATGATCATCGGATCCGCCTTCCTCACCAAGCTCAACGCCAACATGGGCAATTCGGCCGTCACCTCCTCCATCGATGAAGAAGTGGAGAAGCTCACCTGGGCCACCAAGTGGGGCGCCGACACCGTGATGGATCTGTCGACCGGCAACGACATCCACACCACCCGCGAGTGGATCCTGCGCAACTCCCCCGTGCCGATCGGCACCGTGCCGATGTACCAGGCGCTCGAAAAGGTCGAGGATGACGCCTCCAAGCTGTCTTGGGAGCTGTTCCGCGACACCGTGATCGAGCAGTGCGAGCAGGGCGTGGACTACATGACCATCCACGCCGGCGTGCTGCTGCGCTACGTGCCGCTGACCGCCAACCGCGTCACCGGCATCGTCTCCCGTGGTGGTTCCATCATGGCCGACTGGTGCCTGCGCCACCATCAGGAGAGCTTCCTGTACACGCACTTCGACGAACTGTGCGACATCTTCGCCAAGTACGATGTGGCATTCTCGCTCGGCGATGGTCTGCGCCCCGGCTCGCTGGCCGACGCGAACGACGCGGCCCAGCTGAGCGAGCTGATGACCCTGGGCGAGCTCACCGAGCGCGCCTGGGCCAAGGACGTTCAGGTCATGATCGAGGGACCGGGCCACGTGCCCTTCGACACGGTGCGCATGAACATCGAGCTGGAGAAGGCCGTGTGCCACGGCGCCCCGTTCTACACGCTGGGACCGCTGACGACCGACACCGCGCCGGGCTACGACCACATCACCTCCGCCATCGGCGCCACCGAAATCGGCCGTTACGGCACCGCCATGCTGTGCTACGTGACGCCCAAGGAGCACCTGGGCCTGCCGAACAAGGATGACGTCAAGCAGGGCGTGATCGCCTACAAGATCGCCTGCCATGCCGCCGACATCGCCAAGCACCACCCGCACGCGATGGACCGCGACAACGCGATCTCGAAGGCCCGCTTCGAGTTCCGCTGGCTCGACCAGTTCAACCTGAGCTACGATCCGGATACCGCCATCGCCTTCCACGACGACACGCTGCCCGCCGAGCCGGCCAAGATGGCGCACTTCTGCTCGATGTGCGGCCCGAAGTTCTGCTCGATGGCCATCTCGCAGAACATCCGCAAGGCGTTCGGCGGCGAGGCCGCCCAGCAGCAGATCGTCGCGGACGCCGTCACCGGCAAGATCCCGGAGGGCGTCGAGACCCCGGCGAACCCGGTCACCGACGACACCGTCGTGTCCGCCAACGTCCTGAGCCCCGAGGAGATCCTTGCCGGTATGGACGCCATGGGTGAAAAGTACCGCGCCCAGGGCGGCAAGCTCTACTCCAAGGCCAGCGAGTAAGCTCCAGCCTTCATCGGTAATGCCCCCCGCTAGCGGGGGGCATTCGTATTTGCGGCTCTTCCTCTGACGGGCGCCATCCCGTATCATGGATATACGTTGCTCAATGTCGAGAAAGGGATTCCATGAGTACGACGAACAACAGCCTTTCCATACTGTCGAAATCCGGTTCGTGGATACGCGGCAATCCCGGACGATTCGCCTGCATGCTGATCGTAGCCGTCCTTTACGGCCTGCTTCTGGCCTGTATAGTTCAGCCCGATTATGAGGGCTTCATGGCCGCTGCACTGATGATCAACTTCCTTGTTCCTCCAGTATTGCTTATCATCAATATCGCGGCTGCCTGCTTCAGGAAAAGCACTTGGAAATTCCCTCTCGGATGCGTAGCGGTCTCACTCCCGCTGCTGTTCGCTCTGATCCACGGGTTCGAAGGCGGTCCTTGCGCGAAGGCCGACGTCTGCACCTCGATTGGCGGATGGCAGCTTTCATGGGGCTGCATGGAGCAAATCGGATACTTCATGCTGGTATTCACCGTATTCTCATTCGTGGGATTCGCCTTGGTGCGACTCATCAAGCACTTCCTGCGGGCGCATCGGTAGCGCATCAGGTCGTCGCTCTCCCGCCGGTCGGTGACGGTTATGCGGGTGCGGCTGTGCGGATGAGGCTGTGCGGGTGCAGCCATGACGGCGAAGTCGCTGCCACACCAGGACGAAAAACACGTTTTTGACCGTGGTGTGGTACACGCCCGATACGGGAGGATTCGCACCGGACAGCGGAATCGGCCATTTTTCAAGGATTGCCGATATTCCTCTTGTACCACGGCAGCGCATGTAACCGGTTAAAACCGATTCCGCAGCAAGGTCCTGTGCCACACCACGCGCAAAACCGGCGTTTTCGACGTGGTGTGGCACAAAATCCTCGACTTGTCTCACACTTTGGAACAAAAGACTCCACATCCCAATCAGACCAGCAGACAAGACCCATCCCCTCCCGCTGGCGGGAGGTGGCACGCAGCACCGGAGGGTGGACAAACGGCAGAACGGATGCAAAACCGACGAAACACAAGACCACACCATCGCCCGCTACGCGGGAGCCCTCCGGGCCCTGCAATCAAGGACGGCCTGCGGCCGCCAGCGAGGGCAAGAACCAACCCTTACCGCAAGCAGGAGCCGAGAATCGAGCTCGCACCTAGTGCCGGCGTGCGCGGAACTCGGGCCGATGCTCGACGCGCTCGAATGCGGTCATGAGGTCGCCGGCGCGGATCGCGGCACGCTTGTCCTTGGCGGCCACCAGTGCGGCTTCGGTCCAGATGGCGCACACTTCGGCTCCGCTCCAGCCCTCGGTGCGCTCGGCGACGTCGGTCAACGGCAGCTCGCCCTCGCATGACAGCGAGGCGGCCTGCACCTGCAGGATACGCAGACGGTCATGCTCGCTCGGCATCGGGAACGGAATCTGCCAATCGAAACGCCCCGGGCGCAGCAGGGCCGGATCCACGTCCTCTATGCGGTTCGTCGCGGCGACCACCACCACATTGCCCTTGGACTCGAAACCGTCCATCAACGTGAGCAGCTGCGCCACCAGGCGCTTGCCGACGCCGTTCGTGTCGGTCTCGCGCGAGGAGGCGATCGAATCGATCTCGTCGAAGAAGATGATCGCGCGCTTGTCGGACTGCGCCGCGGCGAAGATCATGCGCAGCGTCTCCTCACTGTCGCCGACGTACTTGCTGACGATCGTCGGACCGGAGACAAGGTAGAACTGGGCGTCAGCCACGTTCGCGATGATGCGGGCCAGGTGCGTCTTGCCGGTACCCGGCGCGCCGGTGAAGATCACGCCCTTGATGGGCTTCGCGCCGATCGCCCGCATCTGGGCGCTGTTGCCCAGCTGCGTCTCGATCAGCTCCTTCGCGCGGGCGATCACCCGCTCATACCCACCGAACGCCGCGAACGTGAGCGACGGATCGGCACTCGGCGTGAGGCGGTACTGCTTGATGTCGTCATCATGGTCGGACTCCCCCGGCCGGATCGCGGTCGGCCACAGCACCCGTTCGATGCCGAACAGATCGGTGAACTCCACCGTGTTTCCGGGCGCGATGTCGACCGGATATTCACCTTCCAGCAATTCCAGACCATCCGAGGTCTCGATGACCACGCAGTCCTCCAGCGCACGGCGGATTACGCCGACACGCGGCTTGACCGGCCACACCGAGGGCGGCACCTTCGTATAGAAGTCCTTGCCGACCAGCAGCACGTCGCCGATGTCGAAGATCTCCTGGCTGGGGAACGTCAGCTGCGTGCTGTGGCCGTTCGGCATCACCGCATAATATGCGGTGCGTCCTTCATCGAAGCCGGTGATACGCGCCAGAACACCATCACGCCGAAGGATATCGTCATTCGCCATCTCGCCGCAGCTCTCCTTTATCCGTGGTCGCCGATCCATGGTCAGCGATTGCAAAACGACTCCATCTCACCATAGAAACAGCGCAATTTCAAGACCATCCGGCTACAATGAACGGCATGACAGAGCAACTTGACACAACGGCGGCGCAATCCACGCTGCCTCCGGTGCTGACCATCGCCGGCAGTGATTCGTCCGGCGGCGCAGGCATTCAGGCCGATCTGAAGACCATGCTCGCCAACGGGGTGTTCGGCATGAGCGCGATCACCGCGATCACCGCACAGAACACGATGGGCGTGACGGGTGTGCAGAATATCACACCGGACATGGTCGCCGCACAGATCGACGCGGTGTACACGGACATTCCGCCGGCCGCGGTCAAGATCGGCATGGTATCGTCGGCGGAACTCATCTGCACGATAGCGGACCGGCTGGAGGCCCATCACGCACGTCATATCGTGCTCGATCCGGTGATGGTCGCCACGTCCGGCGCCAAGCTCATTGATGACGACGCCATCACTGCACTCACCGAGCGCCTGTTCCCCCTGGCCGAGGTGATCACGCCGAACATCCCCGAAACCGAGGTGCTGCTTGACCTGATCGCCCACCGGGGAGCCTCGCTGGACCCTGCGAAATGGGCTGAGGACACCGACCGTGAGAGCACGCGTATCGTGAGCGATACGGCGATGGAGGACGCCGGCCGCACCGTGTCGGAGCATTACGGCTGCGCGGTGCTCGTCAAGGGCGGGCATGGCGTGGCCGATACGAGCGACCTGCTGTATGCCGATGGCGTCGCGACATGGATTCACGGCGTGCGCGTGGACAATCCGAACACGCATGGCACAGGATGCACGCTGTCGTCGGCGATCGCCTCGAATCTGGCCAAAGGCGAGACACTGCCCGACGCGATCCGTCATGCCAAGGACTATCTGACCGGAGCGCTCGGCGCGCAGCTGAACCTCGGCCACGGTTCCGGGCCGATGGACCACGCATGGCACTGGCGCTGACCTGCACGCGGCAGGCGGATCCCTTATGGCGACGCCGGCCGGAACATACCGTATATACAGACCATCCAACACAGCAACAACCAACCAATCAGGGGGCATTCATATGACCATCGACCGCAACGCCGTCACGCAGGAAGTGCCGATCGACCCGGAAACCGGCAAGCCGTATCTCAACACCGTGGCGGCTATACAGGTCTCCGCGAACGGCGTCGGCTCCGAGGTGTCGCCATATGTGGCGCAGGCCGTCGAGGTGATTCGCGAATCCGGCCTGCCGCAGGAGACCAATGCGCTGTTCACCAACGTGGAAGGCGACCTGGACGAGGTGCTCAAAGTGGCCGGCGAGGCCGCCAAGAAGCTCGCCGAGCAGGGCTACCGCACGAGCCTCGTGCTACACATGGACATCCGCCCTGGATTCACCGGTCAGCTCACCGAGAAGCCGAAGATCGTCGACGCCATCCTCTCCGGCAAAAGCGAGTGACCGGCGACGAATAACCGCCGCCCTGCCTGTGCCCGCGACCGCCGCCAGATGACCGCCACCGAGCGATTGCATGGCACCGGCAGGCGGATGTCAATAGCGTGAACAATCCTGCGAAACCCGCGGATTGCGTGTATCGTTCTCCCTATGACGACGATGAAGGAGGTCGCCGAGAGAACGGGGGTGTCGGTCTCTACCGTTTCCTTGGTATTGAACGATCGCGACGAGGGCCGGGTCAAACCCGCCATCGCCGAACAGGTGCGCGCCACCGCCAAGCGGCTCGGCTACCGGCCTAATCCGCTTGCACGCTCGCTGCGCACCAGCAAGACGCGCATCCTGGGTTTCATCAGCGAGGAGATCGCCGCCACGCCCCATGCGGGCGGAATCATCCTCGGCGCGCAGGACGCGGCCAGCAAGTTGGGGTATATGCTGCTGACCGTGAACACCGACGGCAACAGCGACGAGGCGAGGGAGATCGCCACGCTGAAACGCTATGGGGTGGACGGGTTCCTTTACGCGAAGATGTCGAACCGTTTCACCGACGTGCCGAAACCGTTGCACGATTATCCGCTGGTGCTCGTCGACGCCACGGATCGCACCGGCCGGTATGCCAGCATCGAACCGGATGAAACGCTCATCGGCTACGACGCGACCAAGCGGCTGATCGACGCCTGCTGCGCGAGCATTGCCTATATCGGCTGCTCGGAGCCGATGCTCGCGCAGCAGGGACGGCTAGAGGGGTATCGCCGTGCACTGTTGGAGGCGGGCATGCCGTTCGACGAGTCGCTGGTGGTCGCCGTGCCGAACAACGGGCCTGCGTTGCAGACCGTGACCGACCTGTTCGAGCGGAGGCGGCCCGACGGGTACTTCTGCTTCAATGACGCCCGCGCATGGTACGTGTACGAGAACGCGGCGAGACGTGGCCTGGTCGTCGGCCGGGACGTGTCCGTGGTCGGTGTGGACAACCACCGGGTGTTCGCCGAGACGCTGGAGCCGCAGCTGACGACCGTGGAGCTGCCGCATTATGAGATGGGGTATTGGGCGACGCGCAAATTGGTATCGCTGATCGAGGGTCGGGAGCCGGACGATGACGAACCGGAGACGACCGCTCCCCTGCCGCCGTTGGACGCCTCAATACCGGCGAAGATTCATTGCACGCTGATTGACAAGCAATCCGTGGCGCAGCGCTGATTCGCGGGGCCCGCTTCACGGCGTGCACGGCTCATTCCATGTGCGGCGGTTCGCGCCCCGGGCATGTTGGCTGTGACGGCGGCGGCATGCATGATGCCTCTGATGCCGTACGTCAGATGCGGCGGCATGCATGATGCCGCCGTCGATATCGTCCGCTGGTATCGTGCCGGCGGACAGGCCGGATCAGCGTCCCTTGCCGAACGCCCGAAGCCGGATGCCGTTCCAGTCGGGGCTTACGGTGAGCGGTGTGGCCGCGTTCATGCCGGCGGTCTTGGCGGCGGACTGGACCGTGCTGGAACTCGCCGCGCCGGTCCTGCCGGGCTTGGGGGTCAGCACCCAGAAAGGGCCATCATCGCCGACGACCGAATAGGCGTCCACGATGGTGTCGGACAGCTCGTCCTCGTCATCACCGTCCCGCCACCAGACAATGGCTCCGTCGACTGCGGAATCATAGTCCTCGTCGACCAGATCCTCGCCGGTCAGATCCTCGATCTTGGCGCGCACCGAGTCATCGACGTCGTCATCCCACAACCATTCCTGCACGATGTCGCCGGACTGGAAACCAAATTCTTCACCGTTCTGTGATGCCGTTTCATTCACGGTGAACACATTACCAAAACGCTGGGAACAGCGACGTTAACACTCCGAAAAACCGGATGTTTTTTGGGTTTTTCTCGCAATTGATACGGGACATGCCGATGGACGCGTCCGTCTCATGGCCGATTCCCGGCCGTCCCGCTGCCGCGTGGACAGGCCGGTTCCGTGCCTCGTCCGGACACGTTCCGGCGGGCCGGGATGGGCGACTCACGATGCGGTGCAACCGGCCAATCCGTCGGTGTGCCCCTGCCCGATCGCCACCAGAGCCTGATACGCCTCATCGAGCGTTGACACCTTGACGACACGCAGGCCCTGCGGCACGTGCCCTACCACCTCATTGCAGTTCGACTCGGGAGCGAGGAACCATGTCGCGCCGTCACGCAGGGCGCCCAGCATCTTGAGTCGAATGCCGCCGATGGCCCCGACCTTGCCCTTCGCGTCGATCGTGCCGGTGCCAGCGATGGTCTTGCCGCCGGTCTCATCGGCTTCGGTGAGCTTGTCGATGACGCCCAGCGCATACATCATGCCTGCGGACGGGCCGCCGATGTCGTCGACATGCATCGACACCTTCACGCCGGAGACGTCCATGCCCTTGCCCTTAAGATACGAGAGCGCGGCATTGGTCGCCGACGACTGGGATGAGTCCATCTCCTGGGAGGATTCCTCGGCGTACTCCTCGCTGGTCTGCCCGACCGGGAACACGACCTCCTGCGGCATCACGGTCTGCTTCGGATCAAGCCATGCGGCCAACGCCTGAGCGTTGGTGACGGGATACCCGGGCACGCCGGCGGCGTTGACGGTGACGAGCAGCAGCTTACCAGAATCCTTGTGGGTTTCAGCGCCGGAGATGCTGATCACATCGGAGCCTGACGACGAGCCGAGCACATCCTGCGTCGGCCCCGGGCCCTCTACCGTATACGCGGACGGCAGCATCATCGTCACCACTGCCAGTATCACGGCGATGGCGCCGGCGAAATACCTGAGCGAGTGCGAGCCGAGGTAGTTGCGGATGCGCGAAAGTGCGCTGTGCGCGTGAAGATGGTTGTTTTCATGCATATTCGCCATACCTCCCATAATATGGAATCAACTGACGTTAACACATAAGGCGGGAAACACCATGGATGAGAACGCGATGCGGCAATGGTTCATCGATTGCTTCGGACCGGTGCAGGGCGAAATGGCATGGAACCAGCTTTCGCAGCTGCCCGACGAGATCCGCGAGCAACTGATGAGCCAGGATATCGGCAAGCTCCCCAAGCCCGAGGAAGTGCAATCGCTCATGCAGGCGTTCACCGCCGGCGGACTGAACACGTTCGGAGACATGAAGCAGACTGTGGAATCCGGGCCGATCAACGTGAAACTCGCCAAGTCCATCGCATTGCAGAAGGCGAACGCCGACGGCTCGCAGGGAACGGTGAGCGCGCAGTCGGCCGACATCGCGCGGCGGGCGCTCAGCGAGGCCAACCTGTGGCTGGACACGGCCTGCACGTTCGACCCGACCTCAGGAGAGACGCAGATGCTCACACGAGCCGGCTGGGTCGAGGACACGCTGGAATCGTGGGCGAAATTCGCCGGGCCGGTCGCGCAGTCGATGAACGACGCGCTCGCCTCGGTGATCTCCGAGCGTCTCGGCAACTCGTTCAACGGCGAGATCGCGGGCATGTTCGCCGGACCGGTGCCGATTCCCGTCCCCGATGGCATGAAGGATCCCGGGCAGCTCATCAAGCTGCTGGGCAACACGTCATTCGCCATGCAGCTGGGGCACGCCGCGGGAGACCTGTCGCACGAGGTCAACGGCAGCTTCGACCAGGGCATCGCGCTGCTCAAGAACCCCGCGGGCGGACTGATCATGCAGAACATCGAGGAATACGCGACGTCGCTCGACATCCCCGTCGCGGAGGTGACGGCGTTCCTGGCGCTGCGCGAAGTCGCGCACGCCCGTCTGTTCGCAGGAGTGCCGTGGCTGATGCCGCGATTCGAGGCGCTGATCGGCAAATACGCGCGTGGCATCACCATCGATCTCGACGCGATGGAGGAGCAGCTTCGCGATGCGGGCGCGATGGATCCGGAGTCGATCTCCGGCGCGGTGAACCTGACCAAGGTGGGCATCCCCGATACGCCCGAGCAGCGTGAGGCGCTGGTCTCGCTGGAGACGCTGATGGCGCTTGTCGAGGGCTGGGTGGATTGCGTGACGTGGCGCGCCGGCATGGCGCACATTCCGCATATCGAGCAGCTTCGTGAGATGATGAGGCGCAAGCGCGCGGTGGGCGGCCCGGCGGAACGCACCTTCGAGTCGCTGCTGGGCATGCAGCTGCGCCCCAAGCGCATGCGCGAGGCGGCGGCCCTCTGGGAGCAGATCACCGCGGAGCGTGGTGTCGAAGGGCGCGACGGCGCCTGGTCCCACCCCGATCTGCTGCCAGCATTGCCCGATGAGGCCAAGACCGTCGACTCCGGAGCCGCGGGGGACACGGCCTCAGGCGTTACGAGGGCCGGAACGGATGACGGAGCTTCCGTCGCAGGTGATGCGAAGGACGGCACAAAGGACGCCGCGAACGGAGCCGAGGCGCAGAACGATGGCGGCGCCATCGACTGGGACGCCGAACTGAGCAAACTGCTCGGCGAGGACGGCGGCGAAAACGACGAAAACGATTCCGCCAAGTAACGTCACCACACATGTCGCATGCCCCCGCCAGCGGGGGCATGCGACATGTGCCTTGGGTCAGCTGAGGAAGCGGCTGGGGAGGCGATTGGGACGGGAGCCCTCGTCCTTGGCCCGCGCGTACGACATGTGCAATCCGTCCTCGGCGCGGGTGACGCCGACATACAGCAGCCTCCGCTCCTCCTCCAAAGCCTCGCCCGCAATCGATGCGCCGTAGGGAATCAGCCCCTCCGAGCAACCGACGATGAACACGTACGGGAACTCCAGACCCTTGGACGCGTGAATCGTCGAAACGGTCACCGATGAGGCTGCGGCGCTCAATCCCTTGGCCTCCAGCAGGGCCAGACGGCTCTGCGCATCATCCGCGAGCGCCGAGTTCTGCCATCCGGAGTCACGCCTCACCCGGTATCGCAATCCCTCGGCCCGAAGCGCGGTGCAGATCGCGGGCTGCTGTGCGTTGATGCGCGTCAGCACCGCGCAATCGCCGGGATCCACACCGCCGGCGACCAGACGCGCTATCCGCGCGGCGATGCCCCGCGCCTCCTCCTCATCGGTGTCATAGCATGTGTGACCCACGCGCGGCCCGCCCGAACGCGCCGAACGCAGCACCAGATACTGTTCCCGTTCTGGCGCGGCGGCCAACACCCGGTTCGCATACCGCACCACCTGCGGCGTCGAGCGGTAATCCGTGTTCAGAGTGACGTCGGCGGTCAGCGGGCGGAACTCGTCCGCGAAATGCAGCAGGTCATAGCTGCTCGCCCCGGCGAACGAGTAGATCGTCTGCGCCGGATCGCCGACCACGCACACGTTGCGGTTGTTTCCGAGCCACAGCGTCATCAGCCGATGCTGCAACGGCGACACGTCCTGATACTCGTCGACCGTCAGCCAGCCAATCGACGAGCGGATCGAGGCGGCCAACTCTTCGTAATCATCCATGACATGGCACACGAGCAGCAGAATGTCATCGAAATCGATCTGTCCGCGGAC
>PPYF01603233.1_pt1 | contig 17096 bp, 12 predicted proteins | sample 1559871 | NCBI WGS metagenome assembly PPYF01 (sample SAMN08240021, study PRJNA423297) | Human gut metagenome, whole genome shotgun sequencing project.
AATTTTCAAAATATGGTAGAGCAAAATGAGCATAATAAACTCTATATTGATAAGCTCGAAGGCCATGTGAATTTTATTTATGATCCTAATGACGAATATGCAGATACCGAAGATCCAGAATATACACCGCCAACCACAACATATAATGGTTTAACGGCTGATTCCTTCTGGGGTGGCGACATTCATATCACAAGTGCAGCCCCTAATGCTGGCGCTCATCTATACACCAGCCGCAAAGGGCTAGATTTGTCTACTGAGGATAATGTAAATAAGGTTTTAGATAATCTTGCACATAAGGTGTATTATCATAACTATGTGACTGGTGAAAGAAACCTTGAAGGCACAGTAGCCATTGCTTCTGAAGGTGCTGAATCTGGTCGTTTCAAGGTAGTAACGTCTGGATATGCTAAAGAAGGTGCTATTACATGGCAAGCGGATCAAAATGGTCAAGGTAAATATGTGTACGGTAATACAACAGTAACACCTACACCGCAACCAGTGCCAACGCCAACACCGGCGCCACAACCGGCACCAACGCCAACACCGGCGCCACAACCGGCGCCAACGCCAACACCGGCGCCACAACCGGCACCAACGCCAACACCGGCTCCACAACCGGCACCAACGCCAACACCAGCACCGCAACCGGCGCCACAACCAACACCGGCACCACAACCGGCGCCAACACCAGCACCGCAACCGGCACCAGCCCAATCAACGGCATATGATACTCCTCATATGCGTGGTGCTCGTTCTGCGATTATGAGCAACATCAACGGCTGGCGCACATTAACAAATACTTACCGTCCTCGTGCATTGCAACAAGGTGCAACAACAGGTATTTGGGCCCATATCGGTGGCGGTCAATATAGCTATGATACACAAGGTATTGATACCGACACAACCTATACACGTATTCAAGGTGGTTACGACGCTAAAACTGGTAGCGGTTGGACCGTAGGCGGTCAAGTGTCTTACCTTCGTGGCCATGATGATTATGTGTTCAATGGTTCTGGCAAAGAAAAGGCCTTTGCTGTTGGCGCCTATGGTTTGAAAGACCTCGGCCGAGATCAATACATTCAACTTGAATCCCAAGTTGGTCGTGTAACGAATACTTTCACAGCTCGTAATGAAATTGGTGAAAGCCTATCTGGCGAAACGAAGGCTAATGCATACACTATCGGTGCTCGCTATGGTAAAACTGTGAAATTACAAAATGGTGTATACATCGAACCGCAAGCACAATTGAGCTATACTCACTTTGGTGGAGATAGCTTTAATGCAGGCACCATGCATGTAGACCAAGCTGGCGTAAGCAGCACTTCTGGCGGTCTTGGCCTTGAGATTGGTAAGACCTTTGGCGCAGGCAGTATCTATACTCGTGTCGGCGTTAACCATGCCTTCTCTGGCTCGGTAAAAACTACATACACAAGTGGTTCTACTGTGAAATCAACAGAACAAGATCTTAAAGGGACATGGACTGACCTTGCATTCGGTGGCCGCTATGGCATCAATGCTAACAACAGCCTTTACGCTGATATTAGCACTGGTTTATCTGGCGACTATAAAGCAGGCTGGTCTGTGAACGCTGGATTTACACATAAGTTCTAAACTATGTTTACCTAAAATAATTTGAAAATATAGTCTATATATAAAATAGCCCCAGAGTACTAATAGCGGTTTATATTAGCTGTTAGTACTCTGGGGCTTTTATGAATATGGTCTCTCCGGAATTAGAACAGGCGTGTTCTAATTTTTAGGAGAGGTGTTAAGGGGGGCACCAATACTACAGGCCTGTACTAATTTATGAAACATTATATATGTATTGAGTTCATTCAAATTTGACGATATATATAATTATCTTTATAATATAAGAAGATAGTCGGGCGAGTAGATCCGTCAGGCTCATCTCAATAAGTACAAAAGTGATGAAATGGCCTTTCAGTTACCTAGCTATTTTAGGATAACGAAGGGCTATTTGTCTTTTCCAAGACAAATAAGAGCCACAAGTGCACCAAAGGCAATAACAACAGTCATCACCTCTAGAATTATCATGATTAACTCATAATCACTCATAGAGCACCCCTCCCTCCATTAACGAAGAGAGGCCCAACCTCGTCGACTATCTTAAACTAATTATAATGCGAACATATGAGTTGAGCAATAAGCATCTATAAATACAGATATATGAATTAAAGGAAAATAAGAATTTTAAATTAGTATAGACCTATATTAATTAGTAAGATGAGTTTGATATAGTGTCTCTAGAATTAGAACAGGCGTGTAGTAATTTTTAAGATGAGCCTGATATGGTCTCTCTAGAATTAGAACAGGCGTGTTCTAATTTTTAGGAGCAGTATCAAAGGGGCCTATCGATACTACAGGCCTGTTCTAATTTTTAGGAGAGGTATTAAGGGTCTCAGCCAATACTACACGCCTATACTAATTCCAAGTAGGGATGTCAGAGGAACGCAATCTCAAAAAATGTGGTATAATAAGTTGTTAAATCGTATACAATCATTTTTATACTTACATAATCTATCTACCATTAGTATATATTAATGTATATATATAGTATTAAGATAGGTAGTATTTCATATTGAGGAGGCCTCATGTTTCAACGTATGTGCGCAGTGGCTATGTTTGTAGCAGCGCTGTTTATATCTGTTATACCCAATGCCGATGCTCGGCAAGATATTTATGCTTTCACCTATAATGGCAATAATTGGTACGTGGACCGCGATTCGATTGATCGCAATAAACCGGACGGGTTGCTACATTTTACGGTATATACTATGATTGGTTTGCGTTATGATGTGGCCAGTGGCAGTGAGTATTACAACGCTGATGTATATTATTACGATCAAAAATTGTCTACCGAAGGTGGTCAGTTATTATATCGCAACCCAGGTATCTTAGCGGCGGCTCGTGTGGCACGTCAACAACCGGATGCGCCTAAACAAGCACCAAAACCAGTGGTAGCACAGCAAACAGCATCTCAATCGATAGCAGCTCAAACGGCGGCTCAATCTGTAGCGCCAACGGCACCGCAACCAAATATCGTCAAGGCTTTATCGACACCGGTTCAAGCCCCTGTACCTGCTAATGGTCCTGTGAAAGTAAACACTCAAATACCTATTGTATTACCAACAGGCCCAGTGAAAAAGGTAGCGGCTAAAACGGTGATGACCTTCCATAATCCATCGAAACAAACGACAGGCACGACATCTGAATCCGATGAAACAGAGGCTAATCGTACTCGTAAATAATCCTAAAAACTGCAATTTAGTCTTATGTATACTGAGAATGTATCAGTTACAGTATATATGACTAGATTGCAGTTTTTATTTTGTATATATGAGGCTGTCTGAAGAAATCTCTAACTTGTAATCTGTATGCATTCCTTTCTATCAATATGCGGAATTAGCAAATCAGCAGGTTGAAAATTGTGGTCTTCTAATGAGGCATTAATGAAATAGATGGTATATAATAGAATGTATAAAGTGTTAACAATAGACTGATGACTGGGGGGCAGAGGTCTAACCGTAACTTGATTGTATTTGAGCTGTCATAGAGGGTAGAGAGAGATGAAGCAGTTCGTAAAGAGGCTGGCTTGCGGTGTATTGGCAATGGCCATGATAGGCATCCTTGTAGGGTGTAGTCGAGAGGCGCCGAGTGTGACGACAAATTCTGACCGTGCGCCCGTAGGGTATAAGGCGATTGCCGCTATGAATGCGTCGGCTGCGGAAAAGGCGGACCGCAGTGTGCGCACGATGTCACAAGAGGATAAGATTGGTCAGTTAATGTGTATCGGTCTAGAAGGCACTACATTTGACGAGTCACAAAAAGAATTAGTACGTAAATATCGCGTAGGCGGTATTGTATTAGATAATGATAATATGGAATCCAAGGAACAAGTGCGGGCTTTCACAAAAGGCATACGAGACACTGCGAATACGTCGAGCCTCATGATGCCGTTCATCGCCATGAATCGAGAACGCATGCAGTACAGACCTAGCCTGATGCTACCGTGGACGGACCCTAAGCTATTATCGAAACAGGGGATTAATGCGGTGTCGAGTCTAGCGACGCGCACGGCCATTGAGATGCGCGACCTTGGGTTCAATCTCAATTTGGGTGTCATGGTGAATACCCACTCGTTTTACTCGTACACGAGCGATGTGGACCGGGCGGCGCGCATCGGTGAGACCATTACTAAACGCTATGCGGCGAATCGCGTGTTTACGGGATACCAATATTTTCCAGGCGGCGCTGATTACACGGTGCCGGGCATGAAACTAGATGCATCTAAGGCGAGCCTCATGGACGATGATGGTCGCGTATTTGCTCAGCTCATCGATGCGACGCGTGACGAATATCCTATGATTATGGTGAATGCTGTGAAAGTACCCTCTATCGATGCGAATCATCCGGTGAGTCTATCTAAACCGATCATTACAGATTGGCTACGGAATGAACTGGGCTTTGAGGGCGTGGTGATGACCGATGATATCGAGGTCGGCGCTGCTGTTGCTGGTATGTCCATAGAGGATTATGCGGTGCGCACCATCAATGCGGGCAGCGACATGGTTATCCTTTGTAAGCATGCCAAGCATATCAAGGCAGTTCACGATGCGTTAACACAGGCTGTAGAGAATGGAACCATTTCCGAAGCACGGCTTGATGAATCGGTGCGCCGCATCATGCTCATGAAATTTAGCAATGAACAGTAGAGTAAGCATATGCTTTCAAGAATAACATATTAAACATACAGAAACTCTTTTCTCATCAGGGAAAAGAGTTTTTTATGTGTAAAAAATGAATTTATTATCTATTTGTTAAAATTTACAAGATATATTTTATAGTTTATTTAAAATATGATATAATAAACTCCTGAGAACTATTTTAAGGGAGGTGAGATCTTATATGAAATGTAGTAACCATGAGGTGGTCATTGACGCCATAATGGAACTATACAATCAGGACCGCATGGAAATGAGTGTTGTACACGGTCCTTACAGCGTTGGTAAAACGTATATCGCTAGAGCGTTACAGGCTCGATTAGGCAAGGGTCATACCATATATCTGCTTGGTCGCTTGGCGAATGAGTCCATTCATATTCGATCAATTGAGAGAGAACTAAAGGTGCCATCAGGGTCTTTTAAGACTTTAGAGGATGCATTGCGTGGCGTTTTTCAAGCAAGTCTTGACAAGCGGATCATGCTCATCATAGATGATTATCCTTCATTTGTGGATACGGTTCCACAAGCGCCTATCATATTGCGTGACTTGATGGAAACCTATCGTGACCATGGTAAAGTATTCGTACTCCTCATGGGAACCCATGTGGACGAATTAAAAGGACGAATTCTTGGTGAATCAAGCTTGATTGCAGCCTACATTCATAATTATTTCAAGGTCAATCCGTTCACACTTGATGATGTGAGAGCATTAGGTTGGGACTATACGGACGAAGATCTTGTTAAGCTATACCATGTAACAGGTGGTATGCCGGGGAATCTCGTGCATATAGATCCCGCCTTATCGGTAGATGAAAATATTGTGCGTCTATTCTTCAGACCACAAGGCATATTATGTACGGAACCACAACGATTGCTTATGCGCTACATTCGTAATGTAGGCGCCGCTAATGCGATTCTCTATGCGTTGGCACAACTGGATAAGCCGTTCTATACAGAATTATGTCATGCCAGTGAGCTTAAGAGTGGCACCTTTGCAACGCGTATGGCCGACCTCTTAGATATGGAAATTATTGGACGTATTCAAGGTGGTAGCCGTGGTCCATTGCGTTACGCAGATTACCATTTTGTGAATACTATGTTCCAATTTTGGTACCAGTTTGTGTTCCCAAATCTTGAGGAAATTAATTGCGGTCAAGGGCAATATATTTACGATACCATTGCGAAACCTGCGCTAGATACACTCGCTTAATTCAATCGTTTTAGTGAAATGAATTCGAATTCGTGCGACTTGTAATTGATTCGAACGCGCTCATTATACAATGATCGATTCAAATTCATGTAGCTATGTAGAATTGATCTAAATTGACGTACTTTTCTGAAATAGGTTTGTAATTATACACAAATACATATGTAACAACAAAAATTCCGCTGTAAATGTATACATTTATGGCGGAATTTCTCATTTGTCTAAATACTCAATTGGGTGTATATTCCAAGTAAGCCTAGGCAGAAAGGAACGAATATGAACGTAAAGCATGTGGTTTGTCCCCAAAAGGTGTTACAAGCGGTGACAGACCTTAGTTTAGTGCGCGTCTGCCAAGAACGTCGTGTATCGGTGCTCAGTACGGAACGAGCCGTGTGGCCCATCGAGGAATTGACTATCGATGCGGCACAAATCGAGCTATGCCGGCGCTATCGGCCGCTCATCATGCGGTATGCAACCCGATGTAGTACGGCAATGATGACGGATGACGTCGAATCATTTCTGTGGATCATCTTTATCGAATCCATCTATAGCTTTCACACATCGGGAAAGGTACCATTTTCAGGATATGTGAAAGCAGCCATTCATTATGGTTATCTTAATTTTTATAAACAATCAGCTCATCAGTGGCGCCACGAGTTGACCTTGCCCCTATGTACCGGTGATGATGTATCAGAGCCAGCGATGGATCAGTTCCCTAGCGATGTGGATATTGAACGAGATATTGTCGGTACGGTAACAGAAGACGAATTGCGCAATCGTCTGTGGTCTGCTTTCAGAAAACTGCCCCGGCAGCAACAACAGTTATTGTATGCCCTATATCGAGATGGCAAGAGCTGCGTAGACATAGGCTGTGAAACACATCAGTCTAGACAGGCTGTGCAACAACGCCATAAAAAGGCCATCGACCAATTGCGGTACTATATGATGGTAGCGGATAACAAAGAATTCGATATTCAAGATATGCAAAATATGCATAGTTATAAGTAATTTTAAAAAACTAAAATATTTTTTAATTTATATATTTACAGTTTGTAATTATAGGTATACAATTAACTCATAAGTGCTGCTAAAGCACCTACTATAACACGTGTTATTTATAAGCTTTTACAAGAGGAATTCCTTATTTTATTACTGACTATTTATTAATCTTACAGAAAGGTTAAGATAATGTTGAATACAACGTGTGCAAATGTAAGTAATAACGAATCAATTTCTTGTAATCCAAATGCAATATATGGCGATGTAGATCACCATATATGTTGCTTGATCCCAATCTATATTGACGGCGGTGATTGTACCGCGTGTTACTATGTAGATGGTCGGCGTGAAATCATCCATAAATCCATTAAGATGGTATTGAGAGAAGTAGCGCACCACGAGGGAGTTCTAGCAAACGGCATTCAATCGTCGAGGCGGTCAAAGCCGATGTATACGGACCCTAGAACGATGAGTCCGAACATGACTTTTGCGAGCCTGAAATCGCGCAAACCCATCGGGCGTGATGTGGTATATGGTTTATTCAACGTTATCATTCCATTTCAATACCGCATTGAGCCAGGACCAGAACCACATACAACGTATATCATCATAGGAGACTTTGATCCTATACTCGTATTTCATTCCCCTGACCACGTGCAACGCAAACTACGCGATGCTTTGTTAGAACATCTCGATTATACGAAACGGATACTCGCTAAATTGAGTACCTGCGGAAATCCTTACGTGGTGGCTGAAATTTATGGTGCCTCGAGAACGCTAGCGGGAGTATAGCAACACATTTTGAGAGTGTGGGAGGGACGTAATATGAATTACGCAACAAAATTATGTATTGTTTCAATGGTTAGTGTATTTAGTGTATCTTCTATGGGCCTAGTGCAGGCCGCCGATACACCTATCGTTTCAACAGGTGGTGCAGCCTATAATATCGGCATACCAGGAAATTCTAACTTTACTAATTCGGACAATGTATCCCTTGGTGGACAAGCGGGTACTAGTAATGGCAATCCATATCAAAACCCTAACGATCCTAATGCAAAGGGCAATAATATCGCTATTGGCCGGATATCGTTGAATGGGTCCAGTGGCGGCGCCAATGTCGCACTTGGTTCGAAAACCTTTTTAAATGGCAAGGGCGATTATAACTTCCTTGGTAATTTCGCTGCTGGGTTTAACTCGACCATATCCAATACAATTGCTATCGGTGCTTTTGCCGGTTCTAATGCTAAGGGTAATAAAAACGTATGGCTTGGTTCTGGTCAAGCAGGTGGCAGCACGGGTAATAATACGGTGTTGATTGGCTCTAACTCTACAGTGGATGGTAATTTTAACTATGGCATAGGCCATAATGCAGAGTTGAAAGGTGAAAGTAATGCTGTGGTTGGTGCGTATAATCATGTGACTGCAAACAATACCTATGTACTAGGTGATCATGTAACGACAACGTTAGATAATGCGGTAGTTCTAGGCAGCCATTCCACTGCTGAAAGCACAGATGTGGTGAGCACCCCAAGCTATACCTATGCAGGTGGTACCGTGAACTTTGCCGGTACGGCGCCAGTATCCACCGTGTCTGTAGGTGCTACCGGTCAAGAACGGACAATCACACATGTAGCAGCAGGCCGCGTTAGTGCGGACTCTACAGATGCCATCAATGGTTCCCAATTATATGGTGCCAACCAACAAATCGATAATCTGTACAACAAAATTAGCAACATTGGAAAAGATGCCAATAAAGGTGATGCTCGTGCTGCGGCACTTGCTGCATTACATCCAATGCAATTTGATCCAGATAATCGTGTACAAGTGATGGGCGGTATTGGTCACTATAAAGATGCCAATGCTTTAGCCCTCGGTGTGGGTTACTATCCAAAGGAAAACTTACTCCTCACAGCCGGTGCTACCGTTAATGACCACATCATGGCCAACCTTGGTGTATCCTATAAATTCGGTGAAAACAAAACGCTACAAAAAATCTCTCCTGCGTCCTATAATGTAATTATAAACAAACTATTTACAAATATTTAAAATATGATAATATAATTCATGTAAACATCATGAATAAATGATGAGTGAGAGATCGTATTATGTATTTGTTTGTAAATGGAGAGGGAAGATTATGAACAAACGGAAACGCTTATTGGCGATATTGATTAATGGTATGTTGTTATCCAGTTTATGTGTGGCTAGTGCAGCGGATGTTACGGTAGGTGCTGGTAATGGTGTTGCTTATGGGACTAGTAGTAGTGCCAACAATACACAAGATATTGCAGTGGGCAACAAAGCAAAGGTTGAAAACTATGTTGGTCAAAATGGCAGCGTAGCTATTGGTGCCAATGCGCATGTTGAAAATATGGCAGGTGGTGCAGAAGCAGCTGTGGGCATGGGGCAAACATCATATTCTGGTAGCTTTTGGTCCTCTGCTCGTGTACCGGCAGATCCATCTAAGGTAGTGGGTTCTGTTGCGATTGGTAATAACACATATGCTCGTACAGGTAGTACTATGATTGGTTCCCATAACTACCGTGGTGTTATTGGCGATACTACGATAGATACAGATAATAATGGTACTCGTGGTGCCAGTTTAAACGTCTATGCAACAACAGTCGGTGCTAATAGCTTTAGCAATGGTGCTTTTACCACTACTACAGGTACATACAATGTCATTAGTTCCTCCTACACAGGTGGTCGTTTCTCAACACCTACTCAAAACTTTGGGGCTACCGTAAATGGTGCTTTCAATAGTATTGAATCTACAAGTGGTGGCTCCACGGCAGGTGTAGCAACGGCTATTACTGGCGTTGCCAACCGTGTAGCGAATTCCAATGGTGCTCTTGTATATGGTGCGGGGAATGAAATCACTAATTCTAGTGCTTCGTTCAGCACGCCTGGTGAAAGTGCTACGTCCGCGAAGGATTTTGCAGACAAATTAAAAACTGCTGTTACATCCTCTAATGGTGCTGGTGCTACTATGGCATTTGGTGGCGGCAATAAGGCAGACTACACATTGCGCACATCCATGATTGGTGTAAACAATACCGTTACGGGCGTACGTGGTGACCAAAGCAAGGACAATTTAGCCCTCGGCGTTGGCAATACTGGGACTAAGGTGCAACATATGACGGTTATCGGATCGAAGAATACTGTGTCCGATGCAAAGAATACAGTTATCGTCGGCGATAACCGTACCGTAACAGGTGCTAATAATACCGTTATTATTGGCTCTAGCGACAATGTAACGACAACAGTAGTTCACGATGCAGTGGCCCTTGGTCATAACACAGACGTATCCACCGAAGGTGGTGTAGCACTTGGTAGTGGTTCTAAGGCGACAGTAGCCGCAGGTGCAGTTGGTTATGATATCCTTACTAACGCGCCATCTACCGATACATCTGCTACCTGGAAATCCACAGCATCTGCTGTGTCCGTTGGTGATGTAGCAAATGGCGCAACGCGTCAAATTACATCCGTTGCGGCTGGTACAAATGATACTGATGCGGTGAATGTGGCGCAACTTAAACGATTACATGACATGATATCCGTGAATACATACAATACTGTCAACGTTCAAGGGGATGTAACGAATCTTAAAAAAGATGTATCCCGCTTAGATAAACGCGTTAACAAGGCCGTAGCTGGTTCTGCTGCCTTGGCGGCCCTTCATCCGCTCGACTTTGATCCAGATGCAAAATGGGACTTTGCGGCTGGCTATGGTCATTACCATAATGGCAATGCTGCTGCGCTCGGTGCGTTCTATCGTCCTAATGAGGACGTTCAATTGAGCGTAGGTTCCACTGTAGGTAATGGGGAAACTGTTGTGAATGCAGGTCTTTCTGTGAAAGTCGGTGCTCATAGCAATGTATCTCGTTCTCGCGTGGCCATCGGTAAAGAAGTGCTAGAACTTAAGAAAACCGTAGCTCTTCAAAATGCACAAATCCAAAAATTGACAGCCCTCTTAAACGATGTGGCAGGTACGCATATGAAAGCAGATCGTACTACATTGTTCCCAGATGTGGCTAGCAACCATTGGGCATATGAAGCAGTGAGTGACCTATCCCGTCGTGGTTTAGTAGAAGGATACCCAGATGGTACATTTGGTGGTGATCGCTTGTTAACTCGCTACGAATTTGCTCAAATCGTATACCGTGCTCTTCAAAACGGCGTACAAGTAGACGAACAACTGGTAACAGAATTCAGCCCTGAAATGGCATTGTTCCGCGTTGACACAGTGGCTAAAAATAGCCAAGGACAACCGACAATAGAACGGGTTAGATTGAATAATAAGAAGTAATAAAAAGGCAGATAGATATCTCAATATGAGGTACCTATCTGCCTTTTACTTTTGAGGAATATGACTATCTCTGTTTATATATTTAGGATAGTGTTTGTTGAAACTTGCTAAATCTATCAAGGATATTACTTGGTAAAGACGTAAGTTTGCAATAATCAGAAAATAATGATCTTCTTAATTGATTTTGTTCATCTGTGGGATTGTTGAAAATGGTGTTTTTAAATTCCGTAATAAACAATACTTTTAGATATGGTGTCTTTAGAAATAAAAGTATGATTAATATTGTTGAATAGAGGCCTTTGCATGCTGCTTTATCAATATTAAGTGGTTGCTTTAGGTCTTTAGTTAGATAAATCAGATAAGGCAGTATTTTATATAGTTGTTTAGGTTGGATTGATTTATGACTTCTAAATTGAACAAAATGAAGATTATGTGCTGCTAAATTTCTAAAGGAACGTACATTTTCAAGGCCGTTTCTAATAATATCGACTCTTTGATTATATTCAATCCCAGGAGTATTTTCGAACAATATATCAGTAATAGGCTCTTTTTCTTGACGATTAAGTACACAGAACAAATTAATTGCATCACCGAATGATATATTTTTAAATAATATCCATGGAGGAATATGATTATGGTTTTCTTTATAGTGTTTAGTAGGCATTTTACATTTAGCTGTATCTGTTAAAAGAGGTAATATTTCTGAAAGTACATTATCTTTAAATGATACACCTGAATTATATGTTTGATAGTTATTGGTATCCAGATATTTTGTTTCATCTACACCAAAGGAAGAAGCAATTGAATAGGCTAACAAATTTTTAAACATATTCTCTATAAATAGACTGTATTTCATAATAAAAGCCTGAATACTTTTATCTAGCAAATACAATTCATACAGGTATTCTATAGATAGTCCTGGCTTAAATTTGCCATTTTCCATTAGTGTACTTTTGTACCCATTAACGAGATCGTAATAGGATATAGATATTAATGCATGCTTAGCAAAATTGATGTCATTAATCATAAGCCCGTAGTCATTTTGTAGCTTAGTGATTTGTTCATCATAGGTTTTAAAGGGTTTATCGTAGGCCATATAGATATAGACTCCAGCATAAAAAGAAACCCGCTACAATTAAGTAGCGGGCATGGTGATATGCTCAAAGGCAATATCGTTTTACTACCTAATTTATAGCATAAAAGAAAGTTAAGTGTCAATATATATCATATTATTCATTTGTTAATTGAGCGATGTCACCTACACTAATAGGAGTTATTGTGGGTGGCATAGGCATAGGAGTAGGTGTAACACCAGATAAAGTCATTTCCTCTTTTTTCGTTTGTTTTAGTAAGGACTGTAAAGGACTGAGCACATTTATGGTTGAATAATTAAATAATTTACATTCAGAAAATTGTTCATAAGGTACCTGTATTTCAACTATTGCTTTTATAGCATCATAAGTACCGTAATCATGTTCATCTATAAGAATATGAGGGCCTTTTTCTATAATTCTAAGGGTTTGTCCACGTTTAGCACCCTTATTAAGACCATAATTAATGAGAAGTGTATTAGAATTGGGAATAGCAATAACTTCATATTCTTTAAATGACATGTTAAAACCTCCTTTTGCCTATGTTTTTATTTTATGAATCATATCCTAAAAGAAGTAATCTTATTTCTCAAAATACCCCAGCATTTCAATGTGTGTCAACACTTCATCCATGTATTCTTCGGTCGGTACAACGTAGTTATAGCCGTCCTTGGTGGTGCGGTTAACAGTTAGATTTTCGTCGAGGTTGGCGATTAAATCGGCCCGAGAGATTGGTTTAGCCAATTGTTTCATCACATATAATAGGCCGTTGTCGACGTCTCCGTCCACTTGGTTGTACATGTTACCCGGTGTGAGGTATTGGCTGCCGCCTTTTTCCACAATGGTTTCGATGTATTTAATAAAGCGCTCTGGGATGTAGCTTTCATTTTCAACAAACGGTGTGCGAGGATAGGAAGAACCGTAAATGTTGAGGTTGTCAGTCACGATGAGGAGGAACAGACGTTGATACAACACATCGCCATCGATGACATAGCCCGGATAGTGGGAACTAATATAGTTGACGATATCCTGAACAGTGAATTCCTTGAACGTATCCATCAACACCTTGATAGCGATGTGAACAGTATTGGTCCAGTCCTCAGGAACGCCCTTCACATTTCTAGACGGCGCCATAAAGTACAGGTTGTTCAAGATGTCTTGGGTTACCGTTTCGTCGTGGTTGATCTTGTCCTCGTTGGACAGTTTCGCCAATAGGCTCATGCGGAATTGCGTGTCGTACACGTAATCGTAGAACTGTTCCTTGTCGATGTAATTGCCGTTGGATAGGGTGGAAATGTTTTTTTCCACGTCTCCTGAAAGCCAGGTAATGAAGGATCGTTGTAATGATTCGTCACCTACATAGGCACAGCCGTGTTGACGAGCTCGTTCGATGAAATCGGATACATACACTGGATCATTGTATGTTTCCAAGTATTCGTGTGCAACGTAATAATCATTAGATTGTAACACCCGATTGATGTTGTTAATTTTATAATTGGATTGGGTCCGAGAACGATCGTCGCTGTTCATCGTTTCCGCTACAAGCTTTAACACACTCTTCGTATATAATGTGCGTTCTAATAAACCCTTATCTTCCGCCCGTTTATCCGCGTACAACATAATATCGCGCAATTGCTCCAAGCGTTTCCAGCCAGGGTACGTATTGTACGATACATAAGCGATGCCGCGGCTCGATAAATTCTCGCTACAAATATCGAGAATTTTGTCTTTCACCATGTCCGGTACCCAAGACCAGATACCATGAACGATGATGTAATCAAAGGTGCCAAAATTCGTATCCACGTCCATAATGTTTTTTTCGAGCAGCGTCACGTTCTTAAGGCCGATGGATTCGATGATCTCCTTGCCATGCTCCACCTGTACGCCGGATAAATCGATGCCTGTGAAAGTCGCCGTAGGGTAGTACATCGCTTGTGGGATGATATTACCGCCGCAGGATGCGCCAAGCTCTAATACGCGCGCCTTGCTCGGCGCCACCGGATCAAGACCATAAATCTTAGCCTTACACTCCCTCATGTATTACTGTAGATTAGTATATCATACTACATGGTTTTATGGTGAAAGTTTATATCCCTATATATATAACTATATATAGCAAATTATATGGATCATAGAACTGGCATTTCATAGAGATATATATCTATAAATAGAGAAAATAGAGAAATTTTAAATTTAACTATTATAGATGGGCTCGCAACTAAATTCATGAATAACTCATTCATGCTTTATGATGTACATTTGATAAGTTTCACTAATTTAAACACTTGTTTTTCCTGATAGGTAATGTTTTTTATATCCTTATTTAACATGATTTAATAGCATTTTACAATATATCGAAAAAACTTGTAGTGCATAAACATATTAACATCATGTTTATGAAGGAATCGTGATTGTTAATATTTTGGTAAGTAAATAAATCGAAAATGATTAATATATGTTTACCGAAATTGAAAAAAATCGTACAAAAATGTGTAAAAAATACACCATTTCTTAACAAAAATTAAAAAAATAAACATTTTTCCAAGTTTATGAGAAAAAAATGAGAGAAAATGTTTTACAAAAAGAAAATTTTTTGTTATAGTATGTACATGAAGTAAGATGAATGAAAAGTGAAGCATGCAAAAATGTTCTTCACACAATGATTTTTATTTCTATTGAATAGGGATTAATTAAGGATTATAAGTGTCTTAAAGAAAGAGAAAAAGAAAGGGGTTCATAGAAATATGAATAAGATCTTTAAAGTTGTTTGGAGCAAAACAAAAGAATGCTACGTTGTAGTATCTGAAGTAGCGAAAAACAATGGTGGTAAGAAAAAAGTGCAAACCGTGAATCTTCATTAGCTGTTGGTAATCAAAATACTGCAAGTAATAAGTCTACAAGTGCGATTGGTGTAGGCAATACAGCATCTGGGGAAGCTTCTGTAGCATTAGGTAATGCTAATACTGCATCTGGTGATCGTTCTATTGCGATTGGTTCTGGTGCTGAAGCTACACAGGGCGCAGCCATTGCAATTGGTAGACAAGCATCAGCAACAGGTGGTAGTTCAATTGCCTTTGGTTATGCAAATAAGGCGAAACAAGATGTTGCAATAGCACTTGGTGTTAATAATGATGTGGATTCTAAACAGGCTGTAGCTACAGGTTCTGGCAATAAAATTCTTACAAATTCTCAATATGCAAGTGCTTATGGTCGTGAGAATAAAGTTTCTGGCACAGGAAGTGTTGCTATTGGCTATAGCTCTCTAGTTGGTGTTGATCGTGCTTCTGGTAATGCTCTCGTTGATGCTGGGACTGGTGCGACAGGTGCTGGTCAAGCTACGGCAATTGGTTACCAATCTGAAGCTCGTGGTAATCGTAATGTTGCTATTGGTAACCAAGCGATTGCTCAACGTGATGACTCCGTTGCTATTGGTTCTGAAGTTCAAGCGTTAAGTGGTCATAATATAGCTATCGGTTCTAAATCTGTTGCTCAAGCGAGTACAGATGCTTCATCTGTAGGTATTGCTATTGGTCTTAATGTTAAGGCTGTCGGTCAATCAACTACAGATAAAGATTTAATTGCTATTGGTAACTCTTCGAATGCTACTGCGAATGGTGCTGTTGCGATTGGTTCTTTAGCTAATGCAACTGGTGGTAATTCCTATGCAATGGGTAACCAAGCTACTGCATCTGCATCTGGTACAGTTGCTATTGGTCAAGTTTCTTCTGCTACACAATATGCCGCACTTGCATTTGGTAATAAATCTACAGCTAGTGGGCAAAGTTCTGTTGCAGTAGGTCGTAAATCCAAAGCTTCTGAATTCGGCACTGTTGCATTAGGTTATGGTGCGGAGGCAACTGGAAAACAATCTATCGCTATCGGTGGTGATGAATATGGTAGTACATATCAACCAGGGATTGAGGATGGCGCAGGTAAAACGACAACAGCTTCTGCAGATAATGCAGTTGCATTAGGTCATCATGCAACTGCTAACATCGCAGGCGGTGTAGCTCTCGGCTCTGAATCTAAAACAACTACTGCAGCAGGTGTACAAGGTTATAATCCAGCAACTGGTCGTACAAATAAATATAGTGATCAAACTGGTGCTGTTGGTACATCCACATTAGCTGCTGTTTCCGTAGGTAATGGTACAACTGCAACTCGTCAAATTACAGGGCTTGCAGCAGGTACTGACGATACTGATGCTGTTAACGTAGCTCAATTGAAAAATGTTAACTTGAAATTCGCTGGTGATTCTACGCAAGTAACTGGTAGCACTGACGTTCGTCTTAATGATGGTACTTTCAATGTCAATGGTGATGGTGCTCTAATCTCTACTGAGGCAACTGCTACAGGTATTAAGGTAAAAGCTAAGGTTGGCGGTACTATTAATAATACAGATGGTAAAGCTGTTAAACCTACTACAAATGGTATTGCAACAACTGACAATGTAGCTGACGCTATAAATAACTCTTACTGGAAAGCAACTGCTGGTGGTAACACAGATGGTACTCCAAGTGTAGGTAATGTTAAACCTGGCACACAAGTTACTTATAGTGCAGGCGATAATCTAAAAGTAAAACAAACTATTGCTGCAAATGGCAATCAAGAATATAAATACTCCTTAAATCCAGTTTTAACAGGTATTACATCTATTGCTAATACTACGACTGGTCCTAAAATGACATTTGGTGGTAATTCCATCAATATCACTGGTGGCTCCTTAGATATGGGGACTAATAAGATCA
>PPYF01545327.1_pt1 | contig 17095 bp, 14 predicted proteins | sample 1559871 | NCBI WGS metagenome assembly PPYF01 (sample SAMN08240021, study PRJNA423297) | Human gut metagenome, whole genome shotgun sequencing project.
CCACGGTTCCTTGTTGTAAAGTATTTTAGGCATTATCTGGGTGGTTGAACAGCATGCTATCAAAACACTATTATTATCTACTCTATCTCCGCATATAAGTTCCCAAATGCAATTGGAATCATCTTGTATAAATTCTAACATCGTTTTACGAGAATCACGGGGATGCTTTCTGTATATTCCAAACTCTTTAAATTCATTCAATGCATTCTCAATCAAGTCTTCGTATCTATCCATATTTGCCCCAAGTTCTCCAAGAGGTTGAGATAAATAGACTAGATGCCGCGAATCATATACGCTACTGTTCGATACACCAAATATATCATAAACCATAGAACTATAATTATCTTTAGTATTTTCCAAGGCCAAAAGTTTCTTTTTATTTTTTGATAATTTGCTATCGCAAAATTCAACATTGTTAACATACAAACACTCCGGCCAGATACTATCTGTCCTTCTACCTAGAAGTTTCCAGATAATATTCAACTTATGGTCATGAACTATATCACCCACATAACTACCCAAACCATCATCATAAGCAATAATACTTGCAGTTGGATATATCCGAGCTAACGCTACTTCCAATTCTGTCCCAGATGTTATGGTGATTTTATCAAAAGACTCTTTGTGTAAATCAACATGCGCTTTTGTTATCCATTTAACGAACATTAATGGATTCACAGCTTGCACAACATCATTTATAATATATTTAAATATATTATCTTTTCTCTCCAAATCATATTCGTAAATGCAATCAAATATATGGTATTTTTTGATACCGAGTAGAATACTGTGCGACTCTGCAGAATAGTCTCGATAGAACAGCACTTTTCTATCGTTTTTTGTCAGCGAATTACACACCAAATTAATTGCATTTAATGCTTGGAATGGTGTTGCTACACATACAGCAATACTCATACCCATCCTATTACTCCTTCATAAAACACTAATACTTTCTGTAAATTTAATTTCAATCTTAATGTAATTTTATCTCCTACGAACAAATTTGTAATATGTCTTCCACAAAATTCGATAAAAATTCCACCCACATGACAGAGCAATCATTCCCATCTTGTCTCTATTGTTCACCTTTGGGTTTTTGAGAACACTATCCTTGTAATTCAGAATGGTTTTTCGAATTTCTACTACACGATCGTCATAGTGATTACTGTTAACCATTTGTGATAGCGTAGAAAAACGCACAAACACTCTTTTAATGTTTGCAGCCTCTGCATATTGAGGATAATTTAATGTTATCCAGTCGGCAAACTGATCGCCAATTTCAATAAACTGAATTTTGTATTCTTTCCAGCTATTACTGTTCGCTATAGAGCTATATCGTTGTACATAGTAATATTTAGGTTCCATGTTGACGACAAGTCTCTTGGCTTTATCTGTTATTAAATAAGATGTAGCTGTATCCTCATAACACCTTCCTTCAGGATAGCGAACATATTCCAGAATTTGTAGTTTGTATAGTTTATTCCATGCCGTAACATCCCAAACCCCATTGTAGCATAAGCTCTCCAAGCCCTCTTCCTTGCTTAAAACTATCGTTTTGTGTTCGCGATTTTTATCGTTTCTTCGTTTTTCCGAAAACTCTATATAATGACCACACTGTGCTATATCCGCCTGATTTTTTTCAATCATGTCATATAAAAATTCTATATAGTCTTCTGCCACATAGTCATCACTATCAATAAAGGCTACATATTTTCCTTTATCACTGAATTGTGAGCTAAATAACACTTCCAAGCCACTGTTTCTTGCAGAAGACAGTCCGCCATTCTTTTTATGAATTACAAAAATGCGAGCGTCTTTGCGCGCGTAGCTTTCACACATTTCAGGACATTTGTCAGCAGACCCATCATCCACTAAGATGACACGTATATTTTTATATGTTTGATTTAATATACTTCTAACACATTTATCGAGATATTTTTCAACGTTGTAAATAGGTACAATAATATTTATAAGCGGCATTCTATTTTCCATAGCACTTCTCTCACTTAACTTTTCCATATCAAACCTGTCTTCATTTATTCATCTGATGACATCCAATAATTTAATCCAAAATCTTTAAATGTTTCCCTGGAGCGAATACAGCTCTCACCAACCTGTTTTTCCTTCTAATCCAATCCACAAAATAGCATATGGCTATCGGAACGATAACACTCAATACAATCACCACAATGTCCATAAACAGGCTCTTACATACCCCAGTCCTAATCGCTACGACCTTCATGACCGTCACTATGTAAGTATGCAGAATATATATTACAAGCGATGCTCTGCCAAGAGCCGGTAAAAGTCTGCCTCCACGCTCACACCGATACGCTACTGCGAACACCAACGTAATAACCAGAACAGCTATGAATTCGTTAAGGACTGTAAAAATAATACCGCCGACTCTATTACCATTCTCCGTATTTATTGCCATATAACATACAAAATGGATGACCACAATCAGCGTACCGATCCACATCCACTGAGGTTTATACTTCTTCTTGTACTGTTCTCTATAAAGGTACAGTATCATACCGAGGCAAAAATAAAATGCACAATGAAAGAAATTTCCGAAACACAGTCTCCAATTGACGCAGTTTCCGCTCAGTCTTTGGGCAACCGCAACAACCAGAAGTATTCCTAAAACAGCCTTTGGGTTCTCTGCAATTACCCTCATAAGTGGTTTGTAGTACAGCAAGATTATGTAATAAATCGCAAGGACCCATAAATACCACATCAGTGTATTCGGAATCAAAAGATTTACTACGGCATCACCAACGGTTAATTTGTTATCTGTAAAGGCTGCCAGTGGAATTTTCATTCCATACAACACGATACTAAAGATGACATACAACAACAGTAGATTGAGTATCTGCCGCTTCACTTTATTTGAAGCTAGCTTACTGTTAGCATCCACTCCGTCGTTTCGATAATATGCAACGCAAAACGAGAATCCGCTCAAACAAATAAATAAGGGCATATGCCATATATAAATCCAATCCTTTATGGTACAGAAGAAATCGTTATATACTCCAAATGCATTGTTCTCGCTATAACCTAAAAGGGTATGCCCCAATACAACGGAAATAATCGCGAATCCTTTTAGCGCATCAAGCCATTCTATCCGCTTGCTTGCTTGCTTGCTAAGCGAGCAATTTCTCATTTCTTCCATCTGTCAAGTCCTTTCCCGAAACTTTTTCGCCTCTTCTACAACTTCCCTCTATCAAAATCCATGCTCATATCTTCTACCCAAAAACTTAGCTTTCAGGAATGCAGTCCCTTTGTTCCACCAGTTAATCGGCTCCATGTGTATATGCTGGATTTCCTTTACCTTCAGCCCTTGCTCTCCAACTTCTTTGTCAAGCCAGACATTAAGCAGGATTTCTCCAACTCTACCCGGATACCGAGCTTGGAATGCGGAGTAGTTGCTCGTATCCACTCTTTTATCCAGTTCATGCAACACATCGAAAAGGAACGAGCAGTACTCGTCAACAAGATTCGCTCTCATCACGAACATATTGAACATATATCCGCTTTTCTTTTTAAGAATCTTGTCATAACTATCAAGATACTGCGAATATCGTTCACTGATGATTTCCCTTGTCTTCTCCAAATGTTCTATGTAGTGAGTGTGTGCGTAATGCGACTCTAAGGTTTCAATCACATAGTGGCGCTTTTCAGGAACGATAACGTCGTATTGTTTACACAGAATCTGCGCTTCTTTGCTGTTTAATACCGATTTCCACTTACTTTCTTCACCGTTCTCGGCTTTCTTCTTCCGTAAGCAGAAATGTCGTCTGTAATGTGCTAATCCCAAATAATCAGCTTTCAGATTCTTCCACATCCAGTACATTCCGGTAAGTTCACAGAAGTAAGGATTAAGTTTTGATATGTTTTCTCCGGTATTATCACCCTGATAGCCAATTGACTCCTTACCCTCAGCTCCGACATGTAGTGGTATGTATATATCATCCTGCGGCATACGATATTTCTTGTGCGCCGCTATAATGATTTTTATGTCTAATGGTTTGTTTTGTTTATATGATTCGTTTGATTTATTTTGGCTCATATCGCCTACCCCTTTTAATCCGTATTAGGCTTTAAGCCAATTCTTTCTCGCTCATCTCCAACGCCGATGCCACCACAGCATCCATGTCATAGTACTTGTACTCGCCCAGTCGCCCGCCAAAGATAATATTCTTCTCACCCTCGGCCAGCTTCTTGTAGTCGGCATAGAGCATCCCATTCTTCGCATCATTGACCGGATAATACGGTTCATCTCCGGGTTTCCACTCAGAGCTGTACTCACGGGATATTATGGTCTTCGGCAAATCATTCCCGTTTTCATCCTTACCGAACTCGAACCACTTATGCTCGATAATGCGTGTCCACGGTGTTTCTCGATCTGTGTAGTTCACAGCGGCATTGCCCTGGAAGTTCGGCTTGTCGAGGATTTCGTTTTCAAAGCGAACGGAACGGTACTCCAGATAACCGAGAGAATAATTGAAATAAGCATCAATCGGTCCGGTATAAACAACTCTTTCCGCCAGCTTGTCCAGTTCATCTTTATTTTCCAGTTAGTCCACACCAAGCCGAACTTCGATACCCTCAAGCATGTGCTCCACCATCTGTGTATATCCACCAATCGGGATTCCTTGGTAAAGAGCGTTGAAGTAGTTGTTATCAAATGTCAGGCGCACAGGCAGACGTTTAATAATGAACGCAGGCAGATCCTTGCAGTCACGCCCCCATTGTTTCTCCGTGTAGCCCTTGACCAGCTTTTCGTAAATGTCTCTACCGACAAGACTAATCGCTTGCTCTTCCAGATTCTTCGGCTCGCCTATGATTTCCTTGCGCTGCTCGTCAATCTTAGCCTGAGCCTCTTCCGGTGTCACAACGCCCCACATTTTATTGAACGTATACATATTAAAAGGCATGGAGTATAGTTCGCCCTTATAGTTTGCTACCGGAGAGTTTGTGAAACGGTTGAAAACAGTGAACTGCTGCAGGTAATCCCAGACTTTCTTATTATTAGTGTGAAAAATATGCGCGCCATACTTATGGAAATTGATACCTTCAACCTTTTCTGTATAGATATTGCCAGCAACGTTCGGCCTCTTGTCGATAACAAGGACTGATTTACCGTGTGCTTTAGCCTGCTGCGCAAACGTGGCTCCGTATAACCCAGAACCAACCACCAGATAATCGTACATAATCTTTACACCTCAATCTTTCTATTGTTTTTTACTGCCTCAGCGTTTATCGCTTTGTTCTTCTATAAATCATCTCTGTGGATATCTTCCACTATATATTCTGATAGATATCTACTACACATCACACTGCACCATCATTTTTCACAACGTTTAGTACGGTCTTACAAAGAATACTAATATCCCCCTTAACACTCCACTCCCCAATATACTGTGTATCCAGCTTCACCACTTCCTCAAAGTCCGTGATATTGCTCCTTCCGCTCACCTGCCACAGTCCGGTCAATCCCGGTCTGAATGACATTCTGGCTCTGTGATGTGGCTCATACTTTTCCCACTCATCCAGTGTTGGTGGTCTGGTGCCTACCAGGCTCATATCTCCCACTAGTATATTGAAGAATTGTGGGAATTCATCCAGGCTTGTTTTCCTGATAAACTGCCCAATTCCGGTTTTCTTCTTTCCGTTTTGCAGCACCTTATTGCCTATGATTCTCGGGTCGAAGTCCATCTTAAACATCATTCCGTCGCCCACTTTATTCTGTGCCATAAGCTCTTTCTTTCGCTCCTCGGCATCCATATACATGCTGCGGAATTTATACATCTTGAACTTTCTGCCGTTTCTGCCGACTCTCTCCTGCGAGAAAAATATCGGTCCAGGCGATGCTATGTATATCGCCGGTCCCACAAATATCATGATGATAAGTGTGAACAGGCAGCCCACCAGGCCTCCGACTATATCCATGCCCCTCTTTACCAAAAGTGCACTGGTGTTGGCATAGTTCACGCTTGATGTGACTACTGTATAGTCGCCTATCTTTTCTATCTGCTTATATCCGCCCTGAGCTGTGCCATTTTTGGTTATTCCTGTATGCACAGCTATTCCCATCTCGAGAAATATATCTGCCATCTTATCCGGATATTCGTCCTCGCTGCACGGCGGGATGAGCACCTCATCTACCCACTCATCACACGCATAGTCCACTATGCCATCGTGATTTGCCACTATCGGTATGTTACATATGGTCTTGCCCTTCAAATCTGCATCCAGTGCTGCCGCTACTATCTTTGTGTAGCCTATGCAGCTTTTTCCCACTGTGCGCAAAGTATCACGAAGCATAGCATCAGGAGCTATGACAAACAGTGATTTTCTTGAGACTCCAAAGCCCTTTTTCTTAAGAAAGCTCTTGAGTACCAGTCTTGCTATATATGATATTGTCACATAGATTGGAAACATGATATAGAATGATAATCGCGAGTATATATCAGCCATCTGTGTGGTGAACAGGAAAAGTGCTGTTACCAGAAATACAAGCATTGCATGCTTGCAGGTCGATATGAACTCATCCAGATATCCACGCTTCAGGACATTCTTGAATGAATCTGCCATTATCTCTACAAAGAAATCTATCAGAAGGAAGGCTACACCGAGTATGCGGTAGTCTTTGTCTACGTATGGATTATTAAAACCAAAGCGTATTACATATGAAATAAAAAATGCTATAACTATGCATATGATGTCCAAAAGCATGAAGTCTATATGCTTCGTCCATCCTCTGCCTTTCTTTCTGTACATTCTTTCCAAATTCTCCTTATGGTATCTTTTATTTTCCTTTATACCTGTTCTAGGGGAGGTACCTTTGTACCCCCCCCCGAATTATTTTAGCCTATTCTGTTTTACGTATGTTTTATTCGGTTATTTGTATCTTTTTCTGTATCTAATCAGGGTTTTCAATAATATATTTTCACCCATTTTTAATTCTTTGTCAATGAATATTAGGTTTTCTTTACAATTTTCGACACATTCGCTAATCGCTATGGTATTGTAGCGCGCATTATTATACATTATTATATGCCATACTGCTTATTTTTCCTCAAACAGCCTCTGCTTCCTCTCTATCATCTCATCAATCCTTGCGATATACTGCCCTACATCCTTGACATTCTCGCATCTGTCGATGCGGTGTGTGCCATCCGGATTCGGTACCGGCCAGACACGTTTGGTGCTTGCCCCGGCGCCGCACGCCACGATGGTCTGCTTTTCCTCCATGATCAGTATGTTGTATACGCCGGCCTTGCCCTTTGCCGCATAGCCCACGTTTTCCATGTTGCCTGCCATGCCCTTCTGCCTGTAGAGATAGTATGGCTCAAGCCCCATCTGCTTACAGTAGGCTGCGCAGAGATCCATATGCTCCTGGGTGTTGACCATCTGCATATCTCTGTAGCGGTCCTTGAAGATGGTGAGTCTTGCAGCTCGCTTTACTGCGAGTGAATGGATGGTGACGTTGTCAGGTGCCAGCTCCTTCACCAGCTCCATTGTGTGCCTTACATCATCGAGCGTCTCCTCGGGAAGCCCCATGATGAGGTCCATGTTTATGTTGTCAAAGCCCAGCTCACGCGCGAGCTTGAAGCTTTGTATCGTATCGTCTACTGTGTGGTGTCTTCCTATTATATCAAGCGTCTGCTGCTTCATGGTCTGTGGATTTACTGATATACGGCTGATGCCGTTTTTCTTTAGTGCCAGGAGCTTTTCTCTCGTGATGGAGTCCGGTCTGCCTGCCTCCACTGTAAATTCCAGACAGTCCTTTAAATCAAAGCTGCATTTGATTTTTCTGATAAGCCTGTCAAGCTGCGCAGGGCTTAGTGTGGTCGGTGTGCCGCCTCCTATGTAGATGGAGTTTAGCTTCTTGTGGTAGAATTTCTGTGCCGTGTAGTCTATCTCCTTCTCGAGTGCGTCGAGATAATCATCCACGCGGTTTTTCCACACACCGAGCGGGTATGAGGTAAACGAGCAGTATGCACAGGTGCTCGGGCAGAAGGGTATGCCTATATACAGGCTGTAGCCGTTGTCATAGTCCACCTTGTCGAGCAGTGCCTTCTCACGCTTTGCTATGCCTATTGAGAGGTCGATTTTCTCATCGCTTGCGAGGTAGGTTTCCTTCAGATAGTCGTAGGTTTCCCTATCGCTCATGCCGTCCTCTATGCATTTCATGGCTATCTTGGTTGGTCTGATGCCTGAGAGTGTGCCCCACGGAAGGCTCTTTCCTGTGCCCTTTTCTATCATGGAATACAGGGCGAGCTTAAGGCGGTTTTTGGTCTCCTTGCGGTCTGTGCCGGTCACGGATATTTTTGTGCAGATACTTCCTCCGGCTGTTTTACTGTCACTTTTGTCGGCTTGCTGCATCTCACCTGTCATGGAATTATTTCCGCCGGCTCTATTCAGCGTCCACTCCACTGCAATTTCATCACCCACATAGTCTATCTTAAATACCTGTGAGGCATCCGCAAATTCCTTTACGCCATCATCTGTCATCTCGTGGTGCGTGCAGGCTAAGTTTTTCCCCTCCACCTCATCAGGTGAGCAGCTATAGTACATCTGCACATCCTCCTGCGGGAAGAACTCCTTGAGCAGTGAGTGCACATCATATTCAAAATCCGGTTTATTAAATACTACTACTATCATAAGTAAGGGTTATACATCCTCTCGTTTTCTATGGTTGTTGTGTCGTTATGGCCCGGGTACACCTCTGTATGCTCAGGCAGTGTCATGATTTTTTCCTTCACCGTGCGCACAAGGTCTGACATGCTGCCGCCCTTGAAATCCGTACGTCCGATTGAGCCGCAAAACAGCGAATCTCCTGTAAAGATCACGTCCTCATACGGGAAATAATAGCAGCAGCCGCCCGGTGTATGCCCCGGTGTGTGAAGCACTACTATGTGAAAGCCTGCGATGTCAAGTTCCTGCTTATCCTTCAAAAATACATCTGCATAAAAGGTCTTTGACTGCCCCATCATGTAGCTGACATTGAGCTGCGGGTCATCGAGTGTGGCTTTGTCTGCCTCATGGATATATATCTTGATGCCGTAGCGGTCTGCGAGCGGCTTTGCATCCGTGGCGTGGTCAAAGTGTCCGTGTGTGAGCAGTATTGCTACAGGCTTTGCGCCTGATTCGTCCACTTTTTTGGCGAGCTGTTTAGCACACGCGCCCGGGTCTATTATTATCATTTCCTTTGTCTTTATATTGGTGACAAAGTAGCAGTTGGTCTGCACCGGTCCCACTACGAAGTGGTCTATCTTCATATTTACCATATGAGTGTACTCCTTGTCTGTTATATGTTATGCTTCACGCAAGAACCACCGGGATTTAGCCGGTGGTCCTCTCTACGTCTATTACACTTTCTATCTGTCTGAGCTTCTCCACTAGAACCTTTATCTGGTCCCTGCCTTTGATATTAAAAAATACCTCGATTGTAGCGATGCCCTGCTTGCTGGTCTTGGACTGTATACCACTGATATTGATTTCCTTCTCGGTAAATATCTTTGTGATATCTACGAGCAGTCCCGGCCTGTCATGACAGAATATCTTTAGGTCTGCCTGATACTCGGCACCGTTGTCCATGAGGGCTGTATCCTGCCACTCTGCTTCTATGAGCCTGTCCTTTTCTATCTTGGACAGATTGATGATATTCACACAGTCTGTCCTGTGGATGGAGATGCCTCGGCCTCTTGTGACAAAGCCCACGATTTCATCTCCCGGAACAGGATTGCAGCACTTCGAGAAGTGCACAGCCACGTCATAGAGTCCGTGTACCACAATACCGCTCTTTGACTTGTGCTCAGGCTGTGTGCCTGCCGCCGCCTGCTGCTTTTCTGCGATGCTGCCAAGCACATCTGCATCTGTCACCGGCACCACATGATCCTTCTTGTACTCGTCGTACATCCTGTTGACTATCTGGCTCTCCTTGAGTCCGCCGTGGCCGACGGTTGCAAGGCAAGAGTTCCAGTCGTGGAAGCCGTATTTGCGGCGTATTTTCTCCTGATACTCAGGCTTGTTTATCTCAGCAAAGTTGATACCCTTTGCCTTGGCATAGGCTGCTATCAGATCCTTGCCGTGCTGTATATTCTCCTCCTTGAGCTCACTTCTGAACCACTGGTTGATCTTGTTCTTGGCCTGTGTGCTCTTTACGACCTTGAGCCAGTCACGGCTTGGTCCCTTGGAGTTCTGTGAGGTGATTATCTCTATCTGGTCACCGTTTTTGATGACATAGTCTATCGGCACCAGCTTGCCGTTTACCTTGGCACCGACCATCTTGTTGCCGACCGCAGAGTGTATGCTGTAGGCAAAGTCTATAGGTGTGGAGCCCTTTGGCAGGTTCTTTACATCACCAGACGGTGTGAATGCAAATACATTGTCGGAAAATAAATTTAAATCACTCTTTAATAAAGTCATAAACTCCTTATTATCCGACATATCCTGCTGCCACTCGAGTATCTGGCGCAGCCAGCTGAGCTTCTCCTCCTCTGTGACAGTGGTGGTAGTGGCATTGCCGTTGTTTGCTTCCTTGTACTTCCAGTGCGCTGCGATACCGTACTCAGCAGTACGATGCATCTCGTAGGTACGAATCTGTATCTCAAACGGCTGTCCACTCGGGCCTATGAGCGTCGTGTGAAGCGACTGGTACATGTTCTGCTTCGGCATGGCAATATAGTCCTTGAAACGGCCCGGTATAGGCTTATACTTCTCATGTATGATACCAAGCACTGCGTAACAGTCCGGTATGGTATCCACCAGAATCCTGATGGCAAAGAGGTCATATATCTGGTCTATAGTCTTGTCCTGATTGACCATCTTCTTATATATACTGAAGAAATGCTTTGCCCTGCCGTATATCTCTGCCTTGATACCGGCATCTGAAACATACTTCTTGACATCGTTTACCAGGCCCTGGATGTAGGTGTCGCGCTCTGTCTTTCTGAGGGCTACCTTCTCCACCAGATCGTAGTAGGCATCCGGATAGAGGTACTTCATACAAAGGTCCTCGAGCTCTATCTTTATCTTGCTGATACCAAGTCGCTGTGCGATAGGGCAGTAGATATCCTGTGTCTCTCTGGCGATGCGCTGCTGTGCCTCCTTGGACTGGTACTTGAGTGTACGCATATTGTGCAGTCTGTCTGCCAGCTTTATGAGGATGACCCTGATATCCTTTGCCATGGCGAGAAACATCTTACGCAGATTCTCAGCCTGCATCTCAAGCCTGTCCGCATTCTTGTCCTTCGGATCCTTGGTGCTGTCTGTCAGATGCAGGTGCTTTAACTTCGTGACGCCATCCACCAGATGTGCGACATCGTCTCCAAACTCCGCACGCATCTCATCCATGGTCATGATGGTGTCCTCCAGCACATCATGGAGCAGTCCTGCTGCAATTGTTTCCTTATCCAGCTCGAGCTCGGCGAGTATTATGGCAACACAAAGCGGATGTATGATATAAGGCTCTCCTGACTTACGCGCCTGCCCCTTATGGGCATCATAAGCTACCCTGTAGGCTTTGTCCACAAGGCTCGTGTCATCCGACGGATGGTACTTTTTGATTTCCTTTTTCAGCTCATCGTAAAGCTCCTCTGGGCTCGTAAAATCCTTTGTTCCCCTTATACCGCTGGTATCTGAGCGAAATTTGTCCGCTATTTTTTCTAATTCTTCTGTTGAGTAATCTGCCAATAGTCTCACCTCGATTGTAGTGTATCTTTAGTAGCCATTATATTTTATTTCTTTTAAAATTGCAATCTCATGTTGTTAGCCGATAACCATCTTTACTCCGCCATACATGCCGGCTGAGTTGCCGAGTGTGGCGAGCTTGATTTCTGTCTCACGGCTTGCATGGAAGGCATACTCTTTATAGTACTTTGCTGCTGTATCGATGATGATGCTTCCTGCCTTTGAGAGGCCTCCACCGACAACAAATACCTCAGGGTCCATGACGCATGCTACTGCTGCCATTGCCTTGCCGAGAAGCTTCATAGACTGCTCTACTGCTGCAATGCCCGCTGCATCTCCTGCCTTTGCCGCATCGCATACATCCTTGGCTGTGAAGCCTGCATTTAAATCAAGCTTTGTTGCCACATCCCTGTGTGCTGCAATGTATCTCTCTGCTACTCTTACAAGTCCGTTTGCTGATGCATACTGCTCTAAGCAGCCCTTCTTGCCGCAGCCACAGCACTCTGACTCATCATCTACCATAGGCATATGTCCTATCTCTCCGCCTGCTCCGTTTACTCCGGCTACGATTCTGCCCTCGCGGATGATTCCTCCGCCTACACCTGTGCCGAGTGTGATCATGACTACATCCTGATGGCCCTTTCCACCGCCCTGCCACATCTCACCGAGTGCAGCTACGTTGGCATCATTTCCGGCCTTTACCTTGATACCGCCGCACAGTACTGAGAGTGACTGTGCCACGTTGAACACGCCCCAGCCGAGGTTGACACACTTCAATACTGTTCCGTCATCCTTTATAGGTCCCGGCACTCCCATGCCTACACCCTCGATGTCACCCATCTCTATGCCGTGCTTCTCGTTATTCTCCTTGATGGATGCTGCGATATCAGGCAGGATGAGCTCGCCGGAATTCTCTGTGCGTGTAGGAATCTCCCATGTATCGACAAGCTTTCCTGTGGTCTCGAAAAAGCCTATCTTTACAGTTGTTCCACCTATATCTACTCCGTATGCATATTTCTTCATTTTTTCGTCCTCCAAATCGTTAAACTATGTTTATATTTTATTGCCTAATTGTATATTTTTCAATGTTTTTCATTGTTTTTTATATTTTTTCTATATATAGAAGCGTTTATATCATCATCCACATTCCCGCTATTTGTAAATCCAAGCTTTTTGGCAAGGCGAACCGATGCCGTATTTCTCTCATCTATCCGGCAGTAAAGCTCTTCAAAGTCTGTGTTTTTGCGCGCATAGTCTATGATGAAGCGGCACACCTCCGTGGCATAGCCTTGGTTCCATAATTCCGGCGCTATCATATAGCCCAGTTCATCATGCTCAAGCCCTGCCCGTCCTATCAGCTTCCCTGTTTCTCTGGAAAATACAAGCCACATGCCATACTCGTAAAAGCCATACATGTTCTCTATATATGCTTTCTGGTATTCAAGCTCTGTCTCGTAGTCGTAAAGCGGCTCCACAAAGTCTGTCATGCCGGGCTTGTCATAGAGCTCATAGAGCGCAGGAAGGTCTGACAGGGACAGCTCACGTATCAGACACCTGTCTGTCTCGCCGATGTCCCACGGGATGTGATTATACCGTCTGCGCACCCGCTCCAGATACTCAATATCAAGCTCTGCAAGGCTCTCGACTGCATAGCGCGTGCCGCACTGCGGTTCTCCTACTGATGCTATGCCGAGTGAGTCAGCTATCTGCTTCTGCTGCCTGCTTGATACTATCCAGATGTAGTTGGCGGGAGCAGATGTCATCTCTACTGCACGCTTCCACTGTGGCTTGAATATCTCGTCATGATAGTAAAAAGAGGCAAGTTTTGCGCTTGCCTCATCGATAATTATTATCATTAAACTGTCTCCGGCTCCGGATAGTCCACTCCGAAGGTATCAACTGTAACTGTCTTCATGACCTGAGCCTCAAGTGGTTTATCCATGTAGTCTGTGCGCACCTCTGCGATCTTGTTTACCACATCCATGCCCTCGATTACTTTGCCGAATGCCGCATACTCACCGTCGAGATGTGGTGCATCCTGATGCATGATGAAGAACTGGCTGCCTGCTGAATCAGGTATCATGGTACGTGCCATTGAAAGTACACCGGCTGTGTGCTTTAAATCATTTTTGAAGCCGTTGTGTGTGAACTCACCCTTGATTTCATAGCCTGGGCCGCCTGTACCGTTTCCGTCAGGATCTCCGCCCTGGAGCATGAAGCCCTTGATTACACGGTGGAAGCATACTCCGTCATAGAAGTTATGATTGATTAAGCTGATAAAGTTGTTTACTGTGTTTGGTGCGATTTCCGGATAAAGCTCCGCCTTGATTACATCGCCATTTTCCATTGTGATTGTTACGATTGGATTCTGTGCCATTATTTTTCTCTCTTTCTTTTATAATATTATGAGGCTTGGAGAATATCCACTCCTCGCAATAATTAAATATTGAATTAATTTCTACCCGATTGATTTTACCTGATTTTACTTACTCAGTGCCTCGACCACCTTAGGAAACTCCATGAAGTGCGATGCCTTCACCAGTATGGTGTCGCCCTCCTTCACATATGAAAGAAGCTCCTGTGTCATGGTCTCCCTATCCTCGAAATAGTGGATGTCTACATCGGATGATTTCTCCGCTGCCCCGGCTGCATATTCCTTTGCAAGCTCTCCTGCGGCAAAAAGAGTGTGGATATGATTCTCTCCAACTGCTTCGCCTACCTCATGGTGCAACTTTTTCTCATCGCTTCCCAGCTCGCCCATGTCGCCAAGCACTGCTATTGTCCTGCCCTTTGCATGTGAAAGCACCTCGATAGAGGATTTCATGGATACAGGATTTGCATTGTAGCAGTCATCTATCACTGTCATGCCGTGTGTTTTGATAAAATTGGTACGCCCTGCGATTGTCTCTGCTTTCTCGATTCCTGATTTTATCTCAGCTATTGTGAGGCCAAGCTGCAATCCGACAGCCGCTGCCGCCATGGCATTGTATACGTTGTGCTCACCCGGGATGTGGATATGTGCATCAAACTCACCCTCCGGAGTGACAAAATGAGCCTTCATGCCGTCGAAGCCCAGGTTTTCAATATTTGTGGTATATACTGATTTATGAACGCCTGAAGCTGATTCCTTGCCATAGTATATGGCAGGCTTTCCATTTACTGTCTGCACTGTGGCCAGCTTGTCGTCATCTGCATTCAGCACTGCGACCGCATCCGGCATCATATGCTCAAAGCACTCCGTCTTTGCTTTAAGCACACCATCCCTGTCGCCCAAAAACTCCAGATGGCAGTAGCCGATATTGGTGATGACCATGACATCCGGGCAAGACATAGTAGAAAGTCTGTGCATCTCGCCAAAATCAGATATGCCCATCTCGAGCACCGCTACCTGATGGCTTTCCCTGATTCCGAAAATGGTGAGTGGCAGGCCTATCTCGTTGTTGAAATTGCCTGCGGTCTTGTGGACGCTGTATTTCTGCTCAAGAACTGACGATATCATTTCCTTGGTGCTGGTCTTGCCGACACTTCCGGTAATACCCACCACCTTGATATCAAGGCTTTTTCTGTAAAATGCCGCGAGCTTTTTCATGGTCAGATGCTCACAGAGCTGATTAAAGCTCATACCGATAACCGCTGCCTCCTGTGGCAGAAGACTGGTCGGAGTCATGCCCGGCAGTGTGTTTGCCTCGAGGCAGAACATCTCATTTTTGTCATTGAGCAAAAAGTCTGAGCGTGAATATGTGTCAAGCCCGATAACACGTGCAACCTCCTCAGCATAGTGCTGCATATCCTTTGTCACCTGCTCAGGAAGCTCGGCCGGACATGTCTCTACTGTACTGCCCGCCTTGTATTTATTCTTATAATCGTAGAAGCCCTCCTTAGGTGCAATCTCTATAATAGGAAGAGCCTTTCCCTCGATAACGCCGACAGAGAACTCCCTGCCCTGTACAAATTCCTCGATAACCAGCTCATTTTCCCACTTGAAGGCATCGTCAAGTGCCGCCTTGAACTCTGCCGCATCCCTAACGATGGTGACACCGATGCTTGAACCACCGCAGCATGGCTTTACCACGCATGGAAGTGTCAGATCAAGCTTTGTGATATCGTCCTGTCTGGTCGCTCTTGTCATGGAAATACCCTTTGGAGTAGGTATACCGTTTGCAAGGAAGAACTGCTTTGATGTCTCCTTGTTCATGGCGATGGCTGAGCTTAAATAATCGCTGCCTGTATATTTGACACCGAAGAGGTCAAATGCTGCCTGTATCTTTCCGTTCTCTCCGTTTTCTCCGTGGAGAGCCATGAAAACAATGTCAGCCATCTGACACATTTTGATGACATTTGGTCCGAAGAAGCAAGGTGACTGGTCCTTTCTGGAAGCCTTTACCTTTGCGAGGTCAGGTGCCTCTGACGGAATATCGCTGACCTGCACGCTTATCTCGTCCGCGCGGTCAAATATACCTGTCAGGTCCTCCTCCCTGTCACTATATCCCATAAATACATCCAATAATATAACTTTGTGGCCGTTCTCTTTGAGTGCCTTAGCTACCATGCTTCCTGTCTTGAAGGAAACATCTCTCTCTGTGCTGAGCCCTCCGGCAAGTACTACGATGTTCATTTTTGTCCTCTTTTCACATTAACTATATTTCTGATAACACTCCTAAATCCAATTAAACATACGGACTACGGTAAGTTATCAATTTTTTAAAATTATAACACCATTCATATAAAAAAGAAAGACCGGTTGCCCGGTCAAAAAAGAAATTCTCATTTTATTTTAAACTGTGTTGGCTTCCAGCAGCTGTATCATTCTCATAAATACCATCCGCCCGTGCAAATCATCCTGTGAAAGTGATTCTCCGTACTTCAATACTAATAATCGGCACTGATAAAAATTCAGCTCAGGATTGCCAAAAAGCAAAATCCGCAAGGCTGCATTTTCCAGGTAATTGTGTATATTTCCCACCTCAATAAATATATCTACAATATCATCGAGGTTAATAAGTCCTTTCTGTTCATAATAAATTCTTCCCAAATATTTCATCCCTCCATCGACTATATTTTTCGTAGAACTTCTTTTTTTGTCTTTCTTTTGAAATTTTGTCGCCTTTGCGAAATTTCCCTCTTTGTTTTTTGTTGGTGGGTTCATTTTTCCATATAATATATCAATATTCTAGGCGCGTTACGCGCTTGTATTTTGAAGATTTCTATTAGAAGCTTCAATATTGATATGTGATTAGCAGTTTTCGACAAAATACGACATGGTTTTAGGTTTAATTTAGTTGGTTTTTGTTTAATATTGCTCTTTTTATATCAGAATTTTTGTAATGATAAATTTGTACTATATTTTTAGGTTTTTGTTCTAATTATTTCATTTTTTATTATTCGCTTGTTC
>PPYF01066025.1_pt1 | contig 17089 bp, 9 predicted proteins | sample 1559871 | NCBI WGS metagenome assembly PPYF01 (sample SAMN08240021, study PRJNA423297) | Human gut metagenome, whole genome shotgun sequencing project.
GTATTCCACTGGATTATAATCAGAAACAGTGCATAAAATCTCCTCAAACAAGGCAGATAAACAGCTCCACATCCCCGTTTCGGTTTCACGTAGATCCGGGTCTCCACCTCCTCCACACCCGGATCTCCCATGCCCTTCCACCCGGGTCTGAAGAAGCTTTTCAAGTTGTTTTCACCAAAAAAGTAGCTTGTCTTCATGAAAAAACGAGCCTCTTTAATCTATTTTGTATCAGCTTCAGAACACATCTGACATTTGATAAAATATTGATATATAACACATTATCACTTTTACCCATGATAGTTATGATAGATACAATGATAGTTAAAAGCAAGAACTATCATAGAATAACATACTGTTTTACAAGCATATAAATTCATTTATGATAGTATGATAGTTGTTTTGCAAAAAACTAAAAATCCATGCTTACAAAACTTTATTTTGCAGACTTTGGGAAATCTCCTACATTTGCACCATAAATCTGAAATAAAATATGATGCGCATTGATATACTGACCGTACTTCCCGAGATGATCGAAGGAATGGTAAACTGTTCCATTGTGAAACGGGCACAAGACAAAGGTTTGGCTGAAATACATTTACACAATCTGCGGGATTACACGACCAACAAATGGCGGCGTGTGGATGATTATCCTTTCGGGGGTGAAGCCGGCATGGTTATGCAGATCGAACCTATCGACCGGGCCATCTCGGCTTTGAAAAGCGAAAGGGATTATGATGAAGTTATTTACACATCGCCAGATGGGGAAACCTTCAACCAGCCGATGGCAAACAGCATGTCGATGCTGAACAATCTGATCATCCTTTGCGGACATTACAAAGGAATCGACTACCGCATCCGCGAACATTTGATAACAAAGGAAATATCTGTTGGTGATTATGTCCTGACAGGAGGCGAGTTGGCTGCCGCCATCATCACAGATGCCGTCGTACGTCTTATTCCCGGAGCAATCGGCGACGAGCAAAGTGCCCTCTCCGACTCGTTCCAGGATAATTTGCTAGCTCCCCCAGTCTATACCCGGCCTGCCGATTACAACGGCTGGAAAGTTCCCGACGTCCTTCTGTCCGGACACCAACGCAAAATTGAAGAATGGCGTCTCGGACAAGCTCAAGAAAGGACAGCCCGGCTACGCCCCGATTTATTGAAGTAAATTGTCCTACTTCTGCTCTACTACGAAATTATAGATAAACTCATATTCATACGTGTTATTTTCCGCAGTTGCACCATTCACGGGATTGATCTTTTCTTCAATCGTCATGCCTGTGATATAATCGCCGGTCAACGTATAGCGGAATGTATATTCGGCGCAAATATCCGTTGCATCGGAGACATTATACCAATAGGCACGGGTTGGCAGATTCTGATTCATCTTCCCATAGAGCAGGTTCAACGGAGAAATCACATCAAAGCCGACCGGTTGAAATGAATTGACAACTCGGAACGGAAAGTTCTCTGGACGTAATTGAGAATTATATTCATATGTAATCTCTTTCTGTGGCAGATAAGCATAATGCACCGCATTTCCATTTTCCCACGAATAGCGATCCACCTCACCTAGTTCTCTTACCTGATAACCCGAACCGTCCTCATTTGGCCACTGGATAATCTGCGAAACTGATTTCAGCCAATTAGAACTATAGGTGTACCTGTTTTCTACAGCCGTATACACAGCATTACTCATATACTTGTTTTCAGATTTTTCTTCCTTGGCCGCAATCATATTTCCGCTTAGCGTGTAAACCGTATGGACAAAAGGATTAGTCGGAGAACCGTCGATCATCTTCACGCCACTTACGGAAATCGTCTTGTCTACAATAATATAATTATCAGTAAACTGATTTCCTTCCGTATTTAATATAATCCGATTGATTTGCTTGTCCTGGTCATAAGTGATATTCGCGTTAAAAAAAGCATTTCCGTTTTTCGTACATGTAACACTCGTCAGCTTGTTCAACTCAGGAATAAACGGCTTATCATCATCTCCACAAGACATAAGACCTGCCACCATCAAAAGCACACTTAAAAATTTCTTCATCTCTCTTTCTTTTTATTATTCGATCTTACAAAAATAGGACATTTGCTAAAATAACGGACGAAGTAACCTATTTTAAGTAATTCTACTTGAAGAAATGCAAGTAAACCATTAGCTTTGCAATATAATTTATCATAATAAATGGCTAATAACAAACATCTTACAATAAGATAAAACGTAAAACATACAATATCTAAAATTTAATAACATGAGAATGAAACATCTGACGGTAGCAGCACTAACATTATTGCTGTCTGTTTCTTGTAGCCAAAGACAAGAAGATTATCCGTTTCGCAATCCTGATCTCCCTATCGACGAACGCATAGACGACCTCTTGAAACGTCTGACTGCCGAAGAGAAGATCGGCCAAATGATGAACACGACTCCGGCAATCGAACGCCTCGGTATACCCGAATACGATTGGTGGAACGAAGCCTTGCACGGTGTCGCACGTGCCGGAAAAGCGACTGTTTTCCCACAGGCTATCGCGATGGCGGCTACTTTCGACGACGACGCACTGTACGAAACATTTACGATGGTGAGCGACGAAGCTCGCGCCAAATACCATCAGTATCAAAAAAATAAAGAATATGACCGCTACAAAGGCTTGACCTTTTGGACGCCGAATATCAATATCTTCCGTGATCCCCGCTGGGGCCGTGGCATGGAAACCTATGGAGAAGATCCGTACTTGACAGAACGGATGGGGGTTGCCGTAGTGAAAGGCTTGCAGGGAGACGATCCGAAATACTTTAAGACACATGCTTGCGCCAAGCATTATGCAGTCCATAGCGGACCGGAATGGAACCGTCACGAATTTGATGTCACAGTGACGCCCCGTGATTTATGGCAAACCTACCTGCCAGCTTTCGAGGCTTTGGTAAAAAAAGGAAATGTACAGGAAGTCATGTGCGCCTACAATCGCTATCAAGGCAAACCCTGCTGTAGTAGCGACAAACTGCTCATCGACATCCTTCGGAATAGTTGGGGATATGAAAACATCATCCTTTCCGACTGTGGTGCGATCAACGACTTCTGGCAACGGGACGAACGCACGCCTCGCCACGAAACACATCCCGATGCGGAAAGCGCTTCTGCAGATGCTGTCCTGAACGGGACTGACCTGGAATGCGGCAACAGCTATAAAGCTTTGATCAAAGCTTTAAAGGAGGGAAAGATATCCGAAAATGATCTGGATGTCTCCCTACGCCGCCTGCTGAAAGGTCGTTTTGAATTAGGCATGTTCGATCCGGACGAGCGGGTTCCTTATGCTCAAATCCCATACAACGTGGTGGAAAGCCCCGAACATGTGGCACAAGCACTCGAAATGGCGCATAAGAGTATGGTGCTGCTGAAGAACAAGAATAACACACTTCCACTGAGTAAAACGATCCGGAAAATTGCAGTTGTCGGTCCGAATGCCGCCGACTCGACCATGCTTTGGGCGAACTACAACGGCTTCCCGACGCATACCGTAACAATATTGGAAGGTATCCGCAACAAAGTGCCCGATACAGAAGTAATCTACGAATTAGGATGTAATCATGCGGCTGACTTCGTAATCCAAGACTTGGGCAACCACATCACCTCCCCTGCCGGACAGGGATTCGCCTCCGAATTTTACAACAATACGGAATTCAAGGGAGAAGCCGTTTATAAAGGTTTAGCAAGCCAATTACATTATACGACAGGCGGAAACACGCAGTTCGCACCGAATGTAAACCTGACAAACTTCACAGCACGTTTTACCGGCGAGTTTGAAGCACCAGAGACGGAACAGGTTGAGATCAAGTTGTCAGGAAACGACGCCTTCCGCCTCTTTATCGGAGATGAAAAAGTAGCCGAAGTTTGGGAAAACGAATACGGGGCAGAAAAGACGTATATGCTGAATGCGGAAAAAGGAAAGAAATATCCTGTCAAGATCGAATATATGCAACGCACGGGTAGCGCTGACCTTAACTTCCAGATCGGTACGCGTCGACCTGTCGATTATGCCGCCACTGCCGCTAAAGTCAAAGATGCAGATGTGATTGTCTATGTCGGAGGTATTTCGCCTCGCTTGGAAGGTGAAGAAATGCCGGTCAACGTGGAAGGTTTCAAGAAAGGAGACCGCACCAATATCGAGATACCGAAAGTACAACAAGAAATGGTAAAAGCACTGAAAGCAACGGGTAAACCGGTTGTCTACGTGCTTTGTACGGGTAGTGCCCTGGCTTTAAACTGGGAAGATGCCAACATCGACGCCATTCTGAATGCCTGGTATGGCGGACAAGAAGCCGGGACAGCGGTTGCCGACATCCTGTTTGGCGACTACAATCCGTCAGGTCGCTTGCCAGTCACATTCTATAAATCGATCGACCAGTTGCCGGACTTTGAAGATTACAGCATGAAAGGCCGTACCTACCGTTATATGACCGAAACACCACTTTATCCGTTCGGATACGGCTTGAGCTACACGAACTTTGCCTATCGGAATGCGAAGCTGTCTTCTGGCAAGATTACCAAAGACCAATCTGTCACACTGACGTTCGACATTGCCAACACCGGCAAAATGGATGGTGACGAAGTCGCACAAATCTACATCAAAAATCCGAACGATCCGGAAGGGCCGATCAAAGCGCTGAAGGCTTTCTTGCGTGTACACGTAAAAGCTGGCGACAGCCAGGAAGTCAACATCGAGCTGACACCCGAAGCATTCCACTCTTTTAACGACAATACACAAACGATGGAAGTCCGTCCCGGAAAATATCAGATACTTTACGGCGGTTCATCAGACGAAAAAGCCTTAGAGAGATTAGAGTTGACAATCGAATAAAAACAAATGCCGCAGGTCTCCGGATAATCCGGAAAAACCTGCGGCATTCTATCTATTCCATAACCCTATGCATTACGCCTCCTAACCCATAAGGTTAATGTCGGTAACCCTATGGGTCTTATCCAATATACGTCTCCATAAATTTGGCACCCGGAACCGGTGAAATCGTCACGACATCCGTATCTGCCGGAATCAGGACCGTTTGTCCTTGGTGAATATAAATTTCATTGCCTTTATTGTCACGGATAGAAGCTTTACCCTCCATACAAATATAAACGACGAAAGAATCCAGTTCGGAGAAATCACGAACCATGATCGTATCGACATCCAGCAAATTCGTTGTAAAATACTTGCAGGCTGCAAGCTCTACAGTCGCATTCGTATGCGCTTTGTAATGGGTGCGGTAGTCCGGATACAAGGTATAGTCGATCGCATCCTTTGCCAGTTCGGTATGCAATTCACGCCCTTTGCCATCCGGTCCCTTACGGTCATAATCATATATACGATAGGTGATATTGCTCGTCTGCTGGATTTCAGCAATAAAGCAACCGGCTCCGATAGCGTGTACACGGCCCGCGGGCAGGAAGAATACATCGCCAGGATTCACCTCGTATCGTTGTAACACATCCATGATCGTATTATCCTCGACACGTTTCACGTATTCATCCGCATTGATCTGCTTTGAAAAGCCTGAATATAAGCCGGCACCTTTGGCTGCATTGATCACATACCACATTTCTGTCTTGCCAAAAGAATTATGGCGTTTCTTTGCCAATTCATCATCCGGATGAACCTGAATAGACAAATTATCACGTGCATCGATAAACTTGATCAACAAAGGGAATATGGAACCAAATTGTTCGACCACCTTTTCCCCTAACAGTTGCTTGCCATATGTACGGATCAGTTCATCTAGCGTTTTACCTTCAAGTGCACCATTATCTACAACAGAATAATTGCCCTCTACATGTGAAAGTTCCCAACTTTCGCCAATACCTTCCTGCACCGGAGTGATGCCCTTAAACGGGCAAATGTCAGAGCCTCCCCAGATAATCTTCTTGAGGATAGGCTTAAATGTCATTGGATATAACATATTTGATTTTTGATTTATCAGATTTATAATTTATGATTTATGATTTATGATTTACGCATTGACCACAAATCATAAATTATAAATCACAAATTATTTCGCTTTCTTTACTTTCTTCAATACAACAGCGCTGCGTGCCGGAATGTATAATTTGAGCCATTCTTTTTTCTCTTTTTTATACAATGGATCGAATTGCGTGAAATGATGAATGGTATCATCCGCGAGCCCGAAGCCACCGAATCGGTTAGCATCGGTATTCAGAACCACCTCATATTCACCCTTAGGCACAAGGAAACCGTAATCGGCAAACGATTTTGTCGGATTGAAATTGAATACGAACACCAAGTCTTTTCGCATATAAGCCAAAATCTGATCCTCATCGTTATCCCAGACTTTCTGTATCGGAGTGGACTGGAAGTTCTTCACGCTACGGATCAATTCCAACATTTCACGATCGAAATCGCCTAAGAAATGATATTTCAAATCCATATTATCGACCAAATCCCATTGGCGGCGTGCATACTTATGCGACCAGCCATTTCCTTCACGCGGGAAATCGATCCATTCCGGATGGCCAAATTCATTCCCCATAAAGTTCAGATAACCGCCGTTGATGGTGGAGGCCGTGACCAGACGGATCATTTTATGCAAAGCTACACCCCGTTCCACCATAAAATTGTGATCATCTTTCTGCATATGCCAATACATGTCGGCATCGATAAGACGGAAAATGATCGTCTTGTCACCCACCAACGCCTGGTCATGACTTTCCGCATAGCTGATTGTCTTTTCGTCAGCACGGCGGTTCGTCGTCTCCCACCAGATGGAAGAAGGATGCCAGTCTTCGTCTTTCTTTTCCTTGATCGTCTTGATCCAGTAATCGGGGATATTCATTGCCATACGGTAGTCGAAGCCATAACCGCCATCTTCATATTTGGTAGCCAATCCGGGCATTCCGCTTACTTCTTCGGCAATCGTAATCGCATTCTTATTGACTTCATGGATAAGCTTATTAGCCAACGTCAGATACGCAATAGCATCACCATCCTGATGACCGTTAAAATAATCAGCATAATTACAAAATGCTTCGCCCAGTCCGTGACTGTAATAAAGCATCGAGGTCACGCCATCAAAACGGAAACCGTCGAATTTATACTCGTCCAGCCAGAATTTGCAGTTCGACAACAAAAAATGAAGCACTTCATTCTTTCCATAGTCGAAACAAAGGGAATCCCATGCCGGATGCTCGCGACGGGCACCGCCCAGAAAATATTGCGTGTAAGATCCATCGAAACGTCCGAGGCCTTCTACTTCGTTCTTGACAGCATGACTATGTACGATATCCATAATCACAGCAATCCCCATACTATGAGCCTCGTCTATCAACTGTTTCAGTTCTTCCGGCGTACCAAAACGGGAAGATGCGGCAAAAAAACTGCTGACATGATAACCGAACGAACCATAATAAGGATGTTCCTGGATAGCCATAATCTGAATGGCATTATATCCTTCCTTCGCAATACGGGGCAGCACCATACGACGGAATTCGTCGTAACTGCCGACTTTCTCTTCATTCGAAGCCATACCGATATGACATTCATAAATCAGCAATGGAGAGACATTAGGCTTAAACCGTTTATGCTTGAACACATAAGGTTTCTCCGGATTCCATACTTGCGCGCTGAAAATTTTGGTATTTTCATCCTGAACGACACGCCGTATCCATGCAGGAATACGTTCCCCGCAGCCTCCTTCCCACTCGACTAGGAGTTTGAACAGGTCTTCATGACGCAGCAAACCTTCAGCAAGCGCAATCTCCCAAATGCCATTGCCCAACCGTTGCAACTTATACCGATCGTCCTTCTTCCATTCGTTGAAAGTCCCAATCATATATATAGCAGTAGCATTGGGTGCCCACTCACGAAAAACCCATCCACTCTTTGTCTTATGCAATCCGAAGTAGAGATACCCGGAAGCCATTTCCGACAACGTCTGTCTGCCGTTACCGGTCAGGTTCTTCTCTTTGTTTACCACGTATTGGTACCGTCCTTCTATTGCCTCCTTATAGGGGGCCAGCCAAGGGTCATTCTTTATTAGATTTAGCGACTCCATGATTTTTTGAGATTGGTTTCGCACAAAGATAGAAGAAAAAACTCACATATAAATAAAAAGTCCGTTGCAAATGCATAGGCTTAAATCAATTATCCGAAGAACTCCGTTTGTTCTTGTTCAAAATCAATGTTGACGGCATCTTTTGAAGGGCCTCTTTACGGTGTTCGGATACGTCATTCCAAGTGTTGTAGCCGATCAGCATGAAGTTATAGCTATTGAACAATCCCGGCGTCAGGTCTTTATCCGGTAACAGCTGGGTTTGTGGGATGGACGAGACGAAATCCCAAAGCTCTTTGAGAATTTGATCATGTCCGGGTGTTGTGGTGGACATCTTGGCTACAATACCGACAGAACCGTGAGTCGCTTTCAGCAATGTCCTTGTGTAGTCGAGCAGAAAGAGATCTTCTTCGGAACTGATAACCACCAACGTATTGGTGGCCTTCACGAAATTTCGGTTAATAAATACACCGACGTCGCAATTACTGCGGGCAATAAACATCTTAGTCTTATCTTTCAGCAACGCACCAGGATAAAACCAGGATTCGGGAGCTTTGAAGCGTTTGAAATAACGGTTATAGAAGGAAGTACGGTAACGGGTAGCCGCGATATCGTCCGGCGAGTCGCTCATGGAGATGCCGGAACCGACCAGCAGGAAGTCAAATCCTTCGTTATTGACGATGTCGCAAATATCCTGTCCGGCGTTATTCGAAACCTCATAGCGTGTATGGATGTGCATACCTAATTTTTTGGCTCCATACAAGATCGGTCCGAAACTCACTTCCTCAAAATTATCCGTATGTAACGGATTGACATCGGACCCGACGGTCAGGTGTAGCGCCGTCAAATCCAGTTTGTTCTTTCCACGGGCAAACATCTGGTGAGCCACATCAAGCATAATCTGTCCATTTCCGGCACGTCCGAATGAAAGGAGAACCTTAAATATCCCGTCGGCCGGTTCCACACAAACCTGATGTTCCTTAATCTTTTCACGTGTCTTGAAACACAATTTAATGAAAGAAACCAACGGGATTGTCATAAAGGTCGTGACCAGGGTCATCAAAACCAACATGACGAAAATAGAAGGCGGCAATATCTTCATCTCATAACCGATCGTCAACACGACCAGCTCCATCAGACCGCGTGTATTCATTAAAGCCCCAATGTAAAAACTGTCTTTCCAGCTTTCACCGACAAAACGAGCGGAAAACAAAGCACCCCCGAACTTACCGATAATAGCCACTACGATGAAGATTCCACACATGACCCAAAGTTCCGGTGTGTTCAGCAGACCGATCTCCGTACGCAGTCCGGTCGAAACGAAAAAAAGCGGCAGGAAGAGCGCCAATGATACGTCTTCCACCTTTTCCGTCATGATCTTGCGGAATTTGATGTTCCCTGGCATGACCACGCCTGCAATAAAGGCGCCGAAAAGAGCATGCAACCCTAATATCTCGGTAAAATAGGAGGATACGATCAGTAGCAGGAACATCAGGGCCACCAGTGCTTTGTCAATCACTTCTTTATTATGGTATATATGCCCGATCATCCGTAAGAAAGGACGAACAGCAAGAAACATAAAAAGAATGTACAGAATGGAGAATAATATATTGTAAACGGCACTCAGCATACTGCCCGCCTGAGCGATGGCAATCACGACGGCCAACAGGCACCAGGCAGTAATGTCTCCGTTGGCAGCACTTGCCAATGAGATAGTTCCCAAATGTGTTTTGGTCAACCCTTTTTCCTGGATAATCCGGGCCAAAACGGGAAATGCCGTGATACTCATGGCGATCCCGATAAATAGAGCGAACGACAGGAATGGTGTTCCTTTATGAGCATAAGATCCATAGACATAATAAGCAGTCAGCATACCGAAGAAAAACGGCACGACCGTACTGGTATGGCTGATCAGGATAGTTTCCTTCAATTTTTTACGAACTTCGCCGATATCCAGTTCCATACCGATGGCAAACATGAAAAGGATAAGACCGAATTGGCTTAATATGGTGATATTACCTAATGACTCGAGTGGAAAAAGAAACGCAGATACCCCCGGCAAAAGATGGCCGAGCACAGACGGACCGAGTACGATACCGGCTACGATTTCACCGATGACGGTGGGTTGGCCGATCTTTTGAAACATCCAACCGAACAAGCGGCAGACAATTAATATGGTAATAATTTGCAGAAGAAGGATTCCCATCGACGACTGGATATGGTGAGTAACCGAATCCCAGAACACAAGAAATCCCTCCCCCATAGTTTGGGGAGCATTTTGCATGGTCTGAACGGCTGTTCCAACCTGCTGGCTTTCTCCTTCTTTGACTATGAAATACATGAGTGAGCCAAAGACCAGGATCATCATCAAATAAAAGGCTATGCTTTTTGTTCCTTTACCCATCTGCTATCTCTGATACGGTTTCTTGCAAAAGTAAGAAAATGAATTAATATAACTCCTTGTGTGATGAAATATTTTACTGGCGATTTTGTTTTTTTGCAAAATGTCAGATTTACCTTCTTCAGGTTCGTCTGTATACGTCCATTCACCGGATTAGAGGCCACAAGCTTATGATAAATATTTATTTTATAGGAGGATATTGCCTGATTTGGATTTAAATATTTCAATTAGATACATCTTAATATATAATTGGGCATAAAAAAGCCACTAAAGCTGCACGATCCAAATAAGCTTTAGTGGCTTTTACAGTCAAGGTCAGCTATATTTAATTAGTATGTTGTCTTTTTATTCAAACCCTGCATGTACACCTTTGATGGAAAAGGAATCCGCTTCCCGTTTTTTCTCTCCGGTATACATCCATTCGATAGTGTCTTCGTATGTCTTGCCGTCTTTGCTTGCAACGGTCTTCACAATGTTCTTTCCGTCTGCCAAGGTGACATTGTCTATAATATAATGTACGTCTGTATAACCTTTATGGATACCGGACAACTCTTGGCCGTTCAAGAAAACTTTAGGTTCTCCGATATTAGAATAAACGGTGATAGAAGTGACTTTCTTTTCGCGATCCACATTCCGGCGCTGTGTCAAGTACAAGACAGGATCTTCACTCCAGTTCGCCTTGTACCAGAAATAAGAGTCTTTCTTCGTCTTGCGGTCAAAAGTGACCATGCCCTTCATGTTACGGGCGGGAAGATCGCCGCGATTAGCCAGCGGAGTGGCAAAATCGAAAGTGTTCCACAAATAAGAAGCGACAATATACGGATGCTTGGCGATCACGCTCCACTGGTATTCGTGTGTCTTCGTCTGAAAAGTTTCCGGATAGAAAGGTTTCGTCCAATTCAGTGAATTGTCCAGATATTCGGTCTGATGGACAATGTTGGCGTCGGCTCCATACTCCGTCAGCATCAATTTCTGATCCGGATAGTTCTTTTCCAAGCCTTCTACCCAAGGTTCGATATCCTGCAATTTCTTTTCGTACCAGCCGAAATAACGATTCATTCCCTGTATGTCAGCATTCAAGTTGACCGGATGCTCCATGTGTCCATAGCCATTTACCGAAACAGTGTAACGGTCGGGGTCTTCCGTCTTCGCAAGATCATGTAAGGATCGGGTCAATTCTTTTGTATATTCGTGCGGATGATAGACTTCGTTATGTAGCCCCCAAACATAGATGGACGGATGGTTGAAGCTCTGGCGGATCAGTTCGCGGAGTTGGTTACGGGCGTTCTCGGCTTCCTGTCCGGAGACACGGTTCACGAAAGGAATCTCCGCCCAAATGATCAATCCTAAGCTGTCACAACGCGAATAGAGGTAATCTGATTGCTGATAATGAGCAAAACGGACGGTTGTCGCACCGATATCCATAATAGTAGCCAGGTCGAAGTCATGATTTTCATTCTTCAACGCACTACCCAGCCCCCACCAGTCCTGATGGCGGGTAACACCGTACATCGGATACTTCTCGCCATTCAGATAGAACCCTTCGCCTGCAACAATCTCGTATTTGCGCAAGCCTAAGGGCTGTACCACTTCATCTATCACTTTCCCATTCCGGATCAGGCGAATCACGATCTTATATAAATAAGGATTCTTCCGCCCTTGCCACAATGTAGGATTCTTGATCTTGAAATCGGCTTCGAACGACTGTACGCCCTGCGGTGTCAGGTCAAACGAACGGCTCTGGGTTGCTACCAGTTTCCCTTCTTGATCATAAATCGTATTCTGTAAGGTGAGCGGAGCCGGTTGCAACGTTCCATTATCCAACTTCACTTTCACTTTTACATCCGCTTGCTTTTTGGAAACATTCTTCTGGGTGATGTAGACACCGGAAGAAGCACAATCGGTCACGCAGATATTATAAGGCTCTGTCACGATCAACCAAACCGGACGGTACATCCCGCCATAAACGCCGAAAAGCACATGATTGATAGGAATCACGTCCGGACGTGACGCATTGTCGGCTTTCACTATGATCTCGTTATCCGCCCCCGGTTTCAGCGCCGTACCGATCTCGCATGAAAAAGCAGAGTAGGCTCCTTTATGAGTTGTCACAAGAGAACCGTTCACATACACCTCCGCAACAGCTCCCACACCTTCGAAACGCAGGAAGACGCGTTTGTCCTTCAGTTCAGCAGGAAAGAAATAGTGCTTTTTGTAGTAGGCAGGTCCTTCGTAGAATTGGTCATACTGCGTCTGCATATCTTTTGCATTCCACGTGTGAGGAATCTCGACCTCGGTCCATCCACTCTCCCATTTCGGCGCATTAACGGCCAGTTCCTTACCTGCCGGCGCTTTCTTAAATACCCAACCGGAATTAAACGGCTCGACAATCCGGCCTTCGGCCTGCATCACCAAACTGAAACAGACCAGCAACAAGGTTAAACTCAATACTCGTTTATTCATGATGTTTTAATTGATTGAGTTACAAAAATAGGTTTATCAACTTGTTTAACCGTGTAAAATCATCTCAATCCTGTTCAAGATCGTCTCCAAATCACTATCTTTGCGGTATAAAAGATATACAGTCATGCGTCTTTACTCATAAACCATGAAACTACGGATGATAAAAAGATTCTATACCGCATTCACTATATATATTATGGTTATGCTATATGCACCTCCTGTATATAGCATAAATTTCTTCTTCTCCCACCTGGGAGTAGAAGATGGCCTGTCGCAAGTTTCCGTTCTTGATATTTTCCAGGATTCGGACGGTTACATCTGGTTCGGGACGCGCAACGGCGCGAACCGCTATGATGGCTATGAATTCGTTGTCTACCAAAACGAAGTCAACAATAATGCAACATTAACAGACAACTACATTCGGGGATTTGCCGAGGACGACCGGAAGAATATTTGGATCGCAACTTCGAACGGGATCAACTGTATCGATTATAAAACCAAAAAGATAACCCGTTTTTACCCCAAAAGCATCAACAAGGAATGCACCACCAATATCATCAACCGCCTATTAAAACATTCGGACGGGAATGTCTATGCTTTCTGCAACCGATCCGTATTCAAATGCAGTATGAACCAGACGGTCGAAACGGTCTTCCCCGACATAGCAATCCCTTCACCGACCTATTCCGTAGCACAGGCTCCGGACAAGGACATTTATATCGGAACGGAGAGCAACGGCTTGTACATTTATTCCGAAAACTGGAAACTAAAAAAACACGTACCCATCGACGGTATCATTGCAACCATATTACCGGACAACAACGGGGATATATGGCTGGGACTAGACGAAACCGGAATTTGCCTCTTCAACAAAAACAAACAGACCTTTACATGGTTGCACAAGGATAACACCAACCTCAATAACAACTCGATACGCACATTCGTTCCCTATGGCGACAGTTCCATTCTGGTCGGAACATTCCGGGGATTAAACATACTGAATAAAAAAGAACTCACCATCACTCCTGCCAATATCAATATGGAGTCAATTATCATAGTCCCTTTTACAGGCCGGTTTCCTATATCACGCCAAACGAATATGCCGGCATCATCGGCAAAGGTCAACAAGACAAAGACGGGAACATGTGGTTTGCAACAGAAGGTGCAGGATTGTTTTACTATAACCCGGAAAACGGGCGACAACAGCTTTATCCCATCAAACCTCTTCACGAAGGGAATTATGAGATTAATATCATCAAATCGATCCTGATACAAGGAGACTCGATCTTGTGCTCTACCCATTTCGGGTCAGTCTATTTGTTTTCCATTCGGGATAAACAGTATAAAAAGCTATACGACTTCCAGCACAACGACATTTTCTCCCTATACATCGATAAAAGCAAACGGCTCTGGATACCGACAAACAGCAGCCAGAACTTAGTGATGGTCGACAAAGGAAAGCAAACCAACCGGTTCATGGCCAACGGCATTTCCCGCTCTTTCAAATGGGTTACTGTTATCCATGAACTTGAACCAGAGCTGTTTTTGTTCGGTACATTGTCTGACAGCCTTTACCTGTACGACATGAAGAAAGAAACCGTCCGCAACCTTTCCACCGAACTGCAACCGGATCCCAAATTCGAAAAGTTGGGAAATATCACGGCCATTACGCAGGACAACGAAGGCTACGTCTGGATTGCGACCAATAAAAACGGCTTATACCGCCTGAACCGGAACCTGAAATTGGCCAAACACTATCAGAAAAAGGACGGGCTGTCCGACAGCTATATTAACTCACTTACAATCGACCAACACCAAAATATCTGGGTAACGACAGGAAAATCCATATATAAACTGAATCGCACAACCGATACTTTCAATGAAATGAAAATAGCTGATACCCCGGCAATGGAGTCTACACGATTTTCAGGCAACAGCATTTCTGCCGACGGCAGCATCTATTTCCCCGGAGACAAAGGGGTCCTTTTCTTCAATCCGGACAAGATCATGGTGAATCCCAACATTCCGCCCGTAGATATCACTTCCCTGATTGTAAATAATAAAGACGACGTGACTGGAAACATTGAGGACGGGGAGATTACGCTCACTTCCGATCAGAATAACATCACGTTCAGATACACGGCGTTAAACTTTATCCATTCCGAACGGAACCAGTATGCCTACAAGCTGGAAGGAGCCGATCCGGCATGGCACATGGTCGGAAACCGACGGGAGGCTTATTACAGCAACTTGGCTCCCGGCACCTATACATTCCGGATCAAAGCCTCAAACAACGACAACATATGGAATCCCGAAGAAGCAACACTACGCATCACAATCGATCCGCCTTTCTACAAGACTTGGTGGGCTTACCTCTTATACTTTTGTATAATCACATTCGTCATCGTGAGAATCATTCGTCATCAGCACGATAAACACGAACGGGAACGGGAACTTCGCTACAAACAGATGGAGCAGGATAAGGTCAACGAATTGCATGAGGAACGGATGCGTATGTTCACCAATTTCTCACATGAACTGCGTACTCCCCTGACGCTCATCATTAACCCGCTAAACGACCTGATGCAGTACGTATCTTTCTCGCCTGAAATAAAGGAGACACTTCAGTTGATCAAAAAGAATACCGGACGGATGTTGCTTTTAGTCAATAATCTGATGGATATACAAAAATACGAAGCGGGCAAAACAGTCCTACAAAAGACCAGTTTTAATTTTTCCTCCTTTATCCGCGAGATGTATCACTCTTTCGAGAGCGTGGCTGACAACCGGGAGATCCGTTTCGTGTTGGACAACGAGCTACCGGAAACATATAAGGTTTGTTTTGACGAAGCGGAGATCGAAAAGGTATTCTTCAACCTGCTCTCCAATGCCTTCAAATTTACACCTTCGGAAGGACAGGTGACCATCCGTGTCAACACGGTCACACAGGCGGAATGTGAACTGCTCCCCCATTTCCCAGCTCAATACAGCTCCATCCTGGTAGAAGCTGGATACCTGTTTATCGAGGTGATAGACACCGGAAAAGGTTTCAGCGAACAGGAAGCAGAAAAGATTTTCGAACCTTTCTATCGTTCACAAGAAGATATACACCGGCAGATTTCCGGTACAGGTATCGGGCTCAGCTTGACACGCTCCATCATTTTGCAGCATAACGGTTGCATCTGGACCGAAAGTTCGGAAACGGAAGGCACCCGCTTTATGTTCCTTCTTCCCGACACCGAAAAACAGGAAGAAGGGGAGAACGAATCTCCCGTCCTATCCAAGTCCGCCGAAATCAGTAAAAAGTTCGATTTGCTGGTCGAAGAGACCCAGAACAAAAATAAGCAGACGGTTTTGCTGGCCGATGACAATCAGGAAGTGCTTCAATATCTGGAACAACAGCTCAGCCTCGATTATATCGTGGTTAAGGCTTTCAATGGCAAAGAGGCATTGGCGATGATTGAGGAGTCATATCCCCATATTGTCATCAGCGACATCATGATGCCAGAAATGAACGGGCTCGAACTTTGTAAACGTATCAAAGAAAACCAGAACTACTGCCATATACCGGTTATCTTGCTTACCGCCAAGTCAATGATATCACAGATCGAGGAAGGCCTAGATGCCGGCGCAGACGACTATATCGTCAAGCCTTTCCAGATATCTTTACTCAAAGCCCGTATCCGGAACCTCCTTTCCCTACGCGAGAAAATGAAGACGATGTATGGGGAAACATTTTCCCTCAAACAGTTTGGAGTGGAAGAGCCAAAAGAGCACGATGATTTCCTCACTCGGTATATTGAGATTGTAAAAGCCAATATATCGAATCCCGAACTTGATGTATCAGTCATTTATGAGGCATTGGGAATGAGCCGGACTAACTTTTACAGGAAAGTAAAGACCGTAACCGGACTTTCTCCCATCGAGTTGATTAAAAATATCCGTCTGGAGGCAGGTGCAAAACTTTTAAAGGAATCGGACATGAATATTTCCGAAATAGCCCAGCACATCGGTTTTAGTAGCCGTTCGTATTTCGCCCGCAGCTTCAAGGCTGTCTATGGAATGTCACCGACAGAATATCAGGAAACAAAATCTCAAGACTAAGAATGCATCTATCAAAATTCATCAAAATAAATGTTTTTTAGCACGTTGGTATATTTT
>PPYF01222669.1_pt1 | contig 17087 bp, 15 predicted proteins | sample 1559871 | NCBI WGS metagenome assembly PPYF01 (sample SAMN08240021, study PRJNA423297) | Human gut metagenome, whole genome shotgun sequencing project.
AAATTTCGGCTAGATTCTCTGAAAATTAAGTCTCTAAAGGCCATTGGGAAGAATCAAGCATTTTACAGAGCTTCCCTAAGTTATTCAATAGGATTCTTCGGATTCAATTCACGCATCAACAGACGATCCTCGATATGCTGAATAATCCTCGATTTCTCTTCAGTCGTTAAATGATCGAGGTTGTAGAGAGAAAGCATGAACAAACCTTCGATCGCCATGATGGCCGTCGCGCTATCTAACGAAGCCGGACCGCTGCTGCGGATCTTTTCAAACAGTTTTCTGTACCAGTTATGAAGGGGTTCCATTAACTGAGGATCAAAGGATTGAACTGCAAAGACTGCGGCGCCCCAAGTTCGGTTCGAGGCAGCAATGCCGTTAAATTTTTTATACCAATGAATAAAACCTAAAACCAAGGCCTGCGGATGACCTTTGAACGGTTCCGTCGCTGTTTCCAGCTCATCCGATAAATGTGAGACGTAACTGTCCATTAACGCAATGATCAGTTCTTTTTTTCCCGGAAAGTGGTACAGCAAACCGCCTTTGCTAATTCCTGCTCGATCAGCAACTGCTTCCAGCGTCAGCTGACCGACGCCCTTCTCCGCCGCGATTTCACGCGCGACCTCTAAGATCAGCTCTTTCGTTTTACTACTGGTTTTTCTCGTCTGTTTCTTAGTTTCCATTGAAGAACCTATCTCGCGCAAAAACTTTATAACGGCAATCGATCCGACCGCTCCCCTAATCTTATTATAGTTTTACTTTACTATTCAGTATAGTAATTTAAAACAATTAAAAATATTTTTTAAGTTTCACTTAAGAGAGTAATTCATCTATCTCATCTTTTTGTATGAAAAATACAGCTATTATTAGTTAGAAAAAAAATCTTTTATCCTCTTAATTAAATGAACTAACATATTGTTTTGTTGTATCTTAAAATTGACAACCCAAATTCTTAACATACAACATTTATTGGTACTTCTCCTAATTATTTAAACCGTCCAGTCGGTATAGTATCTCTAACTGTTAAGACGTTGATCACAAGGAAAACAAATGAAACCCTTATCTTCATTCAGTCGTCGCAATTTCTTGAGAACACTGGCTGTGACTGGTCTGGCCTCCGGATCGGCATTTGCAGCTCCCACATCAACAGCTCAGCCCTTCAATGAAGTCCACGACTTAGTTATCGTCGGCAGCGGCTTTGCCGGACTTTCTGCCGCATACGCCGCTCTTAAAGCCGGCGTCAAAGACATTCTTATCCTCGATAAGATGGAAGCTTTCGGAGGCAACTCCTGCCTCTGCGGTGGACTTATGTCCGTACCATTGAACCCGAAACAGCAAAAACAGGGCATTAAAGACTCTGTTGAGCTTATGGTTGCCGACATGACCAAGGCCGGCCGCGGATTCAACCATCCTGACCTGGCTAAAAAATTCGCAGAAAACGCTGTCAACATCTGTCCGATGCTTGACGAATGCGGCGTTCAACTCATGGATAAAGTCATCCGTCTAGGCGGTCACAGTGCCCCGCGCACCATGGTTCCTACAGCCGCATCCGGCGGCGGAATCGTCGTTCCTATTCACAATTGGCTCAAGAAAAACGGCGTTCAGTTCCGCAACCGCTCTCAAGTCATTGACCTTCTGATGCAGGACGGCAAAGTTACAGGCGTACTCGTTAACTGCGATTACAACTGGAAGGACGGATCTTCTAAGAAGGAACAGAGAATCGGATCCCGCGGCGGAGTCGTAGTTGCCACCGGCGGCTGGGGGCAGGACAAAGATTTCATTAAAACCACTATGCCGGTTTACTCTCTTTTAGAGTGCACCTCTCAGCCCGGAGCCACTGCCGAAATGCTCAAGGCATTACTGAAGTCCGGCTGCCTGCCCTCTATGCTCGATATGTACCAGTTAGGACCGTGGGCCTCCCCTGATGAAAAAGGCGCAGGCCCGGGAAGCTTCTTCGCCGACTACGCTTTTGCAGAAGGCATGGCAGTTAATCCTAAGACCGGCCGCCGCTTCATGAATGAGCTTGCCGACCGTCGCACTCGTGCTGATGCCGAACTCAACGTCCTAAGCGAAAGCACACCGGACAAGATCAACTATCCGATTGTATTCTGCGGAGAAAAGACCACAGAACACGCGGAAGGCTTCAAAGCGGCCTATCGAGACAAGACTGTCTTCCGTTACGAAACACTTGCCGATCTCGCTAAAGCCTATGACATTCCGCTTAAAGCCCTTCAGCAGCAGGTCGATGAATACAACAAGATCGTTGCAGGAACCCTGAAAGATCCGTTTGCTAAACCTCTTGACGTAAAACAGCCCCTTAAAGCCCCGTTCTATGCCATGCGTCTGACACCGAAACTTCATTACTGCATGGGCGGTATCGCTGTGAATCCAAGAGCCGAAGTTCTTTCAACAGCAACACTTGCTCCGATTCTCGGATTGTTTGCAGCAGGTGAAGTCACCGGAGGTGTCCATGGAATGGACCGCCTCGGAGGATGCTCATCCGTTGACTGCATGGTATTCGGCCTGGAAGCCGGCCGTAACGCTGCCGCTTATCTCAAAGCACAGGGGAACTAACATGAAAAAACTCTTTCTTCCGCTCATCGCTGCCCTGCTTTCTTGTTCTGCCTTCGCTGCCGATGCGCCCACTCTTGCCGGCATGCCGATGAAGCACACTATGGCAGCTCAAATGCAGTGCTCGGCCTGTCACGACAACACGACTGAATTTACAAAGCCTTCCACACAAAAGTGTGAAAGCTGTCACGGGCCCATGACGCAAATTAAGACAAAGGCCAACCCGCAGGATAAGTATCCGCATCAGTCCGCTCACTACGGAAATACAGTCGATTGTGTGGTTTGCCACTCCGAACATAAGGCAAGCCAAGACTTATGCAGCAACTGTCATCAAACCAAATGGACTAATTTCAGATAACCAAGCTTAGATCACCAAGGAGAACTCTCATGAAAAAACCGCTTTTCATCTCGATCCTTCTCGCTATCGCCCCTTTATCTTTTGCCGCCACACATAATCTCGACGGCCGCACATTAACCGTGGATGAACTTTGGGCCATTTCCGCTCCCGGAGAAAAAGTTGCCGTTACACCCGAAGGCTGGGCAAGAATCAAAGCTTCCTACAAGGCTCCGATCGATGCCGCTACTGATGGCCGCGATATTTACGGTTTAACAGTTAACTACGGTGCCTTGAAAGACCAAAAAGTAGCCGGCGCCTCCGTTGAAGCCGAACCGAACCGCAGCGCTTCCATTAAGTTCAACGAACGCCAGATGCGCATCCAGGCCGCCGGTCTTGAACCCTACTTCGATGACAGAATCTCCAAGATGGCCATGGTCATCCGTCTGAACCAGATGGCTGCTGGCTACACCGGCATGAGCGAAGCCGCTGCTAAGGCTTTCCAGGAATACATCAACAATGACGTTTGCCCGTTGATTCCCTCCCGCGGTTCTGAAGGCGCCAACGACCTGAGCATGGCCACCCATATCGGCTTGGCTCTCATGGGTGAATGGGATGTCAGCTACCAAGGCAAACGCGTTTCTGCCGCTCAGGTTCGTAAAGAGCTCAAACTCCAGCCCTATCATCCTTTCGGCATGGACGGCATCTCGATTCTTTCTAACAGCAACGTTGCAGAAGCTCAGTCCATTGCTGCTGTTAAGAAGGCAGAACACTACCTCGCTTTGAGCCCGGTTGTGATCGCTTCCAGCTTAGAAGCCTTAAACGGCAACGTTTCTCCATATCTCTGGCATACCGTTGAAACCAAAGGCTGGCCTCAGGGTCATGAAGCTGCAGAAGCTGTTCTGGCCAACTTGAAAGGCTCTTACCTTTGGAAGAAAGACGCCAAACGTTACCTGCAGGATCCGCTGAGCTTCAGATCTGCCGGTTATATCCTGGCTGCCGCCATGGAAGAGCTGAATCAGACGAAAGGCCTTCTGAATACTGCCATCAACCACACAACCGACAACCCGATCGTCAATACCGAAGCTAAGAACGACCGCTGGTACAGCAATGCTGAAGTCTTGGATGAAATGAGAGCCGGCAAGCCGACTGTTTATGTCAACTCCTGCTCCAACTTCGACAACACTCAGCTTGCTCTTCAGATGGAAAGTCTGACAAAGGCCCTCGGTCAAGTCATGCACATCTCTGCATGGAGAACGACCCAGCTGGTTGATGACCACAGAACAGGTCTGCCGACATACCTCGTTGCTAAGGAAAATAAAGGCGGCGACGGATTTGCCAATATCGCACAGTCTATGTCCGGTCTGTATGCTGACGGTATGGCTCTGACCAACAGCGTCATCGGTTACGGTGTTCCGACTTCCATCGGTATTGAAGAAACCTTCTCCAACCTTAACGCAACAGCCGATCGCCTTTCTAAGATGGCCGACGTCGGTTATGAAATCTATGCCTACGAAGTGCTTCATACAACACAGGCTATGGATATGAGAAAACAGGAAGGCAAACAAATGGATCAAGGCACAGCCAAACTGCTGGATGGTTACAGAAAGGTTGTTCCGTTCGTTACTAAAGACAGAATCTTCACGCCGGACATTAACAACGGCCTAAAGTTCCTCAAGTCCTACCAAGTTCCTGCTAACAACTAATCAGCAGCTTTCGGAAACCCGGTAAGTCGGGTTTCCGATCTCTATTCCAAGAAAGTCAGTGAAACATTTTATCTCCTTCACGCCGGAGTCTCTTCTCCGGCATGCGCTGATCTTTCTTTCAATCCAAATCCCTTTTTTAGAGTCATTTAAAAATGATGAAACGAATTCTTGTCTCTGCGATTATCGCAGGCGCATCCCTCAACGCATATGCAGAATCTAACGTTACGCTTTACGGCGTTATTGACCAGGCCATAGCCGTCACAAAGCACAAACACGAAGCCGCTAAAGTAAGAATTGACGACGGTATCTATGCCGGAAGCCGTTTCGGTATTAAAGGAACCGAAGACCTCGGCAACGGCAACTCCGTTGGATTTATCCTGGAACAAGGCTTTTACGCCGAGTCCGGTGACGCCGCTTTCGAAGGTAAAGCCTTCAGCCGTGAGTCCCTGCTTCAAGCTAAAGGCAAATGGGGCGAAGTCGCCTTCGGCCGTGCCGAAGAGCCCGGAATTTGCAAACACTACCGTTACCGCAATGTATTCCAACGGCATCGGCGGAGATGAACAGAAGTGGAGCCATAACGACCACTACTACGGTATCGGTTTGGATTTCAACAAAAATGAGACTGTTTTCAGTGTCATGGTCGAAATGTATGACAACAAAGACCTGAAAGCCGATAAGACTTACCTTGTGACGTTGGGCGGTCAGCAGGGATTCGGTGACTGGACGTTCTGGGCAGGATATCAGTATGCCAAAGACAGTCAGATGATGCCGGCTTGGAAAGCTGCTCCGACAGGTTTGAGCGCTTCCGGCGTGACACAGCATGCTGTTACTGCTGCTATCGGATACAAGGTTTTCGGCGGCGAATGGAAACTTCAAGGCAACTATGCTCATGGCAAAGTTAATGAAGACAACAAGAAGTACAACATCTATTCCGTCGGAACTGTCTATGAATATCCGCTTAGCATGAGAACACAGCTCTATGCTTATGCAGGTTACGGCAAAGCCAACAAATATCTTAAGAACGACGGAGACTTCAACTCTTGGACAGCTTGTTTAGGTATCAGCCACAACTTCTAATCTGAATTATCTTTCTTAAGGGCCGACTCGGTTTCACCGTGCCGGCTTTTTGCTTTTCGAGGTTCGTACAGATATTGCTCCAGCTTTGGTTGAGAGCGATTTATTGCCGGGACGAAAAATGGAATTTCACATTAACCTATCATAAGATAAAGATTATTAATGTTTATCTATATTTTTTGATTGGTTATGCCTAAAAACACCATGGGAACAAAGCTCCCGCGGAAATTAGAGCAAAAAATGGCAATCGTCGGAGAACAAATCAAATTGGCTCGTCTAAGACGTGATCTCTCAATTGCCCAAGTAGCAGAACGCGCCACTTGCTCACCATTAACAATCAATCGGATTGAAAAAGGATCTCCCACTGTCTCAATCGGGATTTACCTTCGTGTTCTCTACGCTTTACAGTTAGACGATGACATTCTGCTAATAGCAAAAGAAGATATCCTCGGACGCACTTTGCAGGACCTTAGTCTCAAACACCGTAAGCGGGCTTCTAAGAAAGGTTAATCACATGAAAAAAGAAATATGTGCCACTCTGACTGAAATTGAAAAGCAGCACAACGTCAAAATCCTTTACGCCTGCGAATCCGGTTCCAGAGCCTGGGGCTTCCCATCGCCGGATTCTGATTACGACGTTCGCTATCTCTACATCCGTCCTCTTGAATCGTATTTAAAGCTTTTCCCCGAGCGGGATGTAATTGAAGGTCCAATTGACGAAGTCAAAGACTTTGTCGGCTGGGATCTTCAGAAGGCGCTCAAACTTTTGATGAAAGGAAACGCTCCGCTCATTGAATGGCTCCATTCTCCCGTTGTTTACAAGGACAACGTCTGGTTGAGAGAGAACCTGATCAGGCTTTTCAACAATAACTCGAATTTCAATGCGCTTTATCGTGGCTACTTCGGGCTGGCAATGAATAATTTCAAGGCCTACCTCACAGGAGAAACTGTTAAGCCTAAAAAATACCTCTATGTTCTTCGTTCTATTTTGGCTTGCGAGTGGATCAAAAAGAAAAACTCTATTCCTCCGGTTTTATTCCGCGAGCTTTATAAAGAATTTTTAACTCCTTCAATCCCGATATATTCAGAACTCGAAAAGCTATTGAAGATAAAAGTCGAAGCAAAAGAACGAGCCGCCGGCGCCCATTTCGTTGTTGTCGATAAGTTCATAGAAGATTTCTTCAATGAGGACAAAAAACAGCTCCTCTCATCAAAGGAGTCCGTGGACGTTGATGAATACGACAAATTCTTTCTCGAGTGTCTGCGCCGCTACAACTAACGTTCTTCATCGTATTGTCGATTGGACATTTTTTCCGGAGGCGCTAAAGTACAAAGAGTCTGGTGCTCATTGAATCTGTCATGTTTGCCGTCTTTGTCATTCTTCCGCAGTTCTGCCTGATTTTGCTTGGTTACCTTCTTACCAAGCGTCCTTCTTTTGCCAAAAAAGATTTTTGGAGCGTTACTGAGAAGCTGGTCTTCTATGTTCTATTTCCTCCTTTGATCTTCCTTTCCGTTGCAAAAGCGAACCTACAAATAGGCCAGTGCAGTTACTTTTTGCTGATATCGATATCAGCTATGAGTATTGCGGTGATTACGGCTTGGCTGGCGAACTTTTTAATTAAAGAGAGCCAGTGGACCAAATGGTCGATATTCCATTGTGGGTTTAGATTCAACACTTATATCGGCTTTGCCATTTGCTCGACGCTTTTCGGGGATAAAGGCATTGCCTACCTTTCTCTATTAATCGCGTGCTGGGTACCGATCAGTAATGTCATCGCAACTGTCGGACTGGTTCATGCCTCAAGAGTAAGTGGCTCACAAAACAGCGGCAAAAGAAAAAATTTCCTCGTTGCCGTTTTCTCCAATCCTCTGATCTTGGCAACGCTCTTAGGTCTCGTTTGCAACTCGTTCAGTATCGAACTTCCTAAACTTCTCGAGGGCATCCTTAGACCTTTAGGTCAGTCATCACTCGCACTAGGTCTTATCTGCATCGGCGCCGGACTCAAAATCAACGACCTCAAACGCTACCTGAAACTGATGATTGTTGGAAGCTTGCAGCGACTCATGGTTGTTCCGGCTGTTGCACTCGCATTTGCGATAGTCTTCCAGCTGCTTCCTTTGGAAAGCTGTGTTCTCCTACTCTTTGCCGCGCTTCCGACCGCTCAGTCCTGCTACGTTATGACTGCTTCTATGGGCGGAGACTCTGCAGCTGTCGCAGACTTGACGAGCGCTCAAGTGATTTTTTCGCTATTAACGCTTCCGTTCTGGATCAACATCATGCTCAAATTTTTTCCAACCTAGTTTTTAAGTCGAGCTTCGTTGTTGAACTGATTAAATATTAGATGGGTAAATTTTCACCAGTTCCCTGAAAATTATCGTTCAGCGTGGATTAAATAAACATGATTCAATCGTATACGGCAGGGGTAGCCGTATTAAAATTGAGAAATTGAACTCAGGAAAAAATCACTTAAGGAGATTTGCTAAATGAAGAAACCCGTCAAAGTCGTCGTTACCGGAGCTGCCGGTCAGATCGGCTATTCTCTCCTCTTCCGTATCGGCGCCGGTGACATGCTCGGTACTGACCAGCCCATCGACCTGATGATGTTGGAAAGAAATAACGAACAATCTCTCAAGAACTCCCGCGGCGTTCAGATGGAACTGGATGACTGCGCTTTCCCGCTCTTGAACAGCATCACCGCTACGTCGGACCCATACGTTTGCTTCAAGGATGCCGAAATCGCCCTCTTGGTCGGCTCCCGTCCTCGTACGGCCGATATGCAGAGAGCAGACCTTTTGGCTGCCAACGCGCAAATCTTCGTTGAACAGGGCAAAGCAATGAACGAAGTTGCCGATCGCAACATCAAAGTTCTGGTCGTCGGCAACCCCTGCAACACCAATGCTTATATCGCCCGCCGCTGCGCTCCGGATCTGAATCCCCGCAACTTCACCGCCATGATGCGTCTGGACGAAAACCGCACCTTGACTCAGGTTGCTCAGAAGACCAACTCCACCGTTGCTCAGATTTCCAAGCTTGCTGTTTGGGGCAACCACGGCGGCACCATGTTCCCGGATTTGACTAATGCCACAGTCGCCGGCAAACCTGCCTTGGATCTGATTACAGAAGACTGGTACGAGAACGAATTGATCCCGACCGTTGCTAAACGCGGCAGCGCCATTATTCAGGCTCGCGGTCACTCTTCCGCTGCCAGTGCCGCTAACGCCGCTATCGACCATATCCATGACTGGGTCTTAGGCAGCAACGGTGAATGGGCCACAATGGCTGTTCCTTCCGATGGTTCTTACGGTATTCCTGAAGGCCTCACCTTCGGCATGCCCGTTATCTGCAAAGACGGCGATTACGAAATCGTTAAGGGCCTTGAACTGAACCAGTTCCAGAAAGACCACATCGCTGCAAACATCCGCGCCCTTGAAGAAGAACGCGCCATTGTTGATGAGATCATCGCTAAGGCTTAATTTGCTTTAATGTTTTTTGGGCCGCGGAAGCGGCCCTCTTCTTTTATGAATTCCGTCATCTTCGATACCAATCTGCTGTTGGATTTCTTTGTCTTTCATAACCCACAGACATCGGTTCTTTGGGCGGCGGCAAAAGAAAGAAAATTTAAGACTATCACCTGCGAAGGCGCAGTTTCCGAACTCGAAGATGTCTTGAAAAGACCTCAATTTAAAATTTCGCTTGAACAACTTGAAGCGATTAAAGAGGAATTTCTGAGCGTCGCTGATGTTCTTCCGATCACGACAGAAGCAAAAGCAAGGTGCAAAGATCCACTAGATCAAAAATTTATTGACCTCACGTTAAGCTGCTCCCCCGCCCTGCTCATCTCTAAAGACAAATTAGTCCTAAGATGCGCCAGACACTTAAGGCCGCTTGGGAGCAATATTCTCCCGCCCGAGAAGGCGGTCGCTTTTCTCTTAACAGATAACTAAAAAGGAAACGAATTTTTGATTTCCGTTTCCTCTTTTTCTTCTTAAAGTGTTGCCGTTTTATCGGCTTTTTCCGCAATTTCTGCGTTAAACGCTTCAATCTGTTTAACGCAAGCTAAGTAATTCTGAGAAAGTTTCAAACCATCCCAGCTTGGGAATTTTCCTCTCGGCTGAATGCGGGCCACTCTTTCATCAAAGGCTTTGGTACGAATCCAGCGCTGATTTTCTAGAACAGTCTTGGCACTTTCCGGATCGTTGCAGATCAAAATCATGTCGCAGCCGGCTGCGAGTGCCGCATCGCTGCGGGCTGTGATTTCACCGACCTCGGAGGCGCCTTTCATCGAAAGGTCATCGCTGAAGATCAAACCGTTGTAACCCAGACGGCCTCTCAGTTCTTCCTGAAGCCACTTCTTGGAGAAGCCTGCCGGCGCCGGAGAGACTTGAGGATAAGTGACATGAGCGGGCATCACAGAAGTGAGCAACGTTCCCATGGAAGCGTACGGAACTTCATCGTTGGTTCTGATATCGGTCAAAGGTCTGTCGTCAACCGGAAGCTCGACGTGGGAATCAGCGGTCGCATAACCGTGTCCGGGAAAATGCTTGCCGCAGCAAGCCATACCTGCCTGCGCCATGCCGCTCACCATCGCTGTGGCCAGTATGCTGACAACGCGAGGATTGCGATGGAAAGCTCGATTACCGATAACTGCGCTCTGACCATAATCCAGATCCAGACAGGGAGCAAAAGTAAAGTCGACGCCGCAGGCTCTTAGTTCGGAAGCCATCACCAAGCCGCAGGCCGCCGTCAGATTGTGCGCTCTCTGCGGATCCGTATCGTAAAGCTGTCCTAAAGAACGAGCCGACGGAATCTTCGTGAATTCTTCTCTAAAGCGCTGAATTCTTCCGCCTTCATGGTCCACGCCGATCAGCAGCGAAGGATTTCTCAAAGAATGGATGTCATGCGTCAGGTTTTCCATGGTTTATTCCTTTTCAATCACAACCATCGCCATTGCTGACGAATCCGTGTCACTTATAGAGACATGACACTTTAATCTCTGATTCTTAATTTGTACGGCCAACTTGCCCGAAAGTTGGACATAGGGTGCGCCGAGCTCGTTATTTAAGATGCTGATATCCGAAAAATTCACGGCTCCGCGAAATCCTGTACCAAGCGCTTTTGAGAATGCTTCTTTTGCTGCCCAGCGGCTTGCGAGATAGCGATATCCCCTTTCTTCAGAAGCCTCGCAGCGAACGGCATAAACAGGCTGCTCAGATTCTGAGAGCACCGTCTCGCAAAACTTCGGCTGCCTCAGGCATGCCTTTTTGATGCGGGCAATATCAACAATATCGCAGCCGATTCCGCTGATCATCTTTAATCCTCTTTTGGCTCTTCACCGTAGGCGTCGTCCAGCGGAATGCCGGGCAGACTCATAAATCCAAAAGCCACGGCAGTAATCGCGCCGAGAATTCCCCAAACAATCCAGTTCGGCGGTAAGCCGAGCGTGAATTCAGCAAGTAGATAAAAAATCGCAACCTGAGGCAGAACGGCCCAAAACACCGGTTTTCCGTCATCATGCAAGCGGCGAACCGAAATCGTAAAAGAAGGCACAGCAATGTAGAGCCAGCCGCAGAGAACCAAGCCCACAAACACCAGAATCGTGTCTGTTGTCGTGTCCGAGATCACCATCAGCAAAGCAAGATAACAGACGGCAAAGGCCCAGAATCTCCAAAACCTTCCTAAGCCGGCACGGCCCTGCAGTTTGGCGTAATTGCGCGTCATGTCGTCATAAAGCTCACGGACATGCAGGGGCATTCTGTCGCGGTAGGACTCGAGTTCAAACGGATTTTTTCCCGGGGTCGGATTTTTCATTTTTTTCTATAACTTATTCAATTCGTTAAGGATACGGCGCGTGTTGAGCGGCGCGTCCTCGAGATAATAGCGGATAAGGTCACGCATCAACATTCGGGCTTCCCATTCCTGCGTTCCGCTCTGAAGCGTATTGCTGCTCAGGGCTTCTAACGTCACACCTGATATACCGCTGCCCTCAAAGGCCGTGCCGTCATTGGCAACAAAATCGCCTCGAACAAATCGATAGTGCTTAGCGGGAAACGGACCGGAAGGAAGCGCATAACCCAACACCTTTAAAAAGTCACGTTCAAAGTAGCGGAGCGGAACAAGGTAATCCTTTTCGACAGCCAGTTTTTTGAGCGTGTCGTAATAGATCGTGAATAATGCCGGCTCCGGCTCTCCTCTAGGCAGCAGGCGAACTAAGAGTTCATTGATGTAAAAGGCCGACATGAGAACTTTTTCGTTCATTGGTATCGTCCCGTACCATTCGCAGCGCGTAAGATTTTTTACTTCGCCTTTGCCGGAATAGGAAACTGCAAGAGGACAGAATGGATTAAGCAGTCCGCGGTATTGAGACATCGGTCGTTTTGCTCCGCGCGCAACCAAAGGAATACGTCCGTAATCGCGGGTAAAAAACTCCACGATAAGACTCGTCTCTCTCCATGGATAAGTGTGGAGAACAAACGCGGGCTGCTGATCAACCCGATATTCCGAACGACCTTTCTCGGCCATCAAATGAACCTCAAAATAAAGAGGTCATTTTAGCAAATAGGCATGAATCCCCGCTGCAGCGGTTCGATCGCAAAAAGACCGCCATTGGTTAGAAGATGAACGGATTGACGTTAGAGATTTCCATTATTACCGCTGTTCAAACGTCAAAAAGAGAAGCCGCCCGTGTCGCAAACTCGTAAAATATTTTTGGGTTACCCCTATCCCACCGTTTGAGTATGCCGATGATCCCAAAATTAACCGACACAGTGCGACAAAATTTGCAGCTTTGTCTTCGCTGTTTGGTCATTTGCTGTTTCTGCTCGTTAGTGTCATTCAGTGGAGATAGTCTTGCTAAAGAAGAGAGGGTTATTACAATCGGTGTACTTGAGAGCTCCCTTAGTGCAGCCGACAAATCGGCTATCTCCCAGACGCTTGAAGCTCTAAAGAAACTCCCTGGATACCGTTTAGATGTTCAATACTACAACCCGTCTGAACTCGAGGATCAACTCGTTCGAAAGAGGCTCGACTATTTCATTGGTACCTCCGGTTTTTATCGAAAGTTTCAATCCTTTGGTCTAAGAAGCGTCGCAACGCTCTTTACCGAAGTCGCCCCTAATCCCAGATATGCCACAGGTTCAGTCTTTGTCGTAAGGAATGACAGTCCCATCAAAAAAATTTCGGATTTAAAAGGTAAAACGGCGCTCGCCTCCTGGGCAAAGGGCTTTTCTTCCTTCTATACGCCGATGGGAGAGATCTACAAGCAAGGTTTTGATCCGGAGTCCTTCTTTTCTGTCTATAAAACGTATGGGCCGCCGATGAGCGACCTGCTGCAAAAACTCGATAAGAATGAAGGAGACGTGGTCCTCATGCGTGCCTGTCTGCTCGAAGACCTTGAGAAAACGCAGCCAGATATTTTCAAGCGTTATAGAGTACTCAATGAGAAAAAAGACAACCTGCTGTGCTGCAAGCACTCGACGGACTTGTATCCCAATTGGACTTTGGTCGCAACGCCTTTAGCGCCATGGACAGAAACACGTGAAATCACTAAATGTTTGTTAAATATCCCGGATTCAGCAGGCTTCGGCTGGGCAACGGTTCCGGATTTCAACACGATCGACGAACTCTACAAATCACTTAAAGTAGGTCCATATTCCTATCTGAGGATTCAAACCGTTCAAGGTTTCATCTATCGCTACCGTTTTCCGCTCCTGTTTGCCCTCTTCTGCATCTTAATGCTGTGCGTTCACTCTTGGAGAACCAATGTCTTGGTGAAGAGAAGAACCCAATCCCTGCGGATCGCTTATGAAAAAGAGGCTGAACTCAGAAGAAAAGTCCGTGAAAGCGAACAGCGCATTGATCAGCTTCAAAAGACCGAAATCATCGGCGCGATGTCGAGCCTGATCGCGCACGAGATCAATGGCCCTTTGGCTACAATCGACAATTACTGTCGAGGCATCAAACGCAAACTTGAGGTCGAAGGGAATGACAACAGCTGGCTGGATAGACCGATGTCCTTGATTGTCAAACAAACCGCCAAGATTTCGGACATTGTCTCGAGGGTCCGCGCTTATGCAAAACGTGACGAACCGGAATTTACAAAAATTGAAGCGGATAAACTTCTTAGAAGCTGCGTCAGCGATATACGCATGCGCTATCCCAATTGCCAAATCGTTCTCAGCCACACAGAACCGGCGGTTGTGCTGGGACACATTCTTGAGTTCGAAGTTCTTTTAGAAAATATCATCAAGAATGCCATCCAAGCTGCCCAAACAGCCGACACAAATCGGATAGAAATTCGGCAATTATGTGAAAACAACTCAATGTACGTTCGTATTTTGAATGCGTCCTCTGTCCGTTCGTCTGAAGAACTCGAAAAGCACCTTCAGCCTCTGCACTCCTCTAAAAATCAAGGCTTAGGAATCGGATTGCTGATCTGCCGCACGATTGCAGAAAAAATGCGCGGTAATTTAAGTGTTACCTATAAGGACGGTGAAGTCTTTACAGAGGTTAAGATTCCTTTATTCGTTCCTCAGGAAAAAGAAAATGCTGATCAGAATTGTTGATGACGATGAGGATCTGGCTGAAAGCCTGAAATTTTTGTTGGAGCCGGAAGGCTGGGAAGTCGTCAGCTACCCCAGTGCTGAAGACTATTTGAAATCAGATGCGCCGAGCGTGGAAGGGTGTCTTCTGCTGGATATTCGCATGCCTGGCCTTTCCGGGCTGGAACTCCAAGAAAAAATGAAGGAACGCGGCTGGGAGGTGCCGATCATTTTCTTAACCGGGCACGGAGATGTCGACGTAGCTGTGCAGGCGATGAAATTCGGCGCTTATGATTTCCTTCAAAAACCTGTCAAAGCCGAGCGACTCATCCAAGCCATTTCCAGCGTTGCCTCAATGCTCAAGGAGAAGCGGGATTACGGTGCAAGTTTGGAATATTGGTACAAGAAATTCCAGCTGCTCACCGACCGCGAACGGAGCGTCACGATACTGGCGTCTCAAGGCCTCTTGAATCAAGAAATTTCCGAGCGTCTGAATATAAGTACCAGAACAGTGCATACGCATCGACTGAATTCCTACAAAAAATTAGATGTTCACAGCACTTCAGACTTAGCCCCAATCGCGGCTCTGTATAGAAGCCGCAAAATAACTCTGTGAAAAATCCGTTTCATCGATTCAGACAGGCTAAAAGATATTTTTTTTGAAGAGAATTTGATAATTCTCAAATTGCTTAAGCAATCAAAAAATAAAAATAACCTTGTTTCCACAAGGAGATTGCAAAATGCATACCAAATTATTACTCACAGCCTCTATTGCGCTTGCCTTAGCCGGCAATTGCTTCGCTGCCGTCAAAGACGGTTCCTACACGACTACCGTCACCGGACACAATGCTCCGTTAACGGTTACTGTTGACAGCAAAAACGGAAAAATCAGTGACATCTCCGTCAAAGATTTAGAGAGCCCGGGTGTCGGTAAAGTTGCGATTAAACAACTTTCTGCCGAAATCAAAGATCATCAAACAACCAAACTCGACAAAATCAGCGGCGCCACTATTACCAGTTTCTCTCTTCTCGGCGCTGTGAAACAGTGTCTGAAACAAGCCGGCGCACAAGGCGACGAATTCAATAAACCGCTCCCTGCCGCAGATAAATCTCCTATCAAAGACAATGCCGACGTTGTTATTGTCGGTGGCGGCGGAGCGGGACTTGCCAGTGCAGTTTCTGCTCTGCAGAACGGTGCAAGCGTCATCATTGTTGAAAAACTCGGTTTCTTGGGCGGTTCCACGAACGTCTGCGGCGGTGCCCTGAATGCTTCCGGTACCAAATACCAGAAGGCGCTTGGCATTGAAGATAATCCTCAGAAACATTTCGAACAAACGATGAAAGGCGGCCACAATGTCAGCGATCCTAAACTCGTCAAAGTCTTAGCCGACAACGCGCCTTCAGCACTTCTTTGGCTCGAAAGCATGGGTCTGAAGTTCAACCCGAAAGTCGGCGCAGCAACCGGCGCCCTGTTCCAAAGAAGTCATTATCCTAATCCGGCCGGCGGCAACACCTACGTTCAAGTGTTAGAAAAACAACTGCAAAAATACGGTAAGGACAAACTTCGTGTGTATTTGGAATCTCCGGCAACCGAACTGATCATGAAGGACGGCAGAGTTGTCGGAGTCAAGGCTGACAACCACGGCAAACCACTCACGCTGATGGCTAAGAACGGGGTCGTTATCACGACAGGCGGTTTCGGATCCAATGTTGAATTCCGCCAGAAAGTGAATACCGGCGTATGGAAAGAAGCTGATCTCGGCAAAGAAATCGGCTGCTCCAATATCGGCGTAGCTGCTCAAGGCCAAGGTCTCCAGCTGGCACAGAAAGCCGGAGCCGAATTGATCGGTCTTTCCGACATTCAGGTTCATCCGAACGGCTCTCCCGGAACCGGCTTGATGCTTGACATCAAGACCTCCGGCAGAAACCGCTTGTTCATCAATACCAACGGCGACAGATTTGTGAACGAAGGCGCTGCCCGTGACGTGCTTTCTAAAGCTGTTTTCGCTCAGCCCGGTTCCACCTACTGGCTAGTCCAGAACAAACTTCGTTATCCGGATGAAAACGCCATTGACCTTCTGAGCGGAAGAACCATGCGCGATATGCTTGCTCAGGGCAGAGTAAAGAAAGCCGCCAACCTGGATGAACTTGCCAAGATTATCAATGTTGATCCCAATCGCTTAAAGGCAACCATTGAAAGCTACAACAAGGTCGCTCGCCACGAAGTCGAAACCGATCAATTCGGATTCAAGGCCAACCATACGGACGACCGTCCGATGACCGAAGGTCCGTGGTACGTCGCCAGAAAGGTTCCGACCATTCACCACACAATGGGCGGCATCCATATTGATACCGGCGCCCACGCCGTTAATGCCAACGGACAGCGCATTCCCGGACTTTATGCAGCCGGCGAAGTTACTGGCGGTATTCACGGAGCTAACCGTCTAGGCGGAAATGCCGTGGCCGACTTAATGGTGTTTGGCCGCATCGCGGGTAAGAACGCAGCAGAAGCTAAATAATTCAGCTTCAAAAATAACTAAGAATTCTCCTTGTTCATGAGTGGACAAGCCGCCGGTTCTCAGAAAAATCTTCTGAGAACTGGGCGGCTTATTTTTTAGGTACAGACTGCTTAAAGTTTGGTCTTTTGAAGCCATAGCTGCGGCAGAACTGCTAATTCGTGATAAACATGCTCTAAAAAATCCCGAGCGGCGCTGAGCTGTTCGGGATTCTCGTTGAAGAACGAATTACTATTTGACAACAATCAGTTCGTACTGCGGATTGCCCATATTCTTTTCTGCCATGGCAGAGAGCTGACGAAGACCGTGGCGACTTTGGATTCTTTCAATGACGTCTTTTCCGTCAGGTGC
>PPYF01114555.1_pt1 | contig 17085 bp, 12 predicted proteins | sample 1559871 | NCBI WGS metagenome assembly PPYF01 (sample SAMN08240021, study PRJNA423297) | Human gut metagenome, whole genome shotgun sequencing project.
AGGAAACGCAGATGATAATGAACACCGGCATGATCAGGGCGGGAATGCCGCTCAGCAGGCTCTTGGCGGCGCGCTTTGCGTCAAACTTGGCCTTTGCCGGGTGCCAGCCCTTCTTTGCGCTGATGATGTACACGAGGACCAGCTGGGTCAGACCGATCAGGATGCCGGGCACGGCACCTGCCATGAACAGAGCACCCACGGATGCGCCGGAGATCATGGAGTAAACGATCATGGGGGTAGAGGGCGGGATGATCATGCCCATGGTGGAGGAAGCAACGGTGATACCCGCAGAGGCCTCCGGAGGGTAGCCCTCTTTTTCCATGGCGGGGATCAGGATGGAGCCCAGAGCAGAGGTATCTGCCACAGAGGAACCGGAGATGCCGCCGAAGATCATGGACGCCACGATGTTCACTTCGCCCAAACCGCCGCGCACCGGGCGCAGCAGCTCCATGCAGAAGTTGATGATGCGCTGGGTGATACCGCCGGTATTCATCAGCTCACCGGCCAGCATGAACAGCGGCATGGCGATCATCAGCTCGCTGTAAGCGCCGTTCCACACGCGCTGCGGCAGCATGGCGATAAAGTTGGGTGCGTAGATCAGGATATAGCTCACGCAGGAAGCGCCGATTGCAAAGGCCAGCGGCACGCCCAGCGCAGCAAAGAAGATCAGCAGCACCAGAAGGATGAGCATTGCCATAAGTATTTTCTCTCCTTTCCCTTATGCGTCTTCCTTGGTCAGCGCCTTGTTCTTGGGCGCAAAGAAGGAAATGTCGGCCTTGTACAGGGTGATGATCTTGATCACGACGCAGATGGCGCAAATGATGCCGCAAACCGGCATGATGCCGTACATATACATCATGGGGATCTCCATGCCCTGACTGATCTGCTTGCCTGCAACGCCAACATACTTGAAGCCCTGATAGGTGAATACCAGATCCACGGCCAGTACGATGAGGTAGTTGATAATGGCCAGCCAGCGCTTGCGGGCGGGCTTGACACCGTCGTAGATGATGTCAATCATAACGTGCTCATCCTTAATGACGTTGATGCCCATGCCCCAGAAGGTGGTAAAGGCAAACAGGGTGGTGTTGAACTCTGCCAGCTGCTTCCAGCTCAGGGAGAAGCAGTAGCGTGCAATGACCGTAAAAATGACCAGCGCGGCAAGCAGTGCCATAGCGACGATCCCGATGAAAAAGTACAGGTCAAACAGCTTTTTCCCGAATTTTTTGAGCGCTTCTATTGTGCTCAGCCCCTTTCCTGTAATGTTGTGGGTGGTTTATCATTGAGAAAGGGCAGCCCGAAGGCTGCCCCCGTGCCTCAATAAAAACGATATACGCGCAAGCGGTTATGCCTTTGCAACGATATCCTGCATCTCCTTCAGCTCGTCTGCGGAGCAGATGCCCTCGCTGATGCACTTGTCGTACACGGACTGCACAGCCTGCTGGAAAGCCTTCAGCTCATCTGCGGAGGGCTCGTACACCTCGCAGCCGTAGTCCACGATGGTCTGCTTTGCAGCACTGGAGTTCTGGTCGATCAGCTGGTCGTTGTACTCGCCCATAGCGGTAGCGCACTCGGTGATGGCATCGCGGAACTCCTCGGGCAGAGCGTTCCACCATGCAGCGTTCACATAGAAGGGATCCGGATGGAACTGGTAGTTCACTTCGGTGAAGTACTTCTGCACCTCGTAGAACTTCATGCCTTCCACGTTGACCCAAGGGTTCTCCTGACCGTCTGCAACGCTGGTCTTCAGGCCCATGTACAGGTCAGAGTACGGGATGGTGGTGGTAGCGCCCATGGCCTGGAAGGTCATGTCGATGGTTTTCATGCCGTTGGTGCGCATCTTCAGGCCCTTCAGGTCTGCCGGAGCCTTGATAGGGTGCTTGGAGTTGGAGAACTGACGGTAGCCGCCTGCATCGCACAGGTTGATGATGACGGTGCCGGTCTCGCCCTCGGCCTCAGCGCACACCTTCTGTGCCAGCTCGCTCTGCAGCAGAGCGGTGACCTGTGCACGGGTGTTGGTCAGGAAAGGCAGGGTGAACATCAGCAGGCGGGGGCTGAAGTCGAACTGGCCGCCGCGCATACCCTGAATGGTACCTGCGACCACCTGCTCCAGCATCTCCTTCTCGGTGCCCAGCTGGCCGTTGCCGTAAACCTCGATCTTCACATGGCCGTTGGTGGCAGCAGCCACATCCTCGGCAAACTTTTCCATGGAGACAAAGCGGGGGTTGCCCTCGGGCTGTGCATGACCCACGGTCATGGTAAAGCTGCCCAGAGAGGCAAACTTGTCATCACCGCCGGCTGCAGAGCTGGCTGCGGAGCTGGCTGCAGGTGCTGCGGTGGTGGTGGAAGAGGCAGAACCACCGCAGGCTGCCATTGCACCTGCTGCGGCCACTGCGCCGGATACCTTCAGAAAGTTGCGACGAGAGATCTTTTTCATACGATTGTCCTCCAACTTGTGTCAGGCTGCCGGGAAACTGCCTCGTGCTTGTCTCTTTGCCGGTCAACCTGTATACAGCATTTACTTCGTGCTGCTATCGTAACAAAAAATACATATTTCCACAAAAGCAATATTCACTGAACTTATTGAGGTTTCTTTGTGCATTTGGCACAATATTCACCTTTTTTTCAGCATTTATTCAACTTTTTTCTAGTGTTTTCATCTAATATACCAGTTTCGTCACTACAAGATCCGTGTTTTGCCCGATTGTAAGTTCCTGTATACAAGAGCTGTCATAAACTTCTATTCAAGCATTGACATTCTGTCGCCGGAACGGTACAATGATAATAAGCTTATATTTACCGGATAAATGGAGAACAACTATGGCTACATTACAGCACACTGATGAGCTCTATCATATTCTCGAGGACGAGATCTGCGCGTTGAAGATCCTGCCCGGGGAAGCGCTGAGCGAAAACCAGCTGTGCAAGCGGTTCGGCGTTTCCCGCACTCCTATCCGCAGCGTTTTGCAGCGGCTGGAGCAGAACCGCTTTGTGCAGATCATTCCCTGCAAGGGCACCATTGTTACCGCCATCGACACCGGCGTGGTGGACCAGCTCATCTTCCAGCGTGTTGCAGTGGAGGGCATGGTGTTCCGGGACTTTGTGCAGAGCTGCTCGCCCATGGAGATTCTTGCGGTAGAACACCTTTATAATATGCTGCTGGAAGCCGCTGCAGGGCGCAGCGACCCGGAGAACTTTGATTTCAACCACTTCCTCAGCTGCGACCTTGCCATGCACGAGTACTGGTTCCACAAGACCAGCAAGGAGTACCTCTGGGAGCAGATGACCCGCCCGCAGGCAGACTACTCCCGCTTTATCCGTCTGGACATCGTGGGTGCACGCAACGTGTCCAGCGTCGTCAGCGAGCACGCCGAAATGCTGCGCATCCTGCGTGAGAAGGATCTGGACGCCATTGAGCCGCTGATGCGCACCCACCTGTACGGCGGTGTGAGCCGTATGGGCAGCAAGATCTACTCGGACGAATACCGCGGCTACTTCAAGCTGCCGGAGAACAAAAAATAAAGAAGGCCGCTGCACAGTTTCCTGTGCAGCGGCCTTCTTCTGGTTGCGCCAGCAGGAGTCGAACCTACGATGGGGGAGTCAAAGTCCCCTGCCTTACCGCTTGGCGATGGCGCATCATGCAAAACAGTATAGCATATTTTCCGCTGTTCCACAAGAGGTGCGCCGCATTTTTGCAGCTTTTTCTGTGTGCTGTCTGCCGCACTTGCGGCGGTTTGGGTCGGTTTTTGGGCTTTGCGGCCGGGATCCTGCGTTTTCCATATTCTTCCATGTTTTTACGAAAGGCAAGTTTTGCGGGATGCGTTTTTCAAAAAACACAGTCCGCAGGGGGCACAAGATTCATATTGCAAAGGTGAGATTTATTTTTTCCTGATTTTTCTTATTATTTTCTCAAAAGACTGTATTTTTTGTTGCGGTTCTGGTACACTGGATGTGATAAAAATAAGTTGAAGAAACTACGCCGATGTCCGGGCTGTCCCCGGGCGGGGCAGTGTCTCCATCTTTGTGAAGGAAAGCGAGGGGTCTCATGAAAAAATTCCTGAAAACGCTGGTGGTCGGGCTTTGCCTGTTCACGCTGCTGTGCTGCGCACTGCCGGCTGCATTTGCTGCCGACAAAACTTCAGGGAGCAAAAAGGAAGAGAACGTGTACGCCATTGGTATGGATGCCCAGGGCGGCATCTGCTCCACCGTGGTAACCTACACGAACCTGTCCGGCAAACTGGAGAGCACGCCCGAGCAGCCTACCATGACGGGCTACACCTTTGACGGCTGGTACACCGAGCCGGTGGGCGGCAGCAAGGTGACCACCTCCACCGTGTTCACCTCCGACGCCACCATCTACGCCCACTGGACTGCCAAGGTCGGTACTTCTACCGTGCCGCAGCCCACCACCCAGCCTGCCGTCCAGTGGCAGAAGTATGTAGGCCCTGCCCTTGTGGCCGGTGCCCTGCTTACCACCCTGCTGGTCGCCACCATGCTCTGAACACTGCTGTAAACACAATGACACTATTGAAGAAAGGGATCTTACCATGACTACTTCTACCATGAAAATGCCCGCCAGCTATTCCAGCATCGAAGCCGAGGAGATGACCTATCTGGACGGCGGCACCAGCAACGCTTATCAGGCCTTCCTGGACGTTGGCAAGGTGTTCAACTACATTGCCCGCATCTTCTCCGGTGCAAGCTCCATCATCAACAATGTTAACGTCATCTACCAGTCCTTTGTATCGCTGAACAGCCTGCTGGGCAGCTTCGGCAAGTAAAAGCATCACCCCAAAGTTCAGATCCGGGAGCCGCGCTTTTTTCGAAAAGTGCGGCTCCCGTTTTTCGTACACACTGTAATTCAGTACATTACTGCGCAGCACTTCACGTTCCAGAATTGTGAACAACTTTTTAAGTTTTTGGGGGGTCAGTGGCCGTTTTTTGGACATTTTTAATATATAAAGCAAAAAAATGCGATATTTTTTCAGCTTTATCTCTTGATTTTGTATCTGATTTGTTATATTACTGTTACAGTGGGTGTGCTAGAATAAGGTTGTTTATAAAATGCCCTTCAGACCGCGTAAAAAATCGTGGCGGCAAGCGTTTTTTCAGGTATTTTTGTTAAGTAATTTCGCAATCTTCGAAAACCTTTTCGTTCTTTATGATTTGGGAGTATGTACACAAATGGCAGATCGTGAACTGCGGCGGATGCACCGCGCTGAACTGATAGAGATCATCTATGCGCTGAAGCAGAGCGAGGACCAGCTCAAGGCGCAGAACGCCGCGCTTACCGCGCAGCTGCAGGACCGGCAGCTACGGCTGGAAAGCGCCGGTTCCATCGCGCAGGCCGCGCTGGAGCTGAACAACGTGTTCGCCGCCGCGCAGGCCGCCGCCGATGACTATCTGCACTCGGTGCAGGCCAGTCTTGCGGACACCAACGCCACCGCCGCCAATACCCTTTCGCAGGCGCGCAGCGAGGCCAAGCGCATTCTGGAGCAGGCACAGGCAGACGCCGACAGCCTGAAAGCGCAGGCGCAGCAGGAATGCGACGCCATGACCGCGACCGCCGCGCAAAAGCGCACCCAGACCGAGGCCGACTGCAAGGCCATGGTAGAGCGCGCCGAGCAGGAGGTGCAGCAGCGCTGGCAGGCATTTGACCACAAGGCCAACGAGCTGCTGGACCAGTATCGCAGCACAGACGGCCTGCCTTCGGAGGAAACATGAAAAAACGCGATATCCGGTTCGCTTCCATTCCTTCCACCGAGGAAGTGGCCGCAGAACGTGAGCGTCTTGCGTACCAGAGCCGCTACCAGCGGGTGCTGCGCAGTACGATCTATATTCTGGTGGTGGTAGCCGCAGCAGCCGTGCTGCTGGCTACGCTGTTTCTGCCGGTGCTTCAGGTCTCCGGCGACAGCATGTACCCTACATTAAATGATAAAGACATTATCCTGCTGGTAAAATCCAACCACATTGAAAACGGCGAGCTGTGCGGGTTTTACTGGCAGAACAAGCTGCTGCTCAAGCGCATCATCGGGCAGCCCGGTGATGTGATCGATATGGACGTGAACGGCGTAGTCTCGGTAAACGGCGTGGCGTTGGACGAACCCTATGTGGACGCGCTGACCGTGGGCGAATGCGACATCCGGTTCCCCTATCAGGTGCCGGAAAACCGCTACTTCGTGCTGGGCGACCACCGTGCCACCTCTATCGACAGCCGCAGCAGCGTGATAGGCTGCGTTGAAAAAAGCCAGATCGTGGGCAGGGTTTTCCTGCGGATATGGCCCTTGTCCAGTTTCTCGTTGATCCATTGACCCCGGGAGGAGGTATTTCGTTATGAACGACATTCTTAAAACGTACATGGAGCGGTTCCGTGAGAACCGGCACACCCTGCGGCGCTACACCGCATTTGTGCTGGCGCTTGCCATGATCACCACCCTGTTCGTCAACTGGCAGCTGCATGGCGTGGGCATCTCGATGACCGCGCAGTACCAGTGCGGCGAGGAGGAGCACACCCACACCGCAGATTGCTACACCAAGGTGCTCATCTGCGGTTACGAGGAAGGCGAGCTTGAAAATGCGGACGAGGTGGCCGCCGCTGCTGCGACCAGCCAGCCCACCGTTGAGGCTGAGCCCGCGCCGCTGTCGCTGGAGCCGCAGATCGAGTTTGTGCCCCACGAGCACACCGAGGACTGCTACACCGAGGTGCAGACCCTGACCTGCATGGAGGAAGAGCACGTCCACGGTGACGACTGCTTCGACCCCGAGGACGGCACCCTGATCTGCGAGAAATTTGAGCATACCCATGATGAAAACTGCTATACCACCGAGTACGAGCTGACCTGTGGACTGGAAGAGGGCGAGCTTGTGGAGCAGGTGGTGGAGCCCACCCAGAGCGCCGAGCTGGCGGCTATGGCTGTGGCCGAGCCTGTGGCACTGGAGCCGACGGTGGACACCGTGGAGCCCATCTACCACCACCACACCGACGCCTGCTATGAGGAAGTGCTTACCTGCCCCCTGCCGGAGCATCACCACACCGTAGCCTGCCTGAGCGACACCTCCGCCGACGTTGAGACCCCCGAGGAGTGGCAGGCCGCCAACGCCGAGGCCGTGATGACCGGCAACTGGGACGAGGACCTGCTCAGCGTGGCAAAGACCCAGCTGGGCTACGAGCAGAGCGAGAAAAACTTCGAGATCGACCCCGCGGACGGCGTGACCCTGCGCTACTACTCCCGCTACGGCCAGTCTTACGGCAACCCCTACGGCGAGTGGGACGTGATGTTCCTCTCCTACTGCCTGAAGTACGCCGGTATCCCCCAGAGCGCCATCCCGCAGGAGGCCAGCGTGCTTGCCCTGCGCAGCTCCATGAGCGACATGGATTGGCTGCTGGACGGCGAGGACGGCAGCGCCGCCAATGTGGGCGACATCGTTATTTATAATAAGTACGTCACCCGCACCGTGGCTGTGGACAGCAGCGCCGATGGTGCAGCGGACGATCTGGACGACCAGTTCAGCATGGACGCTGAGGGTGAGAACGGCGCAGAGCTTGAAACTTCCGGCGCTTCTGCGCTGGATGCAGCCCCCGCTGCCGACAGCGTGATCACCCCCGATCTCCCCGACACCGCCAACCCGGAACAGCCCGCCGCAAAGCCGGCGGACAGCACCGGCACCTCTGCATCCGGCGCGGACATCCTTATCCCCAGCGTGGTGTCCCCCGCTGCCGAGCCGCAGACCACCACCGTGACCGACGCTCAGCCCGTGGAGACCGTGGGCATCGTGAGCGAGGCGGACGATGACACCCTGACCGTCATCTCCGGCGATGTGGACGGCAAGGTGGCCGAGGTCACCCTTTCCAGCGCCGAGGTACTGGCCGTGGTGGATGTTGCCTATGCCCAGTACGCAGACGAGATGCTCTCCTCTGCCGTTGACGGCGCACTGAAAGCCCCCGATATGCTTTCGCTGACGGGTGAGGATACCACTGCAAGCACGACTACAACACCGAAATACATTGATTACTTTGCCGAAACCAGTACTTCCCAAAAAGGCGGTATTACCAGTATTACGATACAGAAGGGTACGGCTACCCTCAATCCGAATGATAAAATCGAGCTGAAGGACGGAGAAAAGCTTTCTCTGACCTACACTTATAGTATCCCTGAAGGCGCCCTTACAGATAGTAAAACGTTGACCTACCAGCTTCCCACGGGCATTACGCCGTTCGAGGAAAAGACTTTCCCTGTGGTCGACACAAACAATGGCAATAAAACTGTTGGCGAAGGTAAGGTTGATTCGAAGGGTAAGGTTACGCTCAAATTTGACGACAGTTTCGAGACTGATAAGCCTTTTGCCGGACACTTTGATTTTGATGTCACTGCATCCGTAACAGGTAGTGGAGACAGCAGTACGATCAGGTTCCCGACCGAGTGGGAGCTTACCGTCAAGCGGGCGCGCGATCTTTCCATTAAAAAGCAGGGCGCTACTCCCGTTGTGGAGAATGGCATCACCTACATTGATTACACGATCATCGTCTCTTCTGAGGATGGCTGGTCCGAAAAAATTGAAATCATGGATGTGCTCGGAAACAATGACGATATTTCCGGCACATACCTAAAAGACAGCTTTAAACTGTACAAGAACGGCAACAGCGACCCGATAACTGGTTACAAAAATGATATTAGCACCGACAGTTTCCATATTACAGATCTGAATCCATTAGGTGCCGGCGAGAGTTATAAGCTGACCTATCGTGTTAAGGTGACCCAAAACAAAAACGATACAGTTGTGCTCCAAAATAAAGCCCGCACCAATAAAGAAAATGACTGGTCGTATTGGGAGACTAAATTTGAGAATCCCATCTCGAAATACGGCAATTACAACCCCGACACGAACCAGATCAAGTGGACTGTGACTGTCAAGAACCCTTATGGTCAGAACCTGAAGGATTCGAAGGTCGTAGACAAGGTCACTACCTCTGGCGCCACGATCGTAGGCAATGTCACGCTGACACAAACCAGCACCCCAGAGGGCGAGTGGAGCAATACCGTTATTACAAACTCCATTGCTCCTTACGAGGATGGAACCGGGTTTGAGTATACCTTTGGGGATGCCAATGGCAAGGAGTATCAGTTTACCTATGTAACGTCGGTGCCTAAAGATTCTAACGGCAAACCCCAAGTGGTGCATAACGATTCCAAGATCACGATCAATAAGAAGAAGGATTACTCCACCGGGGCGGATACTTATCCGACTGACCGCAGCTGGTACTTTAACAAGAATAAAGTTGAAAACAGTCTGACCTCCACCGAAACCGAAAACCAGTATCTAGCAAAGTGGTCGCTTTCTTCCGAGGTGCCTAATTTCTGGGATACGTATGATTTCCTTGACCAGATCAAGGTTCCCAAGGAAGACGGCACCGAAATCGGCAAGCACTACGGCATCGCCTCGGAGCTGGATGCGGCGATCCGTGAGAGCCTGACTTTCACCACTGTAAACGGGGTACCGCTTAATGCTAAAGACGCCGGTATTGAAGTCACGATCGACTACTATGAAGAATCCTTCAAAGACCCGAGCAAAGCCACGAGATACAATAAAATTTCTGCTTCTGATAGCGATACCAAGATTCACACCTTTATCATCCATCTGAAGAACACAGGCTACAGCGGTACTTCCCCGATCAAGAGCATGAACATCGGCTGCTATTCCACGCACGTAGACACCACAGGGATCCCTGCCGGGAAGCAAGTCAACTTCTATAATAATGACACCTGCTACTCTTATAAAAAGGATGTGGTCGTTGAGAAAAAGGCTCTTACAAAGGGTGTATCCACAAACAGTCCAAAACAGGAATCCGAATACAATAACAATACCAACAGTTACAAAGCTACCGCTGAAGGAAGCTATAGCCAAAATAAGGGTATTTACTACGAACTCGTTCTGGATGTTTCCAAATGGACAACATTTAAGAACAAGGACGGAGAATATACCGTTACAGTAACCGATACGCTTCCCGACGGCCTTGCCCTTAAGGCAAATACTGTCAAGGCTTATTTGGGCTGGGATAAGTATTGTCAGGATCACGATTCGAATTTGAAGTATTATCTTAATAAACCAGACAACTTTAGCTACGAATGTAACGGGCAAAACATTACCTTTACATTCAACAATCTCGACCAGGTTGATTACGAGCTTGTAAAGCCTGCCGGCAGAATGACCCACCTCATCATCCGCTACGCAGCAAACCTTACCGATGAAGATTGGCAGCGCCCGCAAACCACAACCAAACCCTACACCAATACGGCAAAGTGGGGTAAAGAAGAAGCTGAGGCTACCATCACCATCAACCGCAATTTTAAATACCTGAGTAAGGTAGGGTCGTATGAACAGCTTAAAACCAATGGTAAAGAAAACGGTCAGCACGTGGTTCATTACAAGCTGGAGATCAACCCCACTTACAGCGATCTGCTGCCGAGCAGCGACACGGTAACTCTGACCGATACCCTGACCGTGCAGGACGTCAATGTTACTGCCCATCTGGACTTGGACAGCGTAAAGCTGTACGATTATCCGTATAGCGGCTCTGGCGGCACACCGTTGGATACGACAAGCTATGGTCTGGTTTATACGCAGGGAAAAGACGGCAGCAATTATGACACCCACACCATGACGTTTACGCTGCCGGATTCTCACGGTTATGTGTTGTGCTACGATTATGTGCTGGATTCCAACGCGGCCGTAACGCTCTCGAATAAAGCAGAGCTTGCAGGTGAGCACAAAGCAGAGGATAACGAGAACACCACAAGGGTCAACGGTACCGCTACTGCTTCTCAAAGTCAGTTCAAGCTGTATAAGGTCGATAGTCTGAACCCGTTGACACGCTTGCAGGGTGCAAAGTTCAACCTCTTTTACTACGATGGGACTACCAGAACGTACAAAGAGTATCTTGAGCAGTTCACGCATACCACGGACGCAAAAGGCGAGATTGTCCTTTACCTCGGTGATAACAAGAAAGACGATCCCTCTGGCGGGCACTTCACGATCGAGCCTGATACGCTCTACAAGCTCGAGGAGCTCGATCCTCCTGAGGGCTACCAGAAGAGTGCCGATGCTACTGCGTATGTCATCTTTGCAAACGCAAATATTTACGAATCGGCCGAGAATGCCTTGAAGAATACTGCAATACCCAATGATTTGGATCAAAGTAAGGTTGTGATCGTAACCAGCGGTCAGCAAAAGAGCTACGCCGTAGAGAATACACGTACCTGGCTGACCATCCAGAAGTTCTGGCAGGATCAGTATGGCAACACGATTTCCAGTGATGCCGCGCCGGAGACCGAGGTAACAGTACATCTGTATCGTTACCTTAAAAACGGCGGCAGCAAGGAAACCCGTGATACCACGTTCGATGTTCCTATTACCCTTAACAAAGATAACAAATGGACCTATGTTTACAAAAAGAGCTTGGAGACTGGCTACTACTACTACATTGAAGAGCCTTCTACCGGCAACAAGTATGAGGTGATCTACAGCGACAGCAACACGCCCGGTGTGGAAAGCGGCGGTCTGCTTACGCTGATCAACAAAGAAAAGGACACCTCCGGCTACGAGCTCCCCTCTACCGGTGGCACCGGTACACTCCCGTATACAGCCGTGGGCGGCACAATGATGCTGTCTGCGCTGGCATATAGTATTATCCACCGCAGGCACTGACATTGTAGTCACCTACGATGCAGTTGTGAACGAAAAAGCCAAGATCGATTCTGACGAGAATGAGAACGAAGCACATCTGGTTTACGGCAACAAGCACGAAACTGAGAAGCACAAAACCAAGACTTATCTGTACGAGTTCGACCTGATCAAGTTCAACGGTTCTAACGGCAAGCTGCTGGGCGGCGCTCAGTTCAAGCTGTACGATGCAAAGACTGGCGGCAGCGAGATCAAGCTTGTAGAGAATGCCGATGGCACTTACCGCGTGGCAACCGCAGATGAGATCACTGGTGAAAAAACCGTTGACCATATTGAAACGGTTGCGGGTAAGACTGTTAAGATCTCCGGTCTGGACAAAAAGGTCTACTGGCTGGCAGAGACCGTTCCTCCTGCCGGTTTCAATGCTCTGCCGGAGCGTGCTGAGGTTGATTTGACCCATGGTTCTAAGAAGGTAACTACCGAGTATCTCGTTGAAGGCACATATAACGAGGCAAATGCTGATTCCATCGGCGGTGTCGCAGTTGAGAACAACGCCGGCACTACCCTGCCCGGCACCGGCGGCATCGGCACCACCATCTTCTACGTTGTTGGCGGCGGCCTGATGGTTGCAGCAGCTATCCTGCTCATTACCAAAAAGCGCATGGAGAACCGCTAAGCTCTCCTTTTCCCCTGCACAGAGCGGGGCCGCAAGGCCCTCTGCTCTGATCCTGAAACTATAACGTTAGGGAGTAGCCCATGAAAAAGAACAAAAGCACCATTATATTGATCCTCGTCTTTTTCGTGGGTCTATCCGTGATGTTATACCCCACTATCAGCGATTACGTCAACCAGCGCAACCAGTCCCGCGCGGTGGCAAACTACGCGCAGGACGTGGACAACATGACCGATGCGGATTACAGCGCCTACTTTGACGCCGCCGATGCCTTTAACGCACAGGTGGCCGCCAACGAAAACGCCCTTTACCGCCCGGATCAGCTTACCGGCTACAACGACACGCTGGATATTACCGGCACGGGCATTATGGGTTACATCACCATTTCCAAAATCGGCGTGGAGCTGCCCATCTACCACGGCACCAGCGACAGCGTATTGCAGATCGCCGCAGGCCACTTAGAGGGCACCAGCCTGCCGGTGGGCGGCGCGTCCACCCACGCGGTCATCTCGGCGCACCGCGGCCTGCCCAGCGCAAAGCTGTTTACCAACCTCGACCAGCTGGAAGTGGGCGATACCTTTACCATCACCGTGCTGGACCGGGTGCTCACCTACGAGGTGGACAAAATTTCCATCGTGCTGCCCACCGAGACCGATGAGCTGAAGATCGCCGAAGGCAAGGACTACGTCACCCTGATGACCTGCACCCCCTACGGCATCAACACCCACCGCCTGCTGGTACGCGGCCGCCGCGTAGAGACCCCGGATCAGTACAAGCACCTCCGCGTTACCGCCGAAGCGCTTAAAATTGAACCCATTATTGTTGCGCCCATTATGGCGCTGCCCATGCTGCTGATCTTGCTGATCGGTATGCTGATTTCTACACGCAAACCCAAGAAAACGAGAGGTGAAGAACATGAAAAGCATTGATTTGCGTCATCGTCTGGCGGCTGTGCTGCTGGCTATGTGCCTTGTGGTATGCTGCGCCCTGCCGGCGTTTGCCACCAGTGCCAACATTGTACTGGGGCGTCTGGGCTCGCTCCATGTCCGTCTGTACGACACCCACAACGATGTGCCCCTGCGCGGCGGCGAGCTTACCCTGTATCAGGTGGCCTCCGTCAAGCGCACCAACGGCAACCTGTACTTTGACTATACCGGCGATTTTACGGGCTGCGGTGTCGTGCTGGGCGATCTTTCCGACAGCACGCTGGCAGACCAGCTGGTAAAGTATCTGCCCGCTGTGCCCGCCATTGCCGCCCAGCAGGACGTGAACGAAGAGGGCTATGCCAACATTACCAAGCTGCCGCAGGGTCTGTACTTGGTCGTGCAGACCGAGGCATCCCACGGCTACGAGGCCATCAAGCCCTTCCTTGTGTCCATCCCCATGCCCGATGGCGACAACTGGATCTACGATGTGGACGCCACCCCCAAGGTAGGCGCTACCATCCCGGAAACGCCGGACACCCCCGACACCCCGAATGTGCCGGATACGCCCGACACACCGGACACCCCCGATCTCCCGGAGCAGCCGGATAACCCGGATACGCCGGTGAGCCCCGGCACACCGGATAACCCGGTAAGTCCCGGCACCCCGGACAACCCCGTAAGCCCCGAAAATCCGGATAACCCGGTCTCCCCTTCCAACCCCGATAAGCCTGTTCTGCCCCAGACCGGCCAGTTGAACTGGCCCGTGCCGGTGCTGGCCTGCAGCGGCGTGCTGCTGTTTGCCGCAGGCTGGGTGCTGAACCGTCAGGGCAAAAAGGAAAACTGACTTTGCACTCCTTTCTTTTCGGCACAGCGTGGCGTTGTGTACCGAATTTGCTCCCCCGCAAGGGGGAGCATTTTTTGTGCCCTTTCCCCTGCCGGGCGCAGCACGATTTTGAATGCGCTCCGCGTTGCTCTGCGCATAATCAGCGGAAAATATATTTTTAAATTTGCAATTCTGGAAAATCTGCGGATTTTCCAGAATTGCCTTTTCACGGGTGGGGTTTGAGCACGAACCCTCTCAGGCATCTCGCTTTGCTCGATGCCAGCTCCCCCGAAGGGGGAGCTTTTTGGGTGGAGCTGGCGAACGCAGTGAGCCTGAGGGGGTACACGCAAAAGAGCCGCTGTACTTTTTGTACAGCGGCTCTTATTTTATGCAATCTGTATTAGGTTTTTACTGCTGCTGGGCGGCCCTTTTGGCTTCCAGAGCCAGAATGGCGTCGCGGCGGCTCAGGTTGATGCGGCCCTGCTGGTCGATGTCGGTCACCTTGACCACGATGGCATCGCCCACGGCAACCACGTCCTCTACCCGCTCCACGCGCTTGGTGTCCAGCTTGGAGATATGCACAAGGCCTTCCTTGCCCGGGGCGATCTCCACAAAGGCACCAAAGTTCATCAGACGGGTCACCTTGCCCTTGTAGATGGCACCGATCTCGGGGTCCTCCACAATGGTCTTGATGGTAAAGATGGCGCGCTTTGCGTCCTCCTGATCCACGGCGGAGACGAACACATGGCCGTCCTCCTGCACATCGATCTTGCAGTTGCAGGTGGCGCAGATATCCTGAATGACCTTGCCGCCCTTACCGATCACGTCCTTGATCTTGTCGGTGGGGATCATCATGCTGAACATCTTGGGTGCCCAGCGGCTCAGCTCCTGACGGGGCTCGGCGATCACCGGCTTGATGATCTCGTCCAGAATATACAGGCGGCCCTTGCGGCACTTCTCGAAGGCCTCGGCAATGATGTCGTAGGTCAGGCCGTCGATCTTGATATCCATCTGGATGGCGGTGATGCCCTTGCGGGTGCCGCCAACCTTAAAGTCCATATCGCCGTGGAAGTCCTCCACGCCCTGAATGTCCAGCATGGTCATCCAGCGCTCGCCCTCGGTGATCAGGCCGCAGGAGATACCGGCAACCGGAGCCTTGATGGGCACGCCTGCGTCCATCAGTGCCAGCGTAGAGCCGCAGATGGAAGCCTGAGAGGTGGAGCCGTTAGAGCTGAGCACCTCGGACACGCAGCGGATGGTGTAGGGGAACTCCTCCAGAGAGGGCAGCACCGGCACCAGAGCACGCTCGGCCAGTGCGCCGTGGCCGATCTCGCGGCGGCCGGGGCTGCGCGGTGCGCGTGCCTCGCCCACAGAGTACGGCGGGAAGTTATAGTGGTGGATATAGCGCTTGGTCTGCTCGTCGGTCAGGTCATCCATCAGCTGGTTGTCCTTGGTGCCGCCCAGCGTGCAGGTGGTAAGCACCTGCGTCTGACCACGGGTGAACATACCGGAGCCGTGCACGCGGGGCAGGATGCCCACCTCAGCGGCCAGCGGGCGGATCTCGTTGATGCCGCGGCCGTCCACGCGCTTGCCTTCATCCAGCAGCCAGCGGCGCACCACGAACTTCTGCATCTTGTAGCTTACCAGATCCAGATCGGCGGCGGACAGGTCGGGGTATTCCTCAGCGATCTTGTCCATGATGGGCAGCAGGGCTGCGTCACGCACGTTCTTGTCGTCGGTGTCCATAGCGGCCTTGAAATCGTCCAAGTACTTGTTCTGGATGGCGTGGAACACGTCCATATCCAGACCCACAACCTGGAAGTCGATCTTCGGCTTGCCGCGCTCGGCCACGATCTTGTTGATGAACTCGATGATCTTCTTGATCTCAACGTGTGCGGTCTTGATGGCGGTCAGCATAGTGTCCTCGTCCACCTCGTTGGCGCCGGCCTCGATCATCACGATCTTGTCCATGGTGGCGGCAACGGTCAGGGCAAGGTCGCTCACCTTGCGCTGCTCCTGCGTGGGGTTCAGCACGATCTCACCGTCCACCAGACCCACCTGCACGCCGCCGATGGGGCCGTTCCACGGGATATCGGATACGGCGGTCACCAGAGAAGCGCCGATCATGCCGGCGATCTCGGGGCTGCAATCCGGGTCAAGGCTCATGACGGTCATGGTAATGCACACGTCGTTGCGCATCTCCTTGGGGAACAGCGGGCGCATGGGGCGGTCCACCACGCGGCTGGTCAGGATGGCGCGCTCGCCGGGGCGGCCCTCACGGCGCATAAAGCTGCCGGGAATGCGGCCTGCGGCGTAGAGCTTTTCCTCGTACTCCACGTTCAGCGGGAAGAAATCCACGCCCTCGCGGGGCTTGGGGCTCATGACCACGTTGCACATCACGCAGGTCTCGCCGTAGCGGATCAGTGCGCTGGCATTGGACAGGCCACACATCTTGCCCATTTCAACCTTGAACGGGCGGCCGGCCAGCATGGTTTCGTAGACCTTGAAGTTGTCAAAGGTCTCTTTGCGGGAACCAAATTCGATTGCCATTGTTTCTGCCTCCTTGTTTTTCGGATCGTTCTATCCAAAAAGCCGTGGCGTGCGCATTATAGCAATAAATCCAGCGTCCCTGCCCGCAGGCACGGGCGTTCGATTTACTGCTGCAATACGCTGCCACCGCTATTTTGTGCGCATGGGATACATGGAGCTATACATAAAGCAAAGGGCAGGTACCTTTGCGGTACCTGCCCTCCGTTAAAATTACTTACGCAGACCCAGAGTTGCGATCAGAGCACGGTAACGCTCGATGTCCTTCTTCTGGAGATAAGCCAGCAGATTGCGGCGACGGCCAACCATCTTCAGCAGACCGCGGCGGCTGTGGTGATCGTTAGGGTTCTTCTTCAGGTGCTCGTTCAGCTCGTTGATGTGAGCGGTCAGCAGAGCGACCTGAACCTCGGGGGAGCCAGTGTCCTTCTCGGTCAGAG
>PPYF01593687.1_pt1 | contig 17079 bp, 7 predicted proteins | sample 1559871 | NCBI WGS metagenome assembly PPYF01 (sample SAMN08240021, study PRJNA423297) | Human gut metagenome, whole genome shotgun sequencing project.
TTGTGATTAAGCAAGGCAAAACAAATTATAAAGTCAAAGTGTTTTTTGACCATAGTAGCGGTTTGACTGCTGAGGACAGGTTGAAACGCATTATTCAGGCAGAAGCAGAGAGAGAATCTGCGTAAGTAATATAAAAAATATCCACGCACCCCCTTGACAAAAGCTTTCAGAAGATACCCTGCTTGCTGCAATGGAAACAGCGGGGAATAAGGAATTTGATTCTGAAACAGAGAAAAAAGGACTTGGGACACCGGCAACCAGAGCCAATATCATCGAGAAGCTGGTAGCTTCGGGGTACGCAGAACGTAAAGGAAAACAGATTCTTCCTACAGTGGCAGGATGTGAGTTGATCCATGTAATGCCGGAGAATCTGAAATCTGCAAGCCTGACAGCAGAATGGGAGAATCAGCTTCTGATGATGGAAAAGGGGAAAATCCAGGAAGATGAATTTATGAAGGGGATTGTATCCATGATTAACGAGATTCTTTCTTTGTGCAGGGCGATCCCGGAAGAAGAACGGAACCGTTTTCAGACTGCAAGGGAAGTGATTGGAAAATGCCCGGTATGTGGTTCCGATGTATATGAGGGAAAGACAAATTATTACTGTTCTGACAGAAGTTGTCAGTTTGCTCTGTGGAAGTCGAACCGCTTTCTGGAAAGTATGAAAAAGTCGATGGATAAAAAGATGGCGGTGGAGCTTCTGAAAAAGGGGCGTACCCATGTGAAAGGACTGTATTCCAAGAAAAAAGACAGTAAATTTGATGCGGATTTGGTACTAGGGCTGGAAGATGGAAAAGCCAGATTCAGTCTTGAGTTTCCTAAAAAGAAGAAATAAAAGCACAGACGGAAGGAGGAATGAGTTATGGCTCATTTAGATGAGATACGGGGACTTGCGGAGTATCATGCAACCCGTATCAGCAGTTCACCGAGAGATTGGATGAATTATCTGGATACTGCAGCCAGACTGTATCGGTATCCATTTATGGATCAGCTTTTGATTCACGCACAGCGTCCAAAGGCAACTGCCTGTGCTTCGCTGGAATTATGGAATGAAAAAATGCTGCGGTGGGTAAACCGAGGGGCAAAGGGAATTGCTCTTTTAGATGAAACCATGCAGAAAACAAGACTTCGGTATGTATTTGATATTCAGGATACTCATAAGGTAAAAGGTGGAAGAACACCGTATTTGTGGCAGTTGCAGGAGAAGCAACAGGAAGCCTTATTAAACCATTTAGAAGAGGTTTACGGACTGGAAACTAAGGATGCAGGAAATCTTTCGGATGCACTGATGGCAACTGCAAAATACATGGTGGAAGAAAACCTGGATGAATATCTGGATGGTTTGACGTATGTGACAGAAGGAACGTACCTGGAGGAGCTGGAAGAAGATACCATCCGCAGCGAATTTCGCAGTCTGTTGACAGACAGCATTTATTATACGCTGGCTTCCAGATGTGGACTTGATCCGCTGGAACGGCAGGAAGAAATGGACTTTGTACATATCACAGACTATAACAGCTTATCAGTGCTGACATTTATTGGAAATGCAACGAGCATGGCCAGTGAGTCTGTGTTAGTGGATATTGGAAGATTTGTACACCGTATTTCATTAGAAGAAATGAAAAAGGGTATTGAAAATTCGGAAGAAAGGAATTATAATAAATTTAACACGTTAATTCGTGAAAGCAGAGAGAACAACAACAGAATCATAGAAAACGAATATCCACAGGAAAATGAAGGAGGAAATGAGCATGGAACTGACATATCATCGCAAAGGGGATTATCTGTTTCCGAATCTGACAATCCAGGAGACAGAAGCACAGATCGGGAAATACGGAATGCTGCGGAGGACATTTCTGAAGGAACACAAGAACAGCCTGTATCAGAGCCTGTTGCTGACTGGGAAACTGAACTGCCATCTGGAGGAGATCGAGAAAACAGCACAGAAGAGATTGGAAGTACAGATGGAGAAACTGTTGGAGAAGAATCCGGCACCGTCGAAAGAGGAGAACCCGATGGCGTGGACAGCCCATATGAACAGTCTGATGGCAACAGCGGAAGAGAGCATCTTGACGGAATTGGTATACAGCTAGTTGAAGATACAAGTGAAGATCAGTTAAGTAAAGCAGAGGAAGAAGTCGCCTCTGCTTTATCTTTGCCCGAACTTCCATCTGTAAATGAACAGAAAAGGGAAATTGAAAATAGAATAGCTGCCCTCTATGCCGGGGAGATTGCCATTCCAAGTGAGGTGGTCGATGAGGTTTTAAGGACCGGGGGAAACCGAAGTAAGAGCCAGCTTCGTATCATCTATAATTTTATGAGTGAACAGACACCGGAAGAATATACAGAGTTTGTGAAGCGGGAGTATGGAACTGGTGGAAAGGGCTTTGAAATCAATGGCATGGAATATTCTGTCTGGTTTGATGAGACGGGATTGCAGATTGCAGTAGGGCATACCGTTACCGATCAGATTCTGGATAAAGCGTTTTTATCCTGGGAAGATGTGAGTGGACGTATCCATCAGCTTTTGAAACAGGGCGAATATGCACCGCAGTCGGTACTGGATGTTGCAAGGGAAAATGCAGTAAAGGAACATGCACAGTCACTTGCCTATATGAAAGCAGATATGGCAGAGGGCGTGGCAGAACTTGTTTTTGATGAAGAGGATTTACCACATCTTCACAGTATTTATCCGGAAATAACAGATTATCTGGAAGAAAAACTGGTAGATCCGCAGTGGCTGTCAGATCTGAATGAACGTCTGGAAGGACTGGCAATGGCTTACGAGGAAGACAGAAGCATTATGCGGTTCCGTACCTATAATCCAATCAGAATATCCAGTCAGTTCCAGAAATTTGCAGCAGAAGTAATTCCATACAGTGCCAGAGAGGAATTTGCATGGCAGGAACATAAGGTGTTTATTACTCAGGATGAAATAGATGCTTTTCTTGCCGGGGGAGGTCCGTATTCGGATGGAAGGCTTTCTACCTATTCTTTTTATCTTCTGAATGAAGATGATAAAGCAAGAACAGATTTTATCAAGGAAAGATATGGAACAGGTGGCTGCAGCCATGCTTTATGTGGGGCAGATGATTCACATGCAGATTATGATGGAAAAGGTTTGAAGCTGGAGAGAGGGGACTATGGAAATCCAGATACTTCGGTGCTGCTTCCCTGGGCAAAAGTGGCAAAAAGAATCGGATATCTGATTGATAACCAGCAGTTCTTACATTCTACAGATTATTCCCGTATGCCAGACTATGAGAGGGAAAGGATTGCAGGGAAAGTGATAAGCTTTTATGCAAGACTTCCGGAAGAAATTGAGCGTCCGTTTAAACAGGATTTCTTTAATGAAGAAGCAAGAAAAGAACTTCCTGTTATGCTGAATGATTCAGAGCAGACGCAGAAATTGTTACAGGCGATGGATGATGCCCTGGCAATGCTGCCATTGGATTTTGAAGCAGTGGGATATACCTATGAACAGAAATTACAGCTTTTGACGGAAGTACATCAGTATGTGGAGGGAAGCTACACGATTTTTCCAGAGCAGAAAGTACCAGATCAGGCAGATGGCTTAAATGGATACCAGATGTCTTTATTTGATATTGTGAGTGCTTCCGAACCAGAAGAAAATACAGAAGAACCAGAAGTGGAAGAATCGGCTGCAGAAGTGGAGGAGGTACAAAAAGGAGAACCAGAATCAGAATTTGAGTCGGAATCCGTAATTGTGCAGGAAGAATGGGACGAGAATGTATTTGAATATCAGGGGTATCATTTTGAAGCAGTGGGGGTTCTTCCTCAAGGTCTGGAAGGAAAAGAACTGGTAAACCAGACAAGAGGAAATACAGAATTGCACTTGACTACCTACGAGCGAGAAGATGATATTTTATATTCCTATGCAGGATTCTACGAGGCAAGTGGTTCATCAAAAGCTGATATTTTCCGGTGTATGGAAACTGGACGAAATTATATTCCAGGGGAGAACGAATTATTTGGCTATGAGGGAGAATTTTTACCATATCTGCAGAATGAACAGGTGCAGGAACAGGAACCGCATAATTTCCATATTACAGATGATGACCTTGGTGCTGGCGGTCCGAAAGCAAAGTTTAAAGCAAATATGGAAGCTATCCGGCTGCTGAAAGAACTGGAACAGGATCAGAGATTAGCAACACCGGAAGAACAGGAAGTGTTGTCGAGATATGTTGGATGGGGCGGTATTCCACAGGCTTTTGAAGAGAGAAACAGTGCCTGGGCAGAGGAATACACGCAGTTAAAAGGAATCCTCACACCAGAAGAATACAGTGCAGCAAGGGCATCAACGCTGAATGCCTTTTATACTTCTCCGACAGTCGTCAAAGCAATGTATGAAGCACTTGGAAATATGGGACTGAAACAGGGAAATATCCTGGAACCGTCCTGTGGAGTTGGTAACTTTATGGGACTTTTACCGGAAAGCATGAGTGCTGCAAATATGTATGGTGTGGAGCTTGATCCGGTTTCTGGGCAGATTGCAAAGCAGCTTTACCAGAAGAACAGGATTGCGGTACAGGGATTTGAGGAAACCAGTTATCCGGACAGCTTTTTTGACTGTGTGATTGGAAATGTACCATTTGGGGCATATCAGGTCAGTGACCGCAAATATGACAGATACCATTTTATGATCCATGATTATTTTATTGCAAAATCCTTAGATATGGTGCGTCCGGGCGGAGTGGTGGCAGTTGTCACGTCAAGCGGTACGATGGATAAACAGAATCCGGAAGTCCGACAGTATTTTGCAAACCGGGCAGATCTGCTAGGGGCAATCCGCTTACCGAACAATGCTTTCCAGAGAAATGCCAATACCAGTGTGGTTGCGGATATCCTGTTTTTCCAGAAAAGGGACAGGGCTGCGATCACAGAGCCAGACTGGGTACAGTTAAAAACCACGCCAGAAGGCTATACAGTCAATTCCTATTTTGCAGACCATCCGGAAATGGTACTTGGAGATTTTACAACAGAAAGTACCCAGTACGGAAAACAGGAAGTAACGGTAAAGGCAAAAGAGGGAGCAGATCTGGCAGAACAGTTAAAAGAAGCGGTGAAACATATCCAGGGAACCATCACAGAGCAGGAGATTTCGGATACGGAACTGGAAGAACAGGTGGTATCCATACCGGCAGATCCGAGCATTAAGAATTTCAGCTTTGCACTTGTAGGAGAGGACATTTATTACAGGGAAAATTCTGTTATGAATAAGACGGAAATTCCCATTGTGACAGGCGAGCGTGTCAGAGGCATGGTTGCTATCCGGGATGCAACAAACAGACTTCTGGAACGGCAGTTGGAAGAATGCAGTGATGAAGAGGTTGCCAGCTTACAGGCTGAATTGAACCAGGTTTATGACAGTTTTACCGCAAAGTATGGACTACTCAGCAGCAATGCCAATAAAAGAGCGTTCAGCATGGACAGCAGCTATTGCCTTTTGACTTCCCTTGAATTTCTGGACGAAAAGGGCGAGTTGAAGCGGAAAGCAGACATATTTACGAAAAGGACGATCCACAGGGCAGAGCCGGTAACATCGGTAGATACTGCAAGTGAAGCACTGGCGGTATCTATCGGGGAAAAGGCAAAAGTGGATATTCCTTATATGATGGAGCTTACCGGGAAAACAGAGGAAGAGGTCACAGAGGAGCTTACAGGCGTTATCTTCAAAAATCCCCTTACAGATAAATGGGAGCCATCCGACGAGTATCTTTCAGGAAACGTCAGGGAGAAGCTGAACATTGCAAGGCAGTTTGCAGAAAACCATCCGGAATATATGGTCAATGTACAGGCACTGGAACGGGTACAGCCAAAAGATCTGGACGCTTCCGAGATTGAAGCAAGGCTTGGTGCAACATGGATTTCGCCGGACTATATTACAGAGTTCATGGCAGAAACATTCCATACACCACGACAGCATATCAATTATGAGCGTATCAAAGTACAGTATGCGGAAGTGACCGGACAATGGAACGTAAAAGGAAAGAACGTGGACAGCAGCAATAACCCGCTTTCCACCGCAACTTACGGAACACAGAGGGCAAATGCTTACAGACTGTTGGAGGATGCTCTGAATCTGCGTGACACAAAAATCTATGACACAATACATGATGCGGATGGGGAACACCGGGTACTGAACCGGAAAGAAACCACCCTGGCACAGCAGAAGCAGGAACTGATCCGGGAGGAATTTAAAGAGTGGATCTTTAAGGATATGCGCCGACGGGAAACGCTCTGCAAAATTTATAATGAACGGTTTAACAGCATCCGGCCAAGGGAATATGATGGCAGTCATATCCAGTTTGTCGGAATGAATCCGGAAATTAAGCTGATGGAGCATCAGAAAAATGCGGTGGCACATATCCTTTATGGAAATAATACCCTGCTTGCACATTGCGTAGGTGCGGGCAAGACGTTTCAGATGATTGCAGCCGGTATGGAGAGCAAGCGTCTGGGACTGGCACAAAAGAGCCTTTATGTGGTTCCAAACCATTTGCTGGAACAGTGGGGAAGTGATTTTTTACGGCTGTATCCGGGAGCGAATATTCTGGTGGCAACAAAGAAAGATTTTGAACCTGCAAACAGAAAACGGTTCTGTTCCAGAATCGCAACCGGGGATTATGATGCGGTCATTATTGGACACAGCCAGTTTGAGAAAATTCCGCTTTCCAGGGAAAGGCAGATTGCATTGCTGGAAGATCAGATTGCAGACATTACCTATTCTATTGAAGCAGCAAAAGAGGAAACAGGACAACAGTATACGGTTAAGCAGATGGAAAAGACAAAGAAAACCCTGAAAGCAAAACTGGAAAAACTGAATGATCAGACACGAAAGGATGATGTTGTGACTTTTGAGCAATTAGGCGTGGACAGGCTGTTTGTGGACGAGTCACATTATTACAAAAACCTTTTTTTATACACAAAAATGCGGAATGTGGCAGGCATTTCACAGACCGATGCACAGAAAAGCTCAGATATGTTTATGAAATGCAGGTACATGGATGAGATTACCGGGGGAAAGGGAATCACGTTTGCAACGGGAACACCGGTATCAAACAGTATGACGGAATTATACACCATTATGAGATACCTCCAGTATGATACTTTAATGAATATGGGAATGGGACATTTTGATTCGTGGGCAGCGACTTTTGGAGAAACAGTTACAGCAATCGAATTGTCACCGGAAGGGACGGGCTATCGTGCAAAAACACGATTTGCCCGTTTCTTTAATCTTCCAGAGCTGATATCCATATTTAAGGAAGCAGCGGATATTCAGACTGCAGATATGCTGAATCTCCCTGTACCGGAAGCAGAATATATCAATGAAGTATTAAAGCCGAGTGAGGAACAGAAAGAAATGGTGGAAGCCTTTTCAGAACGTGCAGAACAGGTTCGTGGCGGTGCGGTAGATCCAAGGGTAGATAACATGCTCAAGATTACCAACGATGGAAGAAAATGTGCATTAGACCAGAGGCTTTTAAATGATATGTTGCCGGATGCAGGGGAAAGTAAGGTAAATGCTTGTGTGGAGAATGCTTTCCAGGTATGGGAGGACGGAAAAGATACACAGGCTACCCAGTTGATCTTCTGTGACCTCAGCACACCGAAAACTGACGGAACATTCAATGTTTATGATGATGTGAGAAATAAGCTGGTGGAACGGGGAATCCCGAAAGAGCAGATCGCATTTATCCATGAGTATAATACGGAAGTAAAAAAAGCGGAGCTGTTTGCAAAGGTGCGGGCCGGGCAGGTAAGAATCCTGATGGGTTCCACTCCAAAACTCGGTGCTGGTACCAACGTCCAGGACAGATTACTTGCGCTGCATCATCTGGACTGCCCTTGGAAACCGTCTGACCTGGAACAGCAGGAGGGACGTATTCTCAGACAGGGAAACCAGAATGACAAGGTAAAAATCTTCCGGTATGTAACGGAAAATACATTCGATTCGTACATGTGGCAGATTCTGGAAAACAAGCAGAAGTTTATTTCACAGATTATGACCAGTAAATCCCCGGTTCGTGCCTGTGAGGATGTAGATGATACGGCATTGTCCTATGCAGAGATTAAAGCACTGGCAACAGGAAACGAGTACATCAAGGAAAAAATGGATCTGGATGTGCAGGTAAGTAAACTGAAACTTCTGAAAGCAAACCACACCAGTCAGATCTATCGTCTGGAATCGGATATTGCAAAACGGTATCCGGTACAGATCACAGCATTAAAAGAGAAGATTGCCGGTATGTGTGTAGATGCAGATGTAGTAAAAGGAATAGATTTACAGGATAATGACCACTTTGCAATGACAGTCGGTGGAAAGCTGTATACCGATAAAAAAGAAGCGGGAGTTGCACTGATTTCAGCAGCATCTAGTCTGAGGTCTGTAAAATCAGCCGGACAGATCGGGGAATATCATGGTTTTGCTCTTTTTTCAGAATATAATTTCCTGTCGAATACCTATACCATGACGATCAAGGGAAAATGCTCTTATAAGATTGAGTTCGGAAAGGATACTCTGGGCAATATCCAGAGGATTCATAATGCACTTTCTGCAATCGAGAAAAAGCTGGCAGATACCGAGCAGAATCTGGAAACGGTACAACAACAGTTAAAGACAGCACAGGAAGAGGTGCGGAAACCATTCCCAAAAGAAGCGGAACTGAGTGAAAAAATGGAACGTCTGGCGGAATTAAATGCCATGCTCAATATGGATGAGAAAGGGGGAGAAAATCTTCTGGCAGACGAGGGCATCGGGGAAAATCCGGAAGTAAACGTGCCAGAGGAGCGACAGGACAGAATTGCAGACAGTGTTCATAAAACATCTATTCTGGAAAGACTGAAAGAACAGAAACAGCAGGAGCAGACAGGCGAAACACATCAGAAACCAAAAAAGAAACACGAACAGGAGTTATAAAGGGTATCCCGTCAGAGTAACCAGAGCTTTGGCGGGATTTTTCTATGGAGGATTTGATTATGGCAAACAGAGAAGAACAGTTAAAGCAGATTACAGAGCAGTTGGAACAGGGTGTTGCAGAAATATTCACATCAGAAAAATATACGGAATATCTGAACACAATGGCAAAGTTCCATAATTACAGTTTCAATAATACTCTGCTAATCACCATGCAGAAACCGGAAGCGACACTGGTAGCCGGGTATCAGGCATGGCAAAAGAAATTTAACCGGCAGGTAAAAAGAGGAGAAAAAGGCATCCAGATCATTGCCCCGGCTCCGTATAAAGAGAAACAGGAGATTGAGAAAACAGATCCGGAAACAGGCGAGATTGTGATCAGGGAAGATGGACAGCCGGAAACAGAAGTGGTAGAGCGTGTCATTACAAAATTTCGGGTTACGACAGTATTTGATGTCAGCCAGACCACAGGAGAACCAATTCCAGAGTTTGAGGTATCAGAACTGGAGGGGGATGTTCTGATTTACCATGATTTTATGGAAGCACTGAAAACGGTTGCCCCAGTTCCCATCAGTTTTATTGAAATTGATGGGGAAGCGAAAGGCTTTTATCAGATTGTAGATAAATATATTGCTGTTCAGCCTGGTATGAGTGAGGCACAGACCATGAAAACTGCGGTGCATGAAACCGCACATGCAGTATTGCATGATCGTGACCAGATGGAAGCAGAGGGTGTCGTAAAAGACCAGCTTACAAAAGAAGTGGAGGCAGAAAGTGTTGCTTATGTGGTATGTAATCATTTTGGACTGGACACATCGGAGTATTCCTTTTCCTATATTGCAAGCTGGTCTTCTGGTAAAAATATGAAAGAGCTTCGTGCTTCCATGGACACCATTCGTAAGACTTCTGCTGATATGATCGGACAGATTGAGGAAAAACTCAAAGAATTTCAGATAGAAATACCGGAGCAGGCAGAAGAATTGAGTGCCATGCAGTATGCGGAGCAGACCATCAACCGTCTGGAACAGGAACGGACGATTTTCAGCAATGACCAGAGAAACCTTATCGTGAATTTTGCTTATAAACTGGATAATAGGGAAGCAACGGAAAAACTGTCAGAGAGCCTTGCAGAGTCTATTCTGGATGGAAACAGAGAAGAAGTATTAAAACTGCTTGGAGAAGCGGAGGAGCAGATTGAGAGTCTGCCGGATTCGCTGATCGGCTTATCCGAACTGCATGAAGCTGGATTTTATTCGGAAAGTATGCTTCCGCTTACTAGGGAACGGGCAGTGGAACTGCACCATGAGGGAGTAACGGTTTACGGGCTGACCGGCGCAGTTGACGTTCAGGAGCAGTCGCAAAGAGTTATGAATTTGGAACGGGATATTTTACAGCATGACGGGTTATTCGGAGTGACGAAATTTGAATGGGAAAATTATCGGAGAAGTCAGGAGACGGTTATGACACCGGAAGAAAAGGCAAAAATCAAAGAAACACTTCTTTTAGAGAGTGATGGAAACCGTTATGGTATTTATCAGATCAACAGTGGCCAGGAAGAAAGAGGGTATCAGTTTTTTAGTCTGGAAGCGGCAAAAGAAATGGGATTTACTGTAGATGGCAAAGACTATCAGATGGTTTACAGTGAAAGATTGAGAGATGCTACGACGCTGGACAATCTTTTTGAGCGTTTTAATATAGAACGACCAAACGATTTTACCGGACATTCCATGTCAGTCAGTGATGTGATCATTATGAACCGGGGCGGCAGATTAACCGCATACTATGTAGATTCTTTTGGATTTACAGAACTGCCGGACTTTGTGGCACAGAGAGTCGAGATGTTAAATGCCAATCCTGTAAAAGCGTATCCGGAAGTTTATATGGGAACTTTGGAAAAGGCTATGCAGGAGAGAAATGTAGATGCTTATCTGGATTCCAGAAAACTGAATATTGATTGTAAAAATGCAATCGAACAGGCAATCGCAGAGGGATTCGACGGTATGCGTTTAAATCCAGATGCGGCAGTAAGCGTGGTTGAAAAATATGGGGAAGAACGGGTTGCTTTTGTTCTGGCAAATACATTGAAACAGCTTTCCTATGATGGAAGATTTTCTGATGGTAATAAACGTTGGGCAGATGGCATTGATATTCCGGAAAACATCAGCCGGGGAATGGATCTAAACAGGGACTATATTGTGGGCAGTCATCCTGCAGTCCTGAATGGTTTCATTGATATGGCAAGAAAAGAAATCCGTACCCGGAAACTGGAAGAGGTGCTTGGTGTGAAAAATCAGCATATCACTGAAACTACAAGAGGATATGAAGCAGACGGACATACAGGCACCTGGTATGCAATGGATATGAAAACGTATCATGGGGAGCGATTCTTCCAGATGCGGAATGAGGAATACGGTCAGGACGTGGCAGATATTATCGTATCGGAAAATGGAACACTGGTGGCAGAGGACATCTGGGATGGATTTGATGAAGGAGCCAGGGAAGCTATTTCAGAATATCTGGAAGAAAATGGTGCAACGGTATATGACCTGATGGAGCTTCCAGACCAGGCAACAGTTATCTTAGCAGACGGAACAGTTATGAAAATCATGGAACAGCAGCCAATCAGTACGGATACATGGGAGCCGACACTGACCGGACAGAATCTGCATGGGGAAGAACAGAAATTCAGTTTTTTCGAGATTCATAAAGTCAGAGAAAATAATGGTATTGATCTGAAAATGCCAGAAAATCATTATATTGACAAATATTATGTGATCGAAGATCTGGCAGCAAAAGGTGGAATGAAGATTGAGCGATATAAGGATCTTGGGGCTGCCCTTGGAGCATATTACTCTCTGCCTAATCATAAAATGAAAGCTCTTGGAATTGAAAATACGGCACCGCTGCGAGGCAGTCTTGATTTTATCCAGTGCAAGAATGGAATAGATACGCTGATCTATGATTGTCAGAAAGTGGAGGGATGGCTGAATCCGCAGATATACAATACTTTTAAAGAGATAGGCAACAGTCTGGAAGTGCATGATACAGAGATAGCATACCAGATTGGAGTTCAGTATTTTACAATTCAGACAGCAGAAGATGGTTACGATTATACATTTTATGATAAGGACTATCTGGAACTGGATGGTGGTGTCTACGATAATCCGGATATTTCTATTTCAGAAGCAATGGAGAACATTTTAGAGGAAGAAGGATTGCCCCTGGAAGATGCAAATGTGATGGATTATGAAGAACTGTATGCAGAAATTGAATATGCAGAAGAAGAGAGAATGGAGAAGATACAGTTTGAACGTAATTGTCCAAAGGCTTTTTTTGATGGTTATGACAGGGAAGCGGCATTAAAAAATTATGAGGGAATAACCGTACAATTTAAAATGTCTGGTATGTATTTGACAGTGCAACCGACTGAGGAAGGCTATAAATACCTGGTTTATGATCAGAAACTTCATGAAATTTCAGAAGATGCCTGTGGAAATCCAGAAGATTCTATTCAGAAAGCAATGTATGTCAGTCTGAAAAATGAAGGCTTGGAAGATGTTGAATGTGTAAAAGCTGATGACAGGGAGTTTCGGGATAAGGTAATCAATCATTCTAAAGAAGTGCTGGCTAGTGGAGATGTTCGATTCACTTCGGAACTTGGCAGATGTGAAACAGCATTGAATGGAATGGGCAGGGCAGAAATTGAATATGAAGTTTTATTTCATGCAAGAGCTGTTCTGGAAGAAATGGGACTGGAAAATGAAGTTACATTGATTGGGGCGAGAGTACATGGTTCCAGAAGCAGAGATGACCTGTATCGTGCAGATTCTGATCTTGATGTGGTGCTTTCTTATCGGGGAAATATTCGGGAGGATAGTTTTTTTAACGAATTGAATTCCTATGGTATGGCAATAGCAGGTATTAAAGTAGATATTAACCCAATCACAGAAGAAAGAATTACTCTGGCAGAGTATATAAAGGAATCGGAAATCTATCTTGACCAGCAGGAAATCAAGAAACTCGCAGTGGACTTGGATAATTTTAGTTATGAATATGATACTTATGAATACAAGGATACCGTTGAAAATAGGGAAGAACAGGTTGAAAAACTCGCAGAGGATATTTTGAACAAGGATACAGCAGGTTTAAAAGACTGGCTGACTGAGGTGTCGGAAGAATCGGATATAGACAGTGATGTAGTCACTGCCCGGTCATTACTTTCACGTCTGGAAAATGCAGAAGCATTCTCTGTTTTTACCAGGCAACCAGAGCAGAAACAGCCAGAAGCTACGATTACTTTTTATGTTGCGGAGTGTATGGAATTTCCTGTTATGGGTGAGTATCATGAGAATCTTACCCTGGAAGAAGCCCTACGCATTTATGAAACAATTCCTGCAGATCGCATGAATGGAATAAAAGGTATTGGGTTTGAACTGCATGATGGAAGTGATTATGACGGATCGTATGATCTTATGCGACTGGGAAAAGTTGACCGGGAAGATGTGGATATGATTCAGCATTATAAGGAAAGTCCATTAGTACAAAAAGCAATGGATGATGTGGAAAAATATTTTGCCCAAAAGCAGGAGCTTACGAAAATAGAGGAGAAGACTATACAAAAAGAAAACGTTCCGCAACCAAAGAGCAGAAAAGAATCCGTTCTTCAGGCACTCAGAGAGCGTCAGGCGAAAATAAAAGAGCAGGGGCAGAATACGTCGAAAGAAAAATCCAAGGCACATAAGAAGGGAGATGTAACATTATGATGGTAAGGTTTGAGGAAGATGAATATATAGCAGTGGCAATTTTTGATGCAGGAAACCGGATTCAGACAATGGAAGCGATGGATGAGATTTTTTCCTACCTGGACGAAGATATGAAACTGCTGATTTTTACAACGATTCAGAAGCTCTACTATCTTAGCGATGAGGGATATGAAGAATTGCAGAAAACGGTAGAAATTTATAAAGCAGATCTGGAGGTGGATGGAGAATGAGTACAAGTCAGTTTGCAGTTTATCAGCTAAAAAAGAAACCGGAATTGAGAAATCTTCTTTTCCGAACCTATGAGGAACTTGCAAAGGATCAGATTCCTGTGCAGATGGAAAATTATGAGCAGGTGTATCTGGGAACAATGAAGCCGGGAGAAACACCGGAGCAGATAAAAAAGGAGTTGGGGAAGAAACAGCCACACAATTATAAAGGTCATGCAGTCAGTACCAGTGATGTGCTGATCCTTAATGATAAGGGTGTTATGACCACTTACTATGTAAACAAAGATACCTTTATAGAAATTTCTGATTTTATGAAAGTCACATCTTCAGAAGGCGGTGGACTTACAAAAGATACAGTGGGATATGAAATAGCTGGAAAAGACGGAACATGGGAAGTAATAGATTATCTGCTGGTAGAAGGCAAGAATTATTTCCTTATGGAACATGAGCAGTATGGGAAAGATGTTGCGTATGTAGTCTTAGATCAGAAAGGGAATGTACTTGTAGACGGTACTTACAATGGATTTGATGATGTAGTAAAACAGAAGATTCTTGATTCTCTGTATCCACCAGTGCAGGAGCAGGCAGAAGGCTATAAACCGAAACTGGATAACTGGCAAAAGTACATGGAGAATGGGGAATACCTGCGAAGTGCGGAAATCACAGAGGAAGCAAATTACAATATGATTGATGGACTTAAAAATAATGCAGCACCAAAAGATAAAAAGAATCGTCCAAAAGAATCTGTCCTTGCAAAACTGAATGAGAAAAAGGAAGAAATTGCAAGACGTAGTGGACAGAAAGATATGCAGCAGGTAATGGAAGAAGATATAGAACGCAAGAAAAGATAGGTTCTTTTATTAATGGATTTGAATTATAGATTCGAAGTCTTATATTTAGGTTGATGAAAGATTGTTATGTAGGTAGTCTTTCCTGCACTTTTTAATTTAGCTAATACTTTGTGTTTTCAGAAAATATTATTTTTTTATCAAAATTTGTAAATTAATGTCACTATTATGGGCGGGTATTCGTATTATGATTAAAAGAGAAAACAAAGGGGGTGAATCGGGGTGAATCCAATGGGAAAGATATTCGGAAGTCGGAGCAAAAAAGATAATATTTCTAATAAGGGAGGAATTACATGAAAAACAAAAGAATGAGTTTTAAACGTTTATTATTCACATTTATGGTTATGGTATGCCTTTGTGTTCCGTCGTCGATTGTTTTTGCACAAACAGATAAAGAGATGACTCAAGAAGCGGATAAAGGTGTTCCGGAAGTGCGTTTTACAGGCGATGTTAACGGACATGAAGAATTTAAATTTGTACCTGTTGCCAGAACAACTCAAGAACCAACATCAAAATGGTCTTGGAGTGATGGAAAATATTATGTAGATGGTAGTAGTAATTATTCAACATTATATACAAATTATTATTTTACGAGCGTTAAAGGTAAAAAATTTAGTTTTTCTGCAGGCTCAAGTAATAAAGTAAAGGTTGATTTGGTACATAAAGGAACTATTGTTCAAACGGTTGTAAGTAGTTGGACAATTAGTGCGGGTGGTAGTAAATCACATACGATTACAGCTGATGATCTTGGCGGATACAGCAATAGTGATAAATTTTATTTTCGTTTTAATAGCAGCCCTATAGGTAACCGTTATTCTATTTCAGGTTATTTTGGCTAATGTTTTGTAAAAGCCCTTCTATGCAATTGATAGAAGGGCTTTTACACTTTTGAATTTATAGGGGGATTTATGGAAAGGATTAAGAACAATATATTTTTTAATTTAAGTAATACAATGCTTAAAATAATAGGATTAGTATGTATGACCATTGATCATTTGTATTTATATGTATTTGCAAACACTACGATAAATGTTAGTATTTTTAGAATTGTGGGTCGAATTGCAGCACCGTTATTTCTTTTTGCTGTGATACAGGCTATGCGGTATTCATCAGATAAAAAAAGTTATATTTTCAGATTGTATAAATATCATATATGTATTTGCATTCTTGAAATTGTTTTATCGTATTTATTACATTCGGAAATCTCATTTAATGTAATTCCAGAATGGCTTTTTACAGCAATTTATATTTATTTGATTGATATGATTATAAAGAAAGAACATATTATAAGGCATATAGTTTTAATGCTTATACCTATTTTGGTAGGGATAGGAAGTCTTATAATAGGGCCTAGTTGTTCAGTAATAAATGTATTTTTACCTAATATTTTTACGATTCAGTATTCTCCATTTTTTCTGATCTTAGGAATTGGATGGTATTATATGAAAAAAAAGAAAAATCAGATTGTAGCATTGATTTTCTTTTCAGTATTTGTATTAATAGGTTCTTATATTGTAAGTGCATCTCAGTATTGGGTTTACCCAGGGTTGTTTAATTATACCCAGGCATGGATGGTTCTTGCAGCACCATTTATTGCATTATATAATAATCGCAAAGGGAAAAATTTGAAAAAATTTTTTTATATATATTATCCAACACATATTTGTATTTTTTTATTGCTTGGGAGATTTGTACATTAAACAATATTTGATGAGTGCAAATTAAAAGGTGAAAAAATACTATATAAAGTTGTCACCTTTTGGAATTCTGAAACGTTTTACTGTAAAGGGACTAAAGTTGGGAGGTGAGAGGCATGATTGAAACATCTTCAGTTGAGGAGATATTTCAGAAATATGGAGAAATGATGTATAAACTATGTATTGTAATGCTTAAAAAAACGTATGATGCAGAAGACACGGTGCAAGATGCATTGATAAAATATATGCTAAAAAAGCCTCTCTTTGAAACCTATGAACACGAAAAGGCATGGTTAATTAGAGTTACAATAAATCTTTGCAAAGATAAATTGCGTTTTTATAAACAACATCCACATATAAATATTGAAACAATTAAGACTACATATCCTGAGGATAGTATAGATAGTCAGATATTTGATGTCCTTTTAGAATTACCATCTAAATATAAGACGGTGCTTTTTTTATATTATGTAGAAGGATATAAATGTTTTGAAATAAGTAAGATTTTGAAAATTACAGAATCGACTGTGAAAAAGCGTTTGGAACGGGGACGAAATCTATTAAAAAAAAATTTGGGAGTGAATGAGTGTGGATAAAAATATA